>Ga0302123_10000431_pt1 | contig 33483 bp, 41 predicted proteins | sample CB21_321_MG_FD_203109 | JGI IMG/M metagenome (GOLD analysis project Ga0302123, IMG submission 203109) | Marine microbial communities from Western Arctic Ocean, Canada - CB21_32.1 | ecosystem: Environmental > Aquatic > Marine > Oceanic | place: Canada: Western Arctic Ocean | collected 2017-09-28 | reverse complement strand
AGTCTGCCGATGCCGTTCTATGGAGCGGAATGCGAAGGTCTGCCACGATTGCCACGATTCCCTTGCCTTTCGTTGTTCGCTCCCTGACCCTTCGTCGCTCGACCCTTGCCTTTCGTTGTTCGTATTGACAACTTTCGTTTCTGGGGTTGCCACGATTGCCACGATTGGGGGGGTGCCATGGGGGCGGAGACATATGCTCTTTCGCTTTGGTGAAAAAAAAAAAGAAAAGCTACAAAAATCGTGGCAATCGTGGCACACACCTAAAGGCCTTGATCGTTGGGACTTTGGTTTGCCACGCTTCAATCGTGGCAAAAATCGTGGCAAAATCGTGGCAAGTGGCTTTTAAAAAAGTCCTTGGCTTATTGCCCTAGCTTGCCTTATTTTTGCCCCTATTTTTGCCCCTATTTTTGCCCCTATTAATCGTGGCATAAAAGACCAAATATTGACAAGAGCAACAAGGTGTGTTTTTTTGGTTTCATCATTAACCAACACAGATAGGAGACTTGGATATGACAAAGAAAGTAAAGACACCACGAAAAGGTAGCAAGGTCTACAAATCCGAAGCCGTGGACGTAGCTAACAAGGTAGAATACGTATTAGATGACAAGGCAAACGTAGTTGTCTTGTCAGGGATTTCTGCTGCCGATAATGGCAACGCCGCCGATGATGAAGCTGCCGATTTAGCCTCTAAGTCAGTGATCCCACCAAAAAAGAAAAAGGCTTACGGTCCCACCCAATCCTGCCAAGACAACATTTCCAAACTAATGAAGACGGCAACTGCTGCGGGGATAACGCTGGAAGATATAGCTAACTTTAACCAGTTGGACATAGGCCGCTGGTCCCACCTTAATGCAGGAATGCAAAGAATGAACTTAGGTAACGCCATCAGGGGCCTCATCAAGCGAGGCGAGTTGGACAGGTTACATTTGAACTAGTCTAAGACACATTGAGCTGAACGCTCCGGTTGCTAGGATTTACCGCCTAGCTTCTGGGGTGTCCAATTCCGGACCAGATAGGAGACCAAGATATGAACACCCAAAATCAACCAACTTTGAGGGAGATTTTCGCATCCCCTGAGGACCATAAGCTAAGGATTGCCTTATTAGCAATTCCAGTAAGCACTTTGCTGGCTTTTGAGCTGGTTTTAGTGAACCACTACTTAGGCCCGATTTTTACCTTTTTACTTAACTAGGAGACTTAGATATGCCGAAAATGACAGACTTAAGCCCTAATCCCAGCTACCGTAGCCGAAAGGTAACCACTTCGTTATTACAACGAACGATGGTAGTCGGTGACACAGGCAGCGTGAATTGGAATATGGCTGCTAAGTGGATTATTCGTGGCGGTGACATGGTAATAAACTACGGGGTTAGCGAGCGAGTAGGCCTCTATATGGCGATCGACGAAGATGAGCGCCCCTTACAATGGCTAGACTGGATCTATGAAGTTTACCCTTTCGAAGATGGCGACGACGACACTGATCTGGCTGATGTCGTCCCTCTTCGTCATGCTCAAAAGCATCGATAGGAGACCGAAATGAGAGACCGAAATGAGAGACCGAAAGGGCCGTCGCGTCATCCCTCTTCGTCATGCTCAAAAGCATCGATATTGACAAGACGGCCAGCCTGTGCTTTTTTAGATGGGCGGGGCGCTTTCGCCTCGCTTAGATAGGAGACTAAGATGGCACATGACAGAGACTACGCTGCCAAGCGGGTCCAGCGTCTAAAGAAAAAGCTTGAGATGCTCCTCAACCTTCCTTTTGACGCTACCTTTAAAGGACGACCCGTCCAGAGGCAGATCGACTCAACGAAAGGAGCCTTAAGGCGCTGGCTACGGAACCACCACGGCTTGGATGATGACTTCCTCGCCTCGATCACCCGCTAGTCGAAACGCCCCTAGGGGCGTATGGGTTTGAACCCACTGATGAGACTAGATAGGAGACTTAGATATGACGGACCTTTTAGAAATCCCTGACTTCCTAAAGCGTGATCCGAAGGATGACAAGGCGCACGTTCCACCCACTGGTCATCGAGGCTCACGAATTAGACTTCCAGACCCACCGAAGTACAACACTAGGCCTAAAGTCCAGAAGATCGACATCTTGGCTAAACGAAAAGGCGTTAAGCAAAGTAAGCCAGCCCATCCCACGACCTTAGCTATTAAGCGACAGCTTGGTAAGCTAGCTGGCGACGTAAGGCGAGATGCATGCTACGCCATCGCTGAGGAGAACGGCGTAGACCCTACGAAGTGGGACCATCTGAATAATGGACACGTAGCAATGACCTTGACAAACGTAATTCGAGGACTATACTATGAAAATGAGCCAGTGTTTATTGGTGGGAACGTTGTTGATGACGACTACTTAGACGAGATTTTGGGGGAACAGATATGAGTGATGAATTATATAAAGAGTATCAAGAAGCCATCGCAGAAGCGAGAGCGTGTGGTGACCACGATTTTCCACGCTGGACTGAATGGCTGTTATTACACAACGATCCGGACGAGTACAACCGACAGCAACGTGAGATTGATGAAGTGCGTTTATTTTATTCCCCATTCACATATTAGCAATTAGTTGTTCGTGTCATGAAGTACAGGGGAAAACCCCATTGACAGTTAGTGCTGATCGTGGTTTAATTATCAACCCCCCTACTAACAAGGTAAACCATGACACGAACAATTGAAGCTGAGATACTTTCAGACCCAGTACCCCATGAGTTTTTGGTACTAACCCCAGTTCCTAAAGCTATTTGCACCAAAATCATTAAAAAAGGCAAGACGGTTTCTCATCGTGTGGCTAAGAATTTCCAGTTTAGAGTTAGACAATTTAACACATCAGACGAATTTTTTGAGCAGTTGGAGAAGTTACAAGAGGTCCCATATTCGTTTATAGTAAGAGGCCACCCCACAAAGAATACTGACTTGTCTTGTGATGTGAGGCGTATAGTTCGCACTACAGGAGAAGGAACAATAATATCAACACCCAGAAGATGGGTAACCCTTGACATTGATGGACTACCAGCAGACGCATCAAGAAAGATACTTAGTCACGAATTTAACCCAAAAGACCCAGAAACTACGATTAGGGACGTTATAGACTTACTACCAGCTGCATTTCATGATGCATCCTGCCATTGGCGCTATTCAGCAAGTGCAGGGTTTAAGGGGTCTACGGTCAGCTGCCACCTTTCTTTTGTCTTGGATGTTCCTATTAGTGATGATGATCTTAAACGCTACTTCCAGACTTTTAATGAGTCGTTTATGGGTGTGTATGGCCGAAGACTAATTGATCCTGCCTTACTCAATCCAATTCAACCACATTATACTGCACGACCAATAATCGAAGAAATTGAAGACCCGATGGTCCAGCGGAGTGGTATAATTAAAGGGGCTAATGACGCAGTACCCCTATCTAGAGAATGGATTTATACTTCAGAAGACGAGCCAGAAGATCGCAAGTATATGAGGTTTTTGAATTCGATTGGTGACGACAAAGACGGATTCCACCACCCTATCATGCAGGGTATCGCAAGTTGGATTAATTTCCATGGAGAGCCAGAAAGTTCTGCGAGAATAGAAATTAAGAGATTAGTTCGTAGTTATGTTGATGATGCTCATATAGCACCGGACAGAGGCAATTCAGAAGTAGACAGGTATAAATCGGACCATTTTTTAGATGGTTTAATTGATGGGGCAATTAATAAAGGATTTGCTAGAGGTACAAGGGCAAAAATTGACATATCAGAGTTGCTTAAGTCATATGTATATGTGGCCTTTGAAGAGTCGTTCTATCACCCTGTAAAGGATTTGACTTTTACTCCTTCAGCAGTGCAACGTGCTCATGCATCATTAGCCCCAAGCAAAAACATAGCCAAGTTAATGTTGGAATCAGTAGATTTAAAGATGGTTGATACTTGTGAATTTGTTCCAGGAGTTGACCAGTCTATGTCGATGCATAAAGGCCGCAGGATTTTCAACACTTGGCAACCACGAAAGATAATACCAAGTGACGAAGGTGCTGACGTTTCCATTTTTACTGACCATTTGAAGTATTTGACTGACTATGACGAAGAGGGATTCCAACATCTTGGTTCTTGTATAGCTCACGTGTTGGCGAACCCAGGAAGACGATTGCGCCACGCAGTGGTAATTGGGTCACATAAAGAGGGTACTGGCAAAAGTTACTTAAAGCAAGTATTTAGAGGAATTATAGGCAACGATCACGTAATGGAAGTAGGCACAGACCAATTGAGAGAACAATATAATGACTGGCTTGCTAATTCAGAAGTGGTGTTTATTGAAGAGTTAATGGCTGGTGGCAGACTAGAAATTGCAAATAGAATGAAGCCTATGTTGTCTGAAGATAATGTTACAATTCGAAAAATGAGGACAGACAGCTACGTGTCGAACAACCCAGCGTCTTTCTTCTGTACGACTAACCATACAAACGCCATTATCCTAGATAAGGACAGTCGGAGATTTTGGGTGTGGATGTCTGAGTCTGACCCACACCCCCCGTCTTATTATAAAAAGTTGTTTGGGTGGACTAAAGACAATTTTGCTCCTATATATAGGTGGGCTTTAGACTTTAATTTAACTAATTTTGACCCAGAAGCTCCACCTCCAAAGACTAAACACTTTAGAGATATGGTAGACGAGACTACTAGACCAGTTGATGCTTATATAAAAGAGTGTGCAGAAAATGACGAGTGGCCAATGACTTGCGATATTGTAAACGCTACTGACTTGGCTGCTGCAATTAATACAGCTCCAGGATTCCGTGGCATAAATCCCATAGCTTTGACCCAGACATTAAAAAGGTTAGGTTTTACGAATTTAGGTGCAAAAAGAATTAATAACAAAAAGGTTAAAATGTGGGCAGTTAGAAATGCGAAGACGTGGCTTTCAGCAGGGGAATCAGATATGTCTCTGTCCTATGAACCCCCCCCTGTCTTTGATCAAAGAAACATAGACTATTAAGGAAAAACAATGCCAGACTTTATGACGAAACAATTTATGGACAAATATGGTAGGTCAGGGACTTGTAGTGACGATCTTGCAACAGCCTTATCTTATTTTTTAATGGACAGCGTAACAGGCAAAACTAACCCAGAGAAAGTAGCAACAGTAGCAAAGGATAATGGTGTTGCAATGGCTAGTTGGGCGCATCTTAACGCTGGACAAAGAAGGATGTTATTAGGCAATGTTCTACGTGGTAGGATACGGAGAGGTGGTACAGTTCATATTGGGGAGCAAGAATTTAAAGAATAGATATTGACAAGCCACACAAAACGTGCTTTTTTAATTGTATATAGTAACTAGATAGGAGAATATAAATGGTAAGCGTACACCATAAAACAGCAGCCAGAGCTAGCAGTCTGGGCTTTACTATTAGAGCATGCCCTTTTATAAACAAATCTGGCACTTCTTTTATAGTTGAGAGGACTGACACCCCAGACAGATATGAATGGGCTAGGGGTGGAAACCCCAAGGATGCTCTAGATCAAGCCATTCTTGAGTATGCTACATGGATTGAAAAGAAGTCCGATAATGTAGTGGTAATGGCTGAGTATTACAGAGACAAATATAACCAAAAAGACGGTCAGTGTGGTGACATCGTGTCAAAGGCCATGGCGGGGCTAGAGCACACTGTTGTGTGTAATGTGGCCAAGATTAATGGTATTGATCATTCCGTTTACGATCATCTTAATAATGGCATGAGGAGAATGAATATTGGCAATCGTCTTCGTGGCAAGCTCCGTAGAGGTGAAGACGTTATCATTGGTGATGAAACCATAAAAGCGGAGGAATATAGTCATGACTGAGCGATTTAATAGATTTATGGAGAAAATTAATAAAGAAGTTGAAAAGATAGCTGGGCTGGGTGTGTATGATCTTGCAGATGTTTCTTTTCATGACATGTATGAAGATGGCTTTTCCCCTAGAGAAGCTGCTATGGAAGCCCTTGAAAATGAAGGCTTTGTGGCAACAGAGGAAAAGACATGAGAACGCTGTCGATTCCCATTCCTGATGGTTGTGAAGCATATGAAAGTGACATATGGCGATTTGTAGTATTAATGCTAGATAAGCTTAATAGGAACATCCACAAAGGCCATTGGGATAACGTAGACGTAACACAGGCTTTTGACCTTTTAATTGATGAGGTAGAAGAATTAAGGGCAGCTATTAAAGAAGAAGACGGTGACTCTGTAAAGCTTGAAGCTGCTGACGTGGCCAATTTCGCTTTAATAATTGCATCAGTATTAGACAGAAGGGGCGATGGTTATCTTGGACGAAGCCAACCAGATTTATTTAATCGTATAAGCAAATGACCGCTTATAAAATTATACAAAACGGCCAAGACGAACCAAGCCTAAGAGAAGCGCAGAAGTTTGTTGGTGGCTATGTTGAAGGGATTAATTTTCCTAATGGTGACTATATGCTAGTTAACGAAGAGGGTAAACTAACTGGGCTGGCCCCCAATTTGAAAGCAACCAAGTTGTATAGCGTCTTGTCTGATGACGTGATCGTGGGTCCAGCAATCTTAATTAAGGCATCTGCTAGGAAGGCATGGTAGTTATGGTCAGTGCAAAGTTTTCTAGGTGTTTTATTACCCAGTTACCCTCAGCCAAGCATGATTTACAAGTACTTGCTAGATTTGGTAGTTTAGTCCCTCTATTGGGCAGGGGGTATTTCCCTGATGACGTAGAAATATACACACGTGAGATATTAGCATCCTGTGACAAAATGCTAATAGACTTTAATCCAAATACGGATTATATTGTTCCGTTAGGGGATTCGTGTGTCGTGTCAACCATTGCTATTTGGTTAGAAAGGCACGGCTTGTTACCTGCAACATTCCTTAAGTACGATAAAAAGCTTAAGGGATACTATACTATACAGATAGGAGAGAAGATATGACAAAAGAAAATATGGATAAATTTTTGACGGCGATACAGACTATCAATGAGCTAGCTATTAGCGCAGAAGGAGAGATGGAAGCTATACTATCAGCTGATACGCCTACTGTACTATCGTTGTTGTCTGAAGTAAGGCAATATGACGACAATCTTAAGTATCTTAAAAAAAGAACGGCTGAGATACACAAACGTATGAAGGAGGAGATAGTACCACAGAAATTTACAGAGCAAGGTATTAGTAGTATAACCGTAGATGGGTACAGATTTACAGTGTCCTCACAGGCTAGAACTACGATACAAAGAGACATGAAAGACGAAGCGTACGATTGGCTTCGCAATAATGGGCTAGGAGATTTGGTCACTGAGACTGTTAATTCTTCTACTCTATCCGCAACGGCTAAATCATTAATGTCAGAAGGGGTTGACCTACCAGACGACATTTTTAATATATATAGCTTTGAAAATACATCCGTAACCAAGGTCTAAATAGGAGAAAAGATATGGCTAAATCAGTAGCAAAAAAAGAGACTAGTGAAGTAAGTATACCTGATTACTTAGCACAGTACTCAGGAGAAGGCACAGAAAACGTTTCTGATCTAACAATTGTACCCCGTATCAAGCTATTACAGGGGCTTAGCCCTGAGGTGATAGACGATGATAAAAAGGCTGGCGATTTTTACCACACCGTAGCTGAAACATCCATGGGTAGTGCACTACAGATAGTACCTGTGTTTGTGTCACAAAGCGTAATTTTATGGCGACCACGCAAAGACGGTGGTGGGATTTTAGCACGTGCTGATGATGGCATCCATTGGGATCGACCAGATCAAGATTTTGAGGTAAAGCTAGACACAGGCCAAAAAGTAACTTGGCGCACTGGGACTACAGTGCAACAAGGTGGATTAACTAATTTTGGTACTATGAACCCCGATGATAAGAATTCTTATCCTGCGGCTACTAGAATGATTAATGTAATAGCAATGTTTCCAGAGCACATCGATCTAAGCCCTGCGGCAATATCTTTACAAAGATCGTCTTTCAAGGTAGGACAGCAATTTGTATCTAAGCTAGCGATCAGCAAGTTACCTAGTTGGTCCAGGATATTCGATCTTACTAGCCGTAAAGACCGTAATTCAGATAACGACAGTTATTTTAATTGGCACTTCCAAGCTTCTAGTGACACAAGTGGCCCTGCTCCTAAAGCAAGGATTATAGAAAAGCAAGACGTTGGTACATACAGAGGAATGTATGAGCACTTTTCCCAAAAGGGTTTTGGTATGTCGGGTGAAGAAGAGTCCGAAGAAGTTGTTACAAAAAGTGACGACAATTACTGAAACCCAAGGCCCCCTGCTTCCAGTTGTGGGGGGCCTATTTTTAGGCGCAATATGACAGACCAATTATTACGTAGATTATCGACTGCTGAAAAGGTAGTGTTAGATGTTGAGACTAGTGGGCTTGATTGGAAAAGTAACTATGCTGTTGGGTATGTGTTTACTTTTTCTTCCAATCCTAGTGATAGCTTTTATATACCTGTCCGCCATAGGTCTAATAATGTTGATAATTTTATTCCGCCAGAAGAAGAGAAGTGTGTAAGCCCTAAGCCCCATCCATTTGAAATGGACATTAATTCAATATTCAAATCTAAACCGATTCATATAATTGGGCATAATCTTGCATTTGATTTAAAATTCTTACATAGGCACAACATCGACCTATCCAAATGCACTTTTGAGGACACGATGGTAAATGCGGGGTTAATTAACGAGCATAGGTCATCCTACTCACTTGAGAACTGTTGTATAGATGCGGGTGTTCAGCCTAAAAGAGGCGGCGAGTTATATCAGTATTTAAAAAGTCAATTTGGTGGTAATGACGGTAGTAAGCAAATGGCTAATTACTGGAGATTAGATGGTCAGGACGACATGGGTACGGAATATGCTAAAGGTGATGGCACATCAACATATCAGTTATGGGAGCAGCAGCAGAAAGATTTGGACGACCAAGACCTTAGGCGGGTGTGGTCTTTAGAAAACAAAGTAATTAGAGTTCTACATAGGATGGTAGTTAGAGGAGTAAACATAGACGAGCAGCGTTTGGTTGACGTTTCTAAATTAGTTGAGCAACGTTTAATAGAGGCTAATGAATCACTTCCAAAGGACTTAAACATACGGTCTGGTGCTCAGATGAAAGCGTTATTTGACAAAGCTAACATTACTGACTACCCTATTACAGAGAAAGGAAACCCTTCTTTTACAGAGAACTACTTGTTAACTAACGAAATAGGGAAGAAAATAGTCGCAGCAAGAAAGTATGGCAACCTGCTCAATTCCTTTATATCACCCATGAACACACACATTTTTAATGGTAGAATCCATACGGAATTTAACCAATCAAGGTCTGATCACTTTGGTACAATCACTGGTAGACTTAGTTCATCTAGGCCAAATATGCAGCAAGTACCCAAAAGAAATAAGGAATTGGGGCAATTGTTTAGGTCGGTGTTTGTACCAGATGAAGGCATGGTGTGGGGCAGTGTGGATTATAGCCAGTGTGAACCACGGCTGTTGGCCCACTATTCAAAGTGTAAAGTGTTACTATCGGGTTATTTGTCCGATCCACCAATAGATGCGCACACGGCCGTTGCAAACGCTGCCGGGATAGACAGGGACTCAGGCAAAAGGCTCAATCAAGGGCTACTAACTGGTATGGGAAAGGCTAAATTAATTGTTGAATTGGGCGTGTCTGAGGCTCAAGGGGAAAAGATTTGGAATGACTATTTTACAAACATGCCAGAAATTAAAGTACTACAAAAAACTGCCGCCAATAAAATGAAGTCTGTTGGATTCGTAAAAAGTATTATGGGTAGAAGAGCACGTTTAGATAAACGATCTAATTATGACATGAGTTATAAAGCCATTAATAGACTATTACAGTGTGGTAATGCGGACATTATAAAAGAGGCAATGGTTAATATTGATAATTACTTAGAAGCAAACGGGGATAAAGTTCACATGTTATTAAGCATACACGATTCGATTGATTTCCAATTTTATGAGGATGACAGACAAGACTTTAATACTGCGATAGAAATAATGCAAGACTTTGGCCCGAAAAAGTCCATAGAATTGCAAGTACCTATGGTGGTGGATGTAGGGGAAGGCAAAAATTGGTCGGAGGCTAGCTATGGATGAGTTAACTTTACAATCTCGTATAGTAAAAGAAGTAAATAGAAAAAAAGGATGGGCCTTCAAAGTAGCCAACAGACACCAAGGTGGTCTGCCGGATTTGTTTATAAAAATGCATGCTCTTCCTGCTGTGTTTATTGAGTGTAAAAAAGACAAGTTGGCTCTAACAAAGTTGCAGATAGAAACACTAAAAAGACTACACATAGCCAATATGCCCTCTGGTTGGTTGTTATATAAGCCAGAGGGCAAATTTCATGTGATGTATGTAGGCGCTGACCCTAATGCAGAAGACTACACAAAGGATTCCCACTGTATAACTTATAGTGGAAATGAATGGGACGTGGGCCAAATAGTATCTAGTATTAATATTTGGTCTACTGTTGAAATGGACAAATTAGGGTGACGAACTACAAAAAACACGACGCTAAGAAAAGGAGATGGAGATTGCTGCCATATGAAGTTTTGCAACAGGTAGTGGACATTTTTGATTTTGGTGCGGAAAAATATGGTATTAATAATTGGAAAAAATGCGATGACTGGGATCGTTATTTTGATGCGATGATGAGACATATTATGGCTTGGAGACTTGGCGAAATTAACGATAAAGAAAGTGGCAAGCACCACTTGGCCCACGCAATTTGCAACGCATGGTTTTTGATTTGGGCTGACTGTAATAATGGGGGCAAAAAATGACTGTAGATAGACACAACTTCGAATATATTAAAAATGGCAAAGCGTCAGTTTTAGTGGATGGGCAATTTGGCTCCACTGGTAAAGGTTTGCTTGCTGCGTATTTGGCTCTTCAACCCCAAAACGAAGTGGATATTGCTACCACTAATGCAAGTGCTAATGCAGGACACTGGACTAAATTTCAATCAACACCAGAGCGTAATTTTTGTTGTTTTCACTTACCAACTTTTGGGGTTATTCAGCAGGACACGACTATATATGTTAATGCAGGGGCCATCATTAATGTTAATTTATTAATGAAAGAGGCGGACGAAATAGGTATTAATAGTAAAAATGTAGTTATCCACCCTAATGCGACTATTATCACACAGCAGGACATAGATGACGAAAACATAAAAACGTCTATGGCTACTAAAATATCTTCGACTAGAAAGGGGGTGGGAAACGCTTTAGCTAGAAAAACTCAAAGAACTGGTAGTTTAGCCAAAAATAGCAATGTATTAAAATCGAGATTTAGAATCAAGAGGATTGATTTAAATGATAAACTTAGTCATGGGGCTAGGGTGTCTGTAGAAGTACCTCAGGGTCATAGTTTATCAGTTAACGGCAGATTTTATCCTTATTGTACTTCTAGAAATTGTAATGTAGGACAGGGTATTGCTGATGCGGAGATACACCCTATTTTTGTAGAAAACGTTGCCATGTCATTAAGAACTTACCCAATTAGAGTAGGCTCTATACCAGAATTAGGGTATAGTGGAGACTTTTATCCCGATCAAAACGAAGTGTCATTTGAAGAATTACAAGTAGAAAACGAATATACTACTGTAACAAAACGAGTTAGACGAATTTTCACATGGAGTCAACAGCAATTCGATGAGGCAGTCTCCATAAACAGACCCACTTTAATATTTTTAAATTTTTGTAATTATGCTAGTGACGAGCTACTACAAGACATTTGCGAACAAATAGGAAAATCCTGTTTAGAAAAATTATCATACTATCCTGAGTTGTTAATGGGCTGGGGTTCTGAAATAGAAAAAGTTAGGCCTGGAATAACCGGCATGTATGAGGGGGCCACAAAATGACTAAGTATGTTACTATTAAAACAATAACTGAAGAAAAATTATTATTAAAAAAAGAAGATTTTAAGATACATGGGCAGTGGGGAGAGATGAATCGTCACATTGCTACTATGTATACTCATATACCAACTGGTACAATTTTTTATGCGGAGTGTAAAGAGGCTATAGAAAGAAAATTACACATATACCCTTTTAAAGAGGAATAATTATGTCCATACTAGACTCAACCAACAGAGTATTACAACACGTTCCAAGGTGGGCGATTATAAGAACACTTAGACAACAGTCAGTGGCCGAACATTCATATTATGTGGCAATTTATGCGACGGCAATTGCCAAATTATTGAGTATGAGAACGCAGGATATAAATTGGATAACACAATATTCCTTAACACACGATTTTGATGAAATGGTCAGTGGCGATATACCAACACCCTATAAAAAGTACACAGTGAAAGACGCACCAATATTACAGCACCTGAGTACAATGGCGGAAGAAATACAGGTTAATTCTTCTACTGATATAAAATACTGCAAAGACGTAGTTAAAGTAGCGGATATATTTGAAGCCTGTATGTACCTAAGTGATGAATTAGGCATGGGAAATAGAACAGTCGCCCCCCTATTACAAGACATGCATTGGCATTTGAGTACTATGGCAAAAGATTTAGACGGTGGTTTACCCAAAACGTTGGCAGAAAAAGTATATGAAACGCCTCGTACCTACCTATATAGTAGTAAGGAGTTTTAGTGTGTATCCTTGGCACTTAAAAGGTTCTCCGTATGCTGTCCAGACTAAAGCTTTAGAAAAAGCAGAAGGTTTAAGAGGATTTGGGTTTTTTATGGAAATGGGGCTAGGAAAGACGGCTACTGCCTATAACGAGTTTATTAATTTATATACTATGGGTTTAGTGAGTAAAATGATTATAATTTGCCCACAGTCTTTAAAACAAGTGTGGGTGGCTGAGGCGAAAGAGTGGGACGTAAAATTGAATATTAGTACATGGCCTAAAATAACGGACGATTGGGATATATTAGCTATTAATTACGAAGCAATGATAGGTAAGGGTGGCCAATACATTGAAGACCAATTACAAACAAACAACACTTATTTGGTATTAGACGAATCTATCCATGTAAAAAACCCACAAGCTAAAAGAACCAAAAGAATCATTGGTTTAGCTAGTTTTGCGTCTTACGTTAGAATACTATCAGGAGCACCAATAGTAAAATCACCGTTAGATATATGGGGTCAATTTAGGTGCATTGGAGAACTAAAAGGTAAAAACCAATATGCCTTTAGAAATCGTTTTTGTAAAATGGGGGGATATTTAGGTAAACAAATTATTGGAGTTAGAAATCAAGACGAGCTTACATCAATCATTGACCAATCATCATTTAGAGCTAAAAAAAGCGAATGGACGGACCTGCCGGACACGCTGTGTACTACCAGAAGATACGAATTGTCTGGTGAACAATACGATCAATATGAAACAATGCGCAAAGAATTGGTACTTCACATTAAAGAAGAAACTATCACTGCCCCAATGGTTATAACACAAATGATGAAACTACAACAGATATCGTCTGGATTTATAATAGACGAACAGGGTGAGACTAATGAGTTAGTTCATCTAGATAAAAACCCTAAATTAGCTCTAATAAAAGAAATATTAGAAGAAATTAATACTAAAGTAATTGTGTTCGCCTTTTATAAACAATCAATTAAAGATCTTATACGTCTGATGCACAAGATTGGGATTAAATGTGCTGTTTTAACAGGCAACCAGTCTGAAGAAGACCAAGTAGACAACAAAATTTTGTTTAATAAAGGTGATACTACGGTCATGATCGCACAGTTGACAGCTGGCAAATACGGTCACACTTTATTAGGGTCGGGGTCAGTACCTTGTCACACTACTATATTTTATGAAAATAACTACGATTTAGATGCACGTGTTCAAGCTGAAGCTAGAAATCATAGACATGGGCAAAATTACCCAGTTACTTATGTAGATATAGTTGGTACTAAGCTGGATGAAAAAATCATAGTGGCTTTACAAAAAAAGTTGTCTATGGCTGAGGCTATTATAGATTCTATTAGATCGTGAAAATCAAAAACCCTGGAGTTTTATATGAAAAAATATAGCACTTGCCTCAATTGTGGTGGTCTGTTAGAATATTTATACACAATAAGCAATGTGGATATAAAAATGTGCGTAGACTGTGAATGGGAAAGTAGAACTGCTTATGATTTAGTTACACCCGATACACGTTTAGAAGAGAAGTCTGGGGGCTAGCTATTTTATGAATTGCTGGCATTGTAAGACAGAATTAATTTGGGGCGGGGACCATGATATTGATGACGACGAAGACGAAAGTTATAGTATGGTAACTAATTTAAGCTGCCCAAAATGTAATAGTTCTGTAGAGGTGTACTATCCTAAAGAAGAAAAGGAAACTTAATGCCCGATAGCGTGTGGATAGAGTTATGATAGTCGAATGTCCTTGGTGCGGAACACAGACTCGCCCAGTTAAAAGAGCGAATGGTGATTATGCTTGCGGCAGATGCAAGCGCACACTTTTAAACGATAGCCAACATAATAATCGTATTCGCACAATGCAGACCGCAGAGTATAAAAAAAAGATATCTGATAAACTCTTGGCCCGGACACAGGATTGGCCAGAGTTGGAAAAAGATGCTAAAATTGATCCGGAGCTATCGTGGAAGAGATTATTGAATGGTAAAAAGTACAATGTTATATATCGGGATGCTGTTCCAATAGATAGTCTATGATCTTTTCGTTGGATTCTAGCCGATGTTCTATTCTTTGTACCCTTACTTCTGATCGTACTGCGCTGCCAGCACCAGCTAATGGCAAGGCCAAGGCGCACCCAGTCCCCAGCAAAAGTATACTAGTAAGTAAAGTAATGTTTATTTTCGCGCCCATAACTTCCGCCATAAGTAATTATCTAACCGCACAACTTTAGAAGATATCCACAGCAGTATGAATTTGAGAATTGGGTTCATTTCTTACTCCTTAAAGCACGGTCTCCGAACCACCAAAGAACGGAAGAAGAACACATATAAATAACGCTTGCTTCTATTGTAGCACGACCATTTACTTCTGCCGAGAAATATAAAACTCCGACTAAAACAATGAGACTAAGAGTAAGGCAAGGACGCACAAGACGTAAGATATTAGCGACCCAGATACTACTTGGACCACCCATAGAGTCGTGCGAGTAGGATGCCATTCGCATATTGGCATCTGCATTCGCCTCCGCAACTGCCATTTCACGTTCATTTTCTTCTGCGCCAATTTCATTTTGGAGTCGAAGCATTTCAAGCGTTCGTCCGTGTTCTTTGTCAGCTTTTTTTTCCTCTTGCCATGCATCAAGAAAACTGAAGCATTTCCCTATAACACTGCCCACAACTCCAGTTAAACCTCCCGACAAAACTGTTCCTATTAAATCAAACATTCCATTTCTTCCTCCCCCAACGTGCTTTCTTAGGCCGCCGATCTATGTGTAAAAAAGTATTATAGTATCCTAATCCAGTAAAACCTAAATCTAATGCTAACTTCTCAAGTAAAAACTTATCTTTGTTTCTAATTGATATGTCACATGCATCCCCAAAAAGATGCCTACTCCTAACAGCTCCACCTACTTTAGCATTGTGGTACTTTGATCTAAAAGCACTTAAGACTGTAAGAGAAGATCCAAACCTAGATCTAAGAAGTTCTAAATGATCTAATAATGACTCAGCAACATCTAATGAGCCAGTTCCTCTACATGCCATTTCCTTTGGAGAAAAGTATTTCCAAGGCCAAGCTGCCCATGTTTGTGGGACTTCTTTCCAATGATCAAAGACTTTATGCATCAATCTACCTTTGGATGTTTGTGGTTATGCATTGAAGCATTTGAATTAATCCTACTCTCAGTAACTTTAACTCTAGCAATTAGATCTGCCATCTCTCTGTTTTGTTTCTCTAATTGAGCTGGTGAAAGTATATGTCCTAATACAGTTATTTGATGCTGAAACACAGCAGTACTACTTTCAGCAACATCTAATCGTTTATTAACAGACTCTAACTCATCATTAATCTTAGATAAGTCTTGAATAACTCTAGCTAGTTGGTTCTTAACTACAGCGTAGCCACCTGCAATTGTAGCTACTAACATTAAGCCTTGCATTGCGTGTGCGCCAGTTAACTCCACATGTCACCTTTAAACATTCATAACAATCCAATATGCAGCTCCAGATACAAATAATACTAAGCCACCAACCTTTAACATTTCCAACCAAAACTTTTTACGAGCAACTTTTCTTTCATGTAATAGTTGTCGGTGTTCGTATTCTAGTTTTTCTTGTTTTTCTAAACGTTTTTTGCGAGTATTAATAATAGTATCATAAGTATCTGGACCCCACTTGTTATTCAGTTGAATCTTAAGTGTATATAATTCATTCCTAAGTGCTTTAGCATCTACAATTTCTTGCGCTATTCCTGCAAAGCTTGTGTCTTCTCCAGTAGAGTGATGTTCAAATTTTCCTAATCGATGTTCAATCTTAGATTCCGTAGCACCTTTTGTATGTGGCTTCTGTTCTACTTGATCAGCTAACGAGAACACTCTATCTAATTGACCAGCTACTTCTACTAATGATTTAGCAGATTCAATAGCTGATCCAACAGCTTTTACAGCTCCTATTGCGAGTGAGATTTCTGCGAGTACCATCAGCCACCTCTACCACTACCATCAAGACGGTTTAGGATTGTCAGATTTAACTTTTGCGATATGATCTGCCCAAACGGTTGTATCGTTAACGCCGTCCCAATACTGCGTGTCCAATTGCGCCCCTATGTCGCCATAAGCCTCACGGCGGTCATACTTGTACTTTTCATTGGCGATATAGTCGGCTTTATCTTGGGCGAATTGAGCTTCTTCTGCATCCCGTGCTGTTTCTTCTTCTGGCGTTAACTGAGTATCAACGCCATTTTCGTTTCTAAATCTAGGCATGTGCTATCCCCCACACTGTCATTCTTCCAGAGGCTATGTTTCCACTACTAAGCAGGAAATTTACTCTATCTAAAGTAATTGAAGATTTCCTAGCCCCTGCACATTTCATAGATGTAATTTGTGCGCTTGTTGTTGATCCCCACACAGTTTGCCCTGTAACCATAGGGTTCATAGTGCCATCACCCGGCCTATGTAGATAAAGAAGACCTCCAAAACCCTCTCCGGTGCCGGTGCCAATCCTGTTATGTGATCCTCCAGCATCGTGCGCTATGCGTATTCCGCTATCAGCCTCATCAGACTCTCCAGCATTTCCATACGTTGTGTCGGTTACCTCATCGCCGTTACTAAACCATGCGTAGTCACTGGCACCACTATCCACACCACTACTATCCCCAACTCTGAAGATAGCTTCTACACCATCAGTAGCTGGGATAATATCAGCGAATGCGATAGCGTAAGTGTCGTAAGCGCTGTCCAATCCCGTGACCGTGAGGCTGGCGCTACTTGAAGCAACGGCTGTACCGATAATATTCCAAGCACCGCCGCCACCAGACGCCTCCATCAAAGCCGCTACTCCAGTACCACCAGATGTTAGCACCTGTCCGTCATCTCCCGTTGCGATATAAGCAGGGTCGCCGCTGGCGTCTATCCCAATGAGGTTGCCGTCAGTTCCACCAGCCATCTTTGCAAGGGTAACTGCATTATCTGCGAGTGCGGCTGTTGAAACGGAACCCGCCCCTAAAGCCGCATTACCTGACATAAAACCGGGCATAACATTTTACTCCTTTACGTTTGAATCTGCTATCATTAGCCACCTCTACCACCACCAATAGATTGGGCGTAACAATCTAGTCTTAAATTTAAATAAACTAAATATTTTTACAAACATCATGGCGCATCAGGCCATGTAACATCTAAAAGGTCACTTGTATTAGCTGGCAAATTTCTCAGTAGTATTCTATAGGCAATCCATTTATTCTTATCTCCATCGCTTAGGGCTGTGTCACTAGTTTGAGTCCAATCACACGCAGTTAGCAGAGAATCTCTTGTTGATCTAAGAGTCGCCCAATTAATTGCAGTTATTTCATCGGTAGTTAGTGCATTAGGATTAGTAAATATTGAACCATTCCACACACATCCAGAATGCCCATTCCCATCTACAAAGACATGTCCATCTGGTAATTGCCATTCTCCATCAGCACCAGACCAATCATCGGGAAGGACTATGCAATTAACCCATTCGTTGGTAGAAGAATTTATATAAGTTTTATTCATAATATATTCCTAAAAAGTAGTCACAATCATCTTGCCTATACCACCAGCCCCACTATCGCCTGTAGTAGCGGCACCACCGCCACCACCGCCCGGAGCAGTACCAGCAGTGCCGTTGACACCACCACCTTCTCCACCCTTTCCTCCATTCCCGCCTTTAGTAGATGTTCCCCCAGACCCTGTACCACTACCACCATCACGACTACCGCCGCCTCCACCGCCGCCCCAATAACTACCGCCGCCGTTGGTGCCAGTACCACCATAACTACCACCGCCGCCGCCTCCTCCACCGAAAATGGCAGTACCACCAACAGCATTATTTAATGAACCACCAGCACCTGCGCCATCCATACCTCCAGCAGCACCAGCACCAGCGGCTGTGTTCAAGAATCCTAAACCACCAGCACCGATGGCTGCCTCAGACCCTATTTGACCAGCACCAAGGACACCCCCGCCACCACTACCACCGTTGGAGCGGTTGCCCCCGCCCCCGCCGTAAACTGTCGCAAGACTTCCAAATGTACTGTTGCCCCCGCTGTTGCCATTACCATTTCCAGTTTGGCTTGCACCCCCAGCACCAACCGTTACAGTTTCGGTTGAACCAGCAGCGGAGACTAAGAGCCAGTGTACCCAATAACCTCCTCCACCACCACCAGCACCGGGCTGCTCTGAACCTAAAGCTGAACCACCAGAGCCGCCGCCGCCCCATGCTTCAACTCTAATAAGTGATCCAGAGGCTGGTTTAGTCCAAGTACCAGAGCTAGTAAAAGTTTGTATGTCACTACCACCACCAGCAGCCTCCATTAAAGCAGCAACACCAGCACCACCAGATGTTAGCACTTGTCCATCGGAGCCTGTCGCGATATATGCAGGATCACCGCTGGCGTTGATGCCTATAAGATTACCATCCGTGCCACCCGCCATCTTAGCGAGGGTAACAGCATTATCAGCCATTTTAGCTGTGGTAATTGTGCCGTCCGCTACATTGGCACCTGACATAAACCCGGGCATAATATTATTCCTTTACGTTACGTTTGAATTAGATAGCTGATTGAGACCTCAATAGTGCTGGCGTTTTCAGCAATAAAGTCGAGTGTGTCGCTTGCATTTAAGACAATCTTTGCACCATTAAGTAAATCAAGACTGTCATTGATTGGAATTTCAATCTGGTGAATAATTTCACTGTCAACTCCCCCAGATCTGTTTACATCGCAAGTTAGCCAAGACCCTGTGTCAGCATGAATGTTCGCCGCCGCTAGGCCAATCACGGTTATTGTCTGAGAGGATGTAGCTGTCAACCCCGCCACAACACCCGTTGTGACCAGATAACCTTTACCTGTTAATACTTCTGCCATTGTTTTATCCTAATGCTAAGACGAGGCCGAGACCGACACCGCCAATGTTTGTGAGAGAGGTAGATGCGGAGTCAACATCCGATAGATTGTTTGAGGCTTCTAAGTCACCGCCCCCGCCATTATTGCCAGAAAATGCAATAGTTACACCGACCACATCGCCATCAGCTAATGTGCCGAATGTCGCCACATGACTTACGGTCACTTTCGAATAAGTTGAGGCAGAGGAAACTGAGCCGCTGCAATGAAAGACAACCCCTGCCGTTGCAGATCCAGCCTCTTGAATGTAGATTGTGGCAGAATTAGTTGCAGTCGGATCGTCCAGGCTGTCGATCAACGCATTAATTGAAACGCTGTTTCGTTCAACGTCATCGAAATAAAGAACCGTGGCACTAGAGAGAGTCGCATTATTGGCCCAAACTTTACCGACACCTTGGTCCGTATCAGTAGTAGCAGTCTCCCATGTCATCGAGATGCCAGCGGCCTTTGAAGAAGAATCCACATACGCCTTCGCGGCCTGTTGTGTGACTCCAGCCACTGCTGAATCTGATGCCATATCGTCTTCATCTAAGAACCCTGCGGTTAACGTAGCTCCGGCAGACATAGCGATCGATGTTAAGCCAGCTAACGTACCAGAGGTTGCCGTTAACGCCGAACATTTAAACGGTGCAAACGCATAACTCATATTTCCAGTAGAATCGGCAGTTGCCGTTGTAGTTCCTACAGTAAAGAAATCGCCGCTTTCGTCCCAAAGAATAACAGCGTTATTGCCTGTGCTGCCACGCTCCATAATAAGACCAAGATCATTGGCATTGCTACCAGCACCAGAATTTAATTCAATTAGCGGATCTTTGATTTCTGTGTTAGTCGCATCATTGGTGACCGTAGTACCATTGACTGTAAGATTTCCTGTAACAGTCAAATCTCCAGCCACATCTGTATTAGCTGTAGTTTGAATACTGTCTACCCACAATTTTAACCAGCGAACTCCTGTTGAGCCAATTGAATCTGTGGAATCTGTGTCAGATAGAACATCCCCGCCGTGCGTTGTTACGCCTACGATATGCGCCGTGCCAGCTACACCTATACCGCCATCTGTGTGGATAGAGCCTGTAGTGCCACTGGTGGATGTGGTAGTAGCGTCAACAGACAAGATGCCAGAGGTAGTAAGAGTGCCTGTAATAGATGTTCCTGCTGCTGCAAAGTCTACTCGTTTTGTGCCGCCAAGCGTCAAGCCTATATTATCAGCCCCGATTCGGTAGAACCCGCTGTTGGGATCACCAGAATAGCTATAAAATGGAAGACTTGCAGTTCCGTCTGCGCCAAGATATTGCCCTGCTGTCGTGATGGAAGTCGTAAGGGCATCACCTGCCGCATTAAAAAGCACATAGGCATTTGCCACAGGCTCTGGGAACGTGGAGGAAGCGCCACCTGTGTACGTGTCGGGGTATTTGAAGGATTGTAGAATATCGCTATTTTGCTCTTGAGCAACCATAGTTAAACGATCTAGCGCTTCTTCGTGACTATCAGCCGGGAATTCGTCGTTTTCAACGTAGTCGGTAGCTTGAGTTTGCGTAGTGGTACGTCTAATATGCCACTGAACAGTACTAGCTGGTGCAGAGCCAGCAACCACTGCACCAGTAGACCCTGAACCCCCAGTTACAGTGTAGTGTGTAGAATATTCTTTAGTTACTTCCGCACCAGTAGCAATAGTACGCTCTATTACTTCAAGTTCCGAAGTGGCAGCAGTGCCAAAAAACGAAAACGTAACTGCAAAAACAACAGTGCTTCCATTCCCTGTGTATGCTACTGTAGTAGTAGTTCCGGATATGGTCATATTTTCACTCCATTGTTATTTTAGCATGCCTAAATTCAAAAATCAATTTTTTGTGTCTAGTGTATCTAATGTTTTTACTACTTCTAGTCCCCGTTTTGCTAATTGGTTTATTTTTAAGTATAACCCGTCGATTTGTTCCCGCTTCCAATTGGACAGCTCTTTGTCCGTCATACCTTCCATTTCAGGTATTCGGTGTATACTCCGAATAGCTTTGCTCATATTAGACATTCCCTTTTTAATTCCAGTTAGTCTTATTAATTTGCCTGATTCTAAAGACGCTTGTAAAAAATCTGCCCCTTCTAGATACCTACCCTCAGTTATTAATGCACGAAATGATTTAATATACCTTTCTCTATCAGCATACTCTTTATAAAATTTTTCAATTGGGATAGTATTCATAGAAGGGTATCTTACTACAAACGCTTTTACTATAGGGATGTTTGTTAAGTATTGTGGTGTTGGTTCGTTGGTATCTGGGGAAAGACCTGCTATAGACAATACTTTATCCGTGGCATCTAATACGTATTTTCCTAATCCACCTGTCCATCCTTTAATTATGTGTTCTACTACAGCAGGCGATGCTAATAGTGAGTCTCCTACTGCAGGTAGTGTACCTATCAATGCTGCTATTACTTTAGCAGTCTCCGAAGTATATGTACCATATTGAAGGTGGGGTAGTACGCCTTCTCTATCTCTGGGTATAATAGGTCTATTTAAAAAGAACGATTTGTTTGCCCACACTTCAACTGGTACAGCCAAAGCTTGTGGCATCATATTAGGAACAAACTCACCACCCACAGCCTTTAAAAACTTCTTACCCCCGTTAGGGTCTTTAGAAATCATGTACTCCATAAATTTTTCAGTGCCTGTGCCAAATATTAACCCCACCCCAAATGGCTTAGGTATACGCCATCTTACCTCGTCAATTTCGATATGCCAGTATATGTCTTTTTCCCATTGTTGTAAGTCTTTATACCATTCTTCATCTTTGTTAATCAGATATAAAGTAGCCGAAGGTAACACTAATCCTGCAAAAGCCTTCATAGCAAAAGCTTTAGGGTGTTCTTTCATATACCTAATCATTTTATCGGGGCCTTGTACAAAAGCATTAAAAAACGCTGACATAGCATTTAACGATTTGGTTTTAGCCCCCATTCTTTGAAAGTCTAAAGTAACGTCTCTAGCTTCAAACGCTGCACGTGTTGTAGCCTCTATATCCAGTTCGCCTCTTTTACGAGCTTTTTTGGCGCTTTTCGCAAATACTTGTACACGTGTTGATTGTTCTATTAAGCTAGACAATGCACGTAGTTGCTCCATAGGATTTCTTAGCACATTTCTAACGGGTATACTTTGTAATATTTCTTTTACGCCTTTTTGATAGTAACTTCTATCAATAGATTGTAGATGTGAAAATTGCCCACCATTAGCCACCCATTCTTGATAAGCTTTTGATTTACCTAAAACATGGCCCATCCCCCTAAACGTGTCTATTACGGGTATAAAACCATCTTTAGAAAACATAAATGCTGATACTGTGTCTCTAGTAGCATTACGTGACATAAAATCTGGGGACAAGACAGCACCCGTGCGTAACATGGTAGCCGGTAATGCTAGAATCTTTACAGTCATATCTAAAGCTGCACGGTCCATAGCACTCAAAGCTTCAATAATTAAAGGGTCTGCTTCATACACTTCTGGTTTACCGTCTTTGTATCTAACTACATTATTTTCATTAATAAATACTTTTTTGCGAAATATTGTTAGGTCTTCTTCGCCAAATTTAATAGACTCATCTTTAAGATATGGCTCCATCAATTTTTTTAGTTCTTTATTAGTCACATTAGTGACAATAGTCGCTGCTTTTTTCTTAGCTATAAATCCTAATTCAGGGGCTGTTTCAGCTAGATCTACAAGAGCGTTCATCACCCTGTTTCTCTCAGCTAGGGTAGTTAATATATAAGTATTTCTAATAATAGATTCAATCGGATCAATAATTGGTCTTTCAGACCCTCTAATCTTCTTTAAACTTCCAGATTTGCCGCCCCGCAGGCCTGATCCTGTGGATTTTCCAGGGGCCATTACTCTATGAAATGGCACGTAATCTTTGTTAGCTTCTTGAATAGCTTTAAATTGTTCTTTACTAATTAAGCCTGAGTCTCGTACATACGCTAGTACATCCTCTTGATATTTACGTAATCTTTGGAAATCTTTTTCAAAATTAGGTTTATTACCGTGTTTTTTAACTACATTTTTTGCCATCACTGGGTCAATACCAGTTACAACACCTCTTTCAACCAACTCTAAAGTTCTTCTAGCAACAGCATATTCTCTAAACGCATCTAAAAAACCAGCTTGGTCTATAGGTCGAACTATGCTTCTAAATGACTCACCTATTTGCAATTTAGAAGCATAGTCCATTGTGCCAAATTCTAAAAACGTATCACCTACACCAGACACACCTTTTAAATTTCTAGCTAATATGTAAGGGTCTTGATAGGCAGGTAGTTTTTTGCCGTCTTTAATTGCTTTTACCACTTGATTTAATGGATGTAAATCATCAAATATATCTCGATATATTTCGTTAAAACCATAAGGACGTTTTACGTTAGACGGCTCACCAATAGATATGCGGCTACTAACCTCTGTGCTTTCGTCTCGACGTATTACTCTAGAATCTGCAATTTTTTGGACATTTAATTGCGGAGGAGCATCTTTAGGCTTAGCTTCAATTTGTGGAGCATCTTTAGGCTTAGCTTCAATAGTTTTAGGCTGAAATAATAATTCTGCTTGATCAGCCATTTTAGATGCAAGATTAACATCAAATCCCGAATCTTCAAAATACTCTAAAGCTTTTTGTTTGTTAAAAGGACTACCTTTGCTTACTGGTAAATCCCCAACACCTCTTTCAATAACTTCTTGTATACTACGGGAAGAGAAAGTTTCAAAATTATCAATTAGTTCCCAGCCTTTGCTTTCCCATTTAGGTTGATAATAACTTTCAAATAATGTTCCATCTTCTAGCGCATCTAAAGCTTGTTGATTGTTTTTAATTCTATCTACTAATATTTGATCACCTTTAAACATAATTAAGTCTGCATCTGGGAAAGATCTAGGGTTAGCCCCTTCTTCTAATGCCTTTTCAAATTTTGCAAATGTTTTAACAGCACTTTGTGGATGAAATGTATAAGTAGTGAGATCAGCTTCTTTCATACCTAGCGCACTTAATTCATTCATAATTGCATCACGTGGTAAAATCACTGCACCACTTTCGCCTAAAGACCCTGCAATAACAGATATAGATTTACTACTGTCGACCACTTTTTTAGCTACTGGAGCAATTTTAGACAAAGGCATTAATGGCGCAGCGACTACGGCGGCTGCAGTTCCAGCGGCTTGTTTTAAAAATGTTCTTCTTCCTGGATCACCCACTACTTCCTGGAATGCGGCTGGTGTGGGTGTAGTAACATCTAATTCTCTAATTACTTCTATTTTATTTTCTGGATGTACAACTACTTCTAACTCGTTTTGTAAAGTCTCAAGATTAGTAGATTTTGATGGTAGGGCTACTCTAGTATTAGCTGGTAGAACTATTCTATGTATTTCACCAAAATTTTTATCAGCACGTGCAAAAGCAACGTCTGGAGACAAGCTACCCGATATATTTTTATTAGGTCCTTTAGTAGACGACCCATGGTATATTACTAGTGGCTCATTTAATGGTATAAATAGATCATCCATACGAGTAATATTGCCTTTAGAATGGTCTACCCAAGCCTTTAATGCAGACCTTTCTGAAGTATGTAAAACATCTAACCCATGTTCTTTTAATAGTCTGTTGTACGTGTCTCTTAGGAAATTAACATCTTTTGCTCCAGACATCATATTTTCCATATTTAACTCACCAAAAGCTTCCACTGGCTCTTGCATAGACCATACTTCGTTTTGCTTTTGAAACTCAATAGTTTCTCCAGCAAAGGGGTCTGCCCTAGTTTCTGCAGCCCTTGCAGCTTGTTCTGCAGTTTGATAAGACCTAGGTATATCAATATTAACAGAATTTAAGTCTTCTCTAATAGTAAAATCAGTTTTGGTATCTTCTAACACGTCCGAAGGGCGAATATTATTTTCGGCATACACTTTTTCAAATTTACCACGGACGGACTGGACGGACTGGACACCTACCTGTACAATTTTACCAGCAGCTTTAAGTCCCCCAATAGCTAGAGCACCAACTATAAACTCATCCTTAGTAGGCAATCTACCCTGTAGTGCTGCCCCAGTAGTAGTAAATGCGGTTATTTCTGCTGCTGTAGTAGCAACATTTGGCAAAAACGCCCCCGGCAGAGCTTTCTTAAGTGGCCCAGCAACTATTTCTTTTGTAAGACCGGCAGAATACCCCGTAATATACCCTTCCATCCCAGCCCTTGCTGCACCTGTAAACACGTCCCAAAATTTGGAAAAACTGTCTATACTCCCATTTTCGTATGCGTCTAATAAAAAATGCCTAATTACCTCTGGGGCAGCAAAACCAGCTCCATATACGTGGCGGGGTTTTTTGGTAAGCACCAAAGCAGCAGCCATAGCGGGGACTATCACCGGTAGGTCCCCAAAAATTTGACCTGTGGCAGCAGCAGCATGTTGTATATTAGACTGATCGGGCATAGCCATTGTTTCTTTGGAAGATTTATCCATTGGTTCGATAGCCAAACCAAGCACACTGCGATCAAAACCGGCACTAGCAAAGTCATCTAAGGTAAACAATTCACGGGTGAATTTCTCTCCGCTGTCCCCGAACGTTTCTTTAGCTTTATTAACCAAAAATTCTTGTATAGGGGAAGTATCAAACGGCTGGATACCTAGTCTTTCATCCACATCACGGCTGGCCACACCCTCAGCATCAGCTGTTTTTCTAATTAAGCCAATTGCGGCATTGCCATCTGCTGAGGTGATGTTTTGTTCGTGCAATGCTTTTTGGAATGTGTCCATTACTAGTTTATAAGCCCCAGAATCCTCAGAACGTTATCTGCTGTGGAGCCGGGGACGACCTTTTTACCACCGCCGGTGGGGGGCTTTTTACCATCGCCGGTGGGGCGCTTTTTACCCGTCAAGTTGTATATTAGTGAGTGTTGAATTTCTATGTCTGTTCTTTTTAGCTTCGCAATCTCAGAGTCCTTTTTCATATACAAATCAGACTTAGGATCATACAAATCCATAATATTAATATCTTCGTTTTGTTCAGCCTGCTCTAGTAATTCGTTTATTCGTACCACAGCCTGCATATAACGTTCTGTGCCTTCAGGGTCTTTTATCCCCAACATGCCATTGCTTCTAACTAACTCCTGTTTCATTACATCCAAAAACAATTTTTTCTGTCCGTCTAATGGTTTATTTAAATTTTTGATTAATACATTGTAGTGTTGTAAACCAATGTCTCCTTGGGCTAAAGATTCTTCAATAGCAATCTCCTGTAAGAATACATTTTCGCCATACGACTCCGGATCAGACTTTATATAGTCTACTTGCTCCATTAAATCACTAAAAGTCTGTAATTTTTCTTCAGAAGTAGTTATAGGCGGTTTGGCTAATGTGTTAAAATGATTTTTAAGTGTAGCTATAGTTCCACCATTTGGTTTAACAATTCTTCCGTCCGTTGTTTTGTGCTCATAAGTTCTTATCTCTTCCATAGTTACACCCACAGCAGGATTTAATAATCTATCTACCCAATGGGTATTAATATCACGCTGGTCCTGTGTTTCTTGCATACGTCTTGCTGTTTCATTTAATCGCTGTGATGTTTCAAACGCTTTAATTTCAGAATTAGCGTATTTTATTAATTGCTGCTTTTTATCCCCTAAAATGTTTTTAAAATATGCATCATTAGTAGGATCATTTAAATCCTTTAGCATTTGAGAAGCTTGAGCAGGACCAACATCAATATAGCCTCTAACACCATCATAACCCAATTCTAATTTTTGATCTTGTATCATTTTTTGTTTAACAACATCTGGTAAAACTAGAGCGTTTACTCTAGCTTTAGACGCTGCAATTGTTGTGTTTAACACACCATAATTATTATACACGGCTGACTGGTCGTTTTCGTGTGCAACAGTATTTGAATTTATTACTCGTTTATCTCTAAAAACGCTGTCTTCGTATATTGCTCTAGTACTCAGAGTTCCCCAAAATGTTTGTAATCCAATAGCTACTTTATCCGCCGCCACCGGGTTAGGGGCGTTGCGTTGTGCAGCATCCACTTCAGTTGCAAATTCTGAATCTAAAACTGGTGCAATATCACTGTCCGTAGTCCGTCTTAAGTGTACCTCACGTTTGGCGAATTTCGCCCTTACAGCCGACAAAGTTTTAGCCGCATATATTTGGGCTTCTGCTGTGATTTTTTTATCATTCTCATCCAGTACGTAATCACTGATATTCGCACCACCCCTTTCCATAGCAGCACCTTCTAAACTACCCATTGCTGCAGGTGTAGCACGGGGCATTGCCATTCCTTGAGGCCCTGGAATACTAGCGACTCTTTGGTATGCAGGAATTCTAGGCATTATACGACGGCCTTTGTGGATTTAGTGTATGCGCTACTAGCCTTCCCCAATCCCGTTAATAAAGTGGTCCCGGCAGTTGTCACTCCTGCTCTCTCAGCTGATCGGGCTTCCATTTGAGACAAATTAGCTTGCGCCCTATAATTACCAGCACGTACATCACCACCATAGATTAGAGCCTGTGCGTCCAATTCATTTTGCTCAGCTGAGTCCGCTAAAAAAAGCAAAGGCGTACCCTCTATGGCGACACCGCCTTTACCATAACCCACTCTAGCGATGGCCCTTTGAGTGTCACCTTTTTTTCGCAAAACACCAGCGTCGTATTCAGCCTTTTGTTGAGCTGCGATGGCTGCGTTGTCTTGTATAGCAGAGTTATAATCCCCTGACTGTCCGGCCGATTGTCCTTTAGATAAAGACCCGACTGCCGATGCCACCGTAGTAATCATCGATATTGCTGCCATCGTTGCTGGGTCAAAACACATAATACCACCTATCCCATTTAATTGTTAGTATTAATCCTAGTAATTAAAGCAATTATATTTTGTGGCAACGGTTGGGTTTGTTGTATTTCAATATTGCCACTAGTTTCATACCCTTGAGGAAAAGGCAACCTTTTATCACCAGTAAACAAATGTGGTGCGGAATCCATACTATCTGCGCTATCTCTAAAAGGTACTACGTCTAGTGTCCCCCCCTCAGTGCCAGCAGACATTCCTAAAGACCTGTTTAGTCTAACTGTAAGCTCATTAATACGTTTGGTTTTAGACTGTGCTGTGCCATCTAGACTACCCGCTTCTAAATTTAATGTTACCAATTTTGATGTATAAGGCAGGCCAACGTGAACAATACTGGCCAAAGTAGTTAAAACAACAGCCCCCCCAGTAACAGTTTTATTAGACTGCACTGCACCATCACCCAATATACTAACTATTTGGCCCTCTAAATGATTAAGACCAGTAATAGAAGTAGTTTCAAGTCTAACATTGCCCCCAGATATATAGACCGTGTGGCTTGCACCGTTTTCTGCGTGGCGTATACTGCCCCCAGACGTGTACGTAGTGTAACTACTACTATTAATAGTAGCCAATTGGAAAGTGTTAGCAGCACTACCCGCTACTGTAAACACCAAACCATTGACTTCCGTCATCCCAACTACGCCGGAAATGTACACTTTTTCTCCATTAACCAGACCATGTGCCGTGGCCGTAACTACTGCCGGATTAGCCTCCGTAATTGCACTAATACTTGCCGAAATGGCATTGGCAGTAGGCACTAAAGAAATAGTATTAGTGCTTTTACTAGCCACGAAAAAGCTTCTGTCGTTTAGATTTGTCATACCTTTAATATCACGAATTTTTACACTATCCCCATTACTTAAGCCATGCGAACTTGCCGTAACTACTACAGGGTCTGCTGCCGTAGCTGCCGTAATGACAATAGGAACATCCAAAGACAACCCAGCATCCACAAAAAACGCCTGCTCCTGAGTTTGTGTTAATTCTAGCCCTGTAGTGATTCTTTCAACATGTCTCCTATCAGCACCATCGACACGCCTTTTTACTGCTATGTATACTTCATCAATCCCAGCACCATCGTCTGCCGTAGCTGGGATTATGGCTATGGACTCTACTTGTGCTTGGGTGCTAGCTGTGTCCGATACACCCCCCAATATGTGTTTGTGCCATGCTACTACTTCTTGGTCCCTTTGATAAGTCATACCCAATAGTGTGCCATCAGCAAGCACAGACCAAATTACTGAATCAGGCTCTTGCTGGTAGTCAAATTGAATAATACCTGTGTTTGTGATATGTTCTGCAAGCAAGCACAAATCGGGGGCAACAAAAGTATCAGTTTCAAATTTATACACAAATTCACGTATTTTACGTTTAGCTCTTTGTAAAAACAATACCACATTAGAAACTCGTATAGACGCTACCGAAGCACTACCATATGTAGTATGCCTAACAACACGCACGTTTGAAGGGGTTAAGGCCTCAGCGTCTGCTGAGGCTGACACAATAAATTCACCACCTGTAGTACCCACCACCAGAACAGGCCCAGGATTTAAGAATTGAATCGCATTAACTTGGTCCGTAGCAATTGTATACACCATAGCGTCATCAGCGTCTGCACCCGCAAGATGATTCGTATAATCCCCTGATACACTAAACGCCATCAACTGAGGATAATTAGGTGGACCCGCCCACACTAAACGCTGTTCATAAAACGCCACTGTAGCCGGGAAATTACCCGTGTGAAAATGACCCAATCCCCAAGTAGCAACAGACGTAGTGTCCGCAAAGTCATTTAGTGTAGTACATGCAACAATAGTAGTGCTAGTTATAGTGTTAACTCTTGCATGTCCAATAGTAGACCCTTGCGTAATTTGTATAATTCTATCAACATCAATCGCAGTGAACCCATCACCCCCATTAACACCAGTCGTAGCCGAAGCAGTAATATTTACACTCCCAGAAGTTGCAGAGGGCGTAAAAGTAGTGGCTGTTGTATTTAGGGGTAATATAGGACCTGCCAATAGCTGATATTCAGCCAAAGTCCAAGTAGTATGAGCCGTTCTAGATAGAGATCTAGGGTGGTGGTTTTTGTGCGCAATATACATTATGTCGGCTGATTGAGTAAATTGTAATTGGTATAACTCCGCCTCAAGGTAAGGAGAAGTAATAGTGTAAACCGCAGCAGCAGTACCCCCTGACGAATAAGCAGTAAAGCCTGTGCTATTAACATCTACGCTTAGCATATTTTGTAATTCAAAAGTGTTCGTAGTTTTATCAGCCACTTTATAATGTTTGCCATTTAGCTCCGTCATCCCAACCACGCCGGAAATATACACTTCGTCACCATTAGAATACCCGTGAGAAGTTGCTGTTATGACTACTGGATTAGCAGCAGTGGCCCCACTAATTGTTTTATTAGCCTCATGAATTTGGCCTTGATCTTTATAAAAGCGTATGTACAAGTCACCAAATTCTAGTATGTACGCTTGTGTAACTGAAAATTCAAAGCTAACTAACCTAACTTTCTTAGTATTAGTTTTTACTTCAGCCAGAAACTTAGAACCACCCCTTCTAATCACCCCACCTTGAGGATTTACTACCATGTTTTCTATAGTTTTACAACCATTAGCGTACTTACTAATATCAATTCTAGAATGCAATCTGGGGGACAATTCTCCAGAAGTGAAGTTAGTTTGTATATAGGTTGCTTTAGTCATGCAGTGTTAGTTGCCGTAGCTGTAACTAAACCAACTCTAGCATTTAACCAAGCATCTGCTTCTATATTATCAGGGGTTCCCTCAACGGCATCCATAGTACGTGCCTCTGCAATTTTACTAGCGTACAAATCTATCATCAATTTAGACAAAGTTATACTATCAGTAAGAGGCACAGCAAGCTCAGCAGCAAGCCTAGAAGCAAGAGCTTCAGTAAACAAACTATCAAACACAGTGGGATCAGTTACTCTAGATAAATACCTTACTTTTACTGCGTCACTATCAGCAAGCAAAAACCCATTTTCAATTTTCCACTCAGCCGTGTTAGACAAATTAGTTTCTAATATTCTCAAACTGTCCACGGGTATTGCAAACTGATAGGAATAATCATAGGCTGGGGTGGTAGTGCTTAAAGCTAACTCTACTCTTTTTATAGCAAAATTCCATATATGGGAACGGAGAACAGCGTCCCTAGTAGGGGCATAATGTAGACTACAAAGTCTAGCAGCCTTACTGTTTTCAGCTAGGCTGATAATTTGACTCTCGCCTATTTTAGTTAAAGCTAAATTACAAACTTGGACTTCAGAAGACATACAAACCCCCAAAAAGAAAAGGGGAGCGGATTAACCGCTCCCCCTTCAATCAATCTAGCACGTAAGCCAAATATCCAACTAAATCATCGCCGGAGACTTGAGCATTGTCTGTCGCAGTTGCACGAATAACAACACCGTCTGTGCTTTCGAAGAGGTAAGTTCCACCCGTTAAAAGGTTTGCCGCAATGGCACCTTCCAGCGTTTGAAATCCTACGGTATCAACTGCGAGAGCGTTGATCAAACCGTCCGGGTCTGCGGCAGTTGTAGACCCGTCTTGTGCCGTGTAAGCGTCCCAGCCTAGATCTAATGTAGCTGAACTAGTGGTCCAGTTTACATAAGCCCTTGATAAGGAAGCTAACAAACGAACTCTGCCGGGTGGCAGTTTACCCAACGCAACGCTCGAACCAGTGTCACCGGTCCCATCTTGGTCATGTGTAAAAAACATGATTCTAACACGACCATGATCTTCGGTTGTATTGTTGTTTACGACAGGAGTAGCCGTCGCATTGGTGTATTCAACGCTTTTCTGTGTAGTTACAGCCATTTCTCAATCCTCCTTTAGGTTGGGTCACATTCAATATAGCCTACTAACTCTTCTTGCATACGAGTAGACCCGATTGCCATAGAGTAGAAGACTTGCGTTGCGTAGTTCTTATCATCACGCTCTGAAATTTTAGCCATAGGATCTTGACCAACGCCTAAAAGTATACCTTTCTTTTGGAAAAACAACACTTTATGATCAGAGTTAGAATCAATGCCTATAAGTTCTGTCCTAAGGAAGGAGAATCCCAAAAAGGTAGAAACCTCACCGTGAACAAGAGCTTTGACAGAGTTATAATCACTACTTGATACTTCTGTTTGGCCCAACAGATTTTGAAGTTGCTTTGCATTAAGAACAACAAAACGGTCACCGTCTTCTGCTTCGTTAGCATCCAATACTTGCTTGGCTGCACGAAGTTTGCCAACATTTAAGCCAGTGTCTGCAGCAGGCGAAATGCCTACCTGAACATCAACTGTGTTGGCTGCCGTGTAAGAAGTACTTGAAGAACCATCAACTCCAGTGTATGCTGTGCCATCAGCAGCAGCTACAACAGCTTCATCCATTGCACGTCCCATGGCACTAGCCGCCGCTTGGGAATATGGAGAAGTAGGGTCTATAAGCATCCTTACTTTGTCTTCGTTATCTATCAAGTCAGCCCAGTCATAGTCCGTTAGGGACACCCTACGTCTTGCATGTGGGGTGTCCATTCTTGGGGTGTCTGAATGTCTTGATGTACGCTGTCTTGCTGCAGTTTTTCCAATCTGCTCAAAAAAAGCGTTTTTGCCCACGACCGTTTCTACTGTAACAGCTTGCCGTAGACGAGATCCTTTTTGTTGTGCTAGGTGTTGCACGTTTGCAGAATATTGCTCGACAAACGCAGTGGTAATTTCTGTGCTCATAACGCACCATCCTTTCAAAAGTTAATTTCAAAAACCACTCTAAAGGGTATCGAAATAATCGGCCTTTTTGATTGGCGATACGCTACTTAGGCGTTTTAAAAACGGTATCTAAAGTAACGCCAGTTTATATTATACACTAATAAGAATTTTTTGTCAAGAGTCCTGCTCAGGGTGTTTACGCTTCATTAAATCTTGTACCTTTTTCACTAAAGCAGGCCTTTCTAGACTAGACTCATTCCAGTAATCAGGGTTAGCCATAACTGTCTTAATTTCTGTATCAAGCTGCTCAGGAGTAGAAGAGACATCATTG
>Ga0302123_10000426_pt1 | contig 33717 bp, 22 predicted proteins | sample CB21_321_MG_FD_203109 | JGI IMG/M metagenome (GOLD analysis project Ga0302123, IMG submission 203109) | Marine microbial communities from Western Arctic Ocean, Canada - CB21_32.1 | ecosystem: Environmental > Aquatic > Marine > Oceanic | place: Canada: Western Arctic Ocean | collected 2017-09-28 | reverse complement strand
AGTCTCTCACGAGATGTGATCGCCAAAGCCTCCGCCGCCAGTCCCATATGACAAGGTTACGGTAGCTTACTCTATATGTAAAGCTATTTATGAGACACTACACTAGGGATGTTGGTTCTCCGGTACTCGCTTTGCCAAGCAATAAGAAGCATCACTACGTGCCGCAATTCTACCTGCGTCGCTTTTCTCGCGACGGGCGTAGCATCAATCTCTATAACCTTAGACGGGAACAGACGGTTCTGCGCGCGAGCCTCAAGAGGCAATGCTACAAGAACTACTTCTACGGTGAAGACGCAAGCATGGAATCCTTGCTTGCAGCGCTTGAGGCGGATGCATCCAAGCTGTTCCGGGTTGTCGATAAAACGAATAGCTTGCCCCCGCCAGGTTCAAGAGCGCATTTTGCCTTGATAATGCACGTGCTCATGCAATCATCCAGAACGGTTTATGCGTCCGATGCGTTGAACGAAATCTCCGATACGCTCGCAAAGCATATACTTGGACCGAAGGCAGAAGCGAAAGGCATCGATCTAGCGACGGTGAGAATCGGCATCAAGAACATGGCGCAACACTCGGTGGTAATGGCGATGCGGCAGTGTCCATTGTTGCTGGATCTGGAATACAAGCTTATTATCAATCGAACTGATCAAGAGTTCCTGGCTTCGGACAATCCTGTTGTTATGTACAATCCGTTCATGTCATTTCGCCGGTATGTCAGCAATTGTGGCATTGTATCCAAAGGTCTGCAGGTCTTCTTTCCTCTTGACAAGGATAAAACCGTGCTGTTGTACGATGCTGCCGTGTATAGCGTTGGCACTGCGCGCAGTCACCTCGTTGACCTCACGGTTCCGAAAGATGTCTACAGCGTAAATGCGCTCCAGGCTTGCTCCGCGAGGGATAACCTCTACTTTGTCCGAGACAACTACAATGTGCAGGCACTGCACGCAAAGGTTCGTCCGTTTCTTCGACAGCGAAAGGCGAAAGTAGATATATACCCTGGAGACTGGATAAAAGATAAGAAACGAGATATGCTAGCGACATCCAAAGAGGATATCCGAACAGACTGTACGTTCTCATTTATAAGGGTCAGGGCGCCGGCTAAACGATGGAGGGCCGTCTTTCGGAAGGCGAGCCTCCAGCCAGCGGCAGTATTCCGAAATACGGACTTATACGAGAAACACGAGAAGGCTCAGAGAGCATTGAAGTCCGGAACCATGTCATTTGAACGCGCTCTTGAGCATCTCCGAGAGATGGGAATAGATATTGGAGAATAGCCAGCGGGAAGGGGCGATGGTCCGAGCAGTTTCTGTGTCGAGACAGTCGGCGTGACCAGTGCCTTATTGACGAAGAGCCCTTCGGGGAACAGAGTTTGTCTTCACCCATTGCAGTGCGGACGGTATCATCCGAACCTAGATCACATCGAAGACAGGATCGGCCCCTTCTTGGAACTGCACCATTGCCCCTCGGCATAAAAGGGGAACGGAAGGGCCAATCAGGGAAAGAGGGCGGTTTAGCGTGAGCGCCTTGTGCCGTCCAAAACCTCAATCAAGATCCCCTTGCGAGCGTCGCGGTGCTTAGCGGTCTTTGCGAGAAACGCCTTTGAACGCTTGCCGTGCTTCCGTCACGAAGCGCCGACTCAACACCGGGTCTTTGCGGCCGTTGGGGCCCTCGATGCCGGTGTGGACGTCGACGCCGGCTGGCCTGATGGCTCGGATGGCGTCGGCTACGTTATCGGCGTTGAGTCCGCCGGCCATGATGAGCGGACGTGGCGAGTCCGCGGTGAGACGCCGGCTGACGCTCCAGTCGTGGACCATGCCGGTTGCGCCGGTGGCTCCGGTCCTGGGGTCGAAGGTGTCGGTGATGTATCCGTCGAGGAAGGGTGCTGTCTTGGCGACGTCTTCCAGTAGGTCCGCTTGATTTCCCTCGCGGACGACGAGGCTCTTGATAACGGTGAAGTCCGGCCGGAGGTCCTTGAGCCGCGAAAGCTCATCGATGGAGACGGCACCGTGGAGTTGTACATAGGTGACGCCGAGTTGCTCGCAGAGTTCGATGACTTCTTCGGGGTTGTGCAGGTATGTGATGAGAAGTGCGGTGGCATCACTCGGCATCCCCTGGATGATCCGGGCAGCTTCTTGTTCGGTTAGGTCCGGCTTGTTTTTGGCCAGGCGAAACGGGAACCCGAGGTGCGTGAAGCCGCACTCAAACAATAGGTCGGCCTCATCTTGATCGATGATGCCCGCCGCATGAATGACGTCCTGCCCGACCATCGCCCTGTTGCTTAGTGGGGCGGGCGGATGATCTGGTCGACGCCTTTGCGGAAGCCGTACTCGGGGCCGAGCGTCTCGTAGTCGACGCCGGTCAGCGAATTCCAGTCCCAGACGACACGGCCTTCGCGCACGGTCAGCTCGCAGAACAGCCGCTGATCGCCGTCGATCGCGCCGCCGGCACCGTCGCGATAGCGGAACTTGCGCTTCAGTATCCGAAAGGCCGCCACGTCGGCGACGGCTCCGGGTGTGAGGTGTCCAAGCTCTTCACGCTGGATCTGCCGGGCAGGGTTCCAGGTAGACGCCTTGATGACTTCGTCGAGCGGCATGCCCATCGCCAGGAACTTCGACATCGTCGTCTGCATGTCCATCATGGCGCCGTTGGACGAGCCCTGATGAATGTCGGTCGATATCGAGTCGGGGTAGAAGCCCTGCTTGATCGCCGGCACCGCGTTGCGGAACACAAAACTGCCGCCGCCGTGGCCGACGTCAAACTTGATGCCGCGTTTGCGCGCATCGTGGAGATACTGGTAGAGCTTGCCGTTCTCATCCACCCACGGCACCGGGCCACGGAACATATGCGTCGGCATGTCGCCGGGCCGCAGATGTTTGAGGACGAGGTCGTAGAATGGCCGCTCGGGCAGGAAGTATCCGAAGTCGACCATCACCGGGATCTTCGCCATATTACCCGCCCGGACGGCTTCGTCGACCGAGTTCCAATCGGGTAGGCGGTAGTGCGCACTCTTGATGCCGACGATGACGTCTTTGTGTTTCTTTGCCAGCCGCGCTACTTCTTCGGGATTGAAGTCCTTCTGCTCGGTGATATCGGTGATCATGCCGAAGCCGGCGATGTTGATATGCGCCAGGACGCGTGTTCGCTGTCGCTCTTTGTCGATCACCGTGTGGCGGAAGAACTCGAAGTTGCGCCAGCCGGAGCTTCCCGCGTCCACGGCGGTCGTGACGCCCGTGGGCAGCATGTTAGTGTCGACCTGAACACTGTTGTCGCCGGCCCACGCACCGGGGATATTGGTCGTTGAGAAGATATGGACATGCAGGTCGATCAGCCCCGGCGTGATGTAGAGCTCGGAAACGTCGAGTACCTGGTTGGCCTTCGATGAATCGATCGACTCGGATACAGCCGCGATGATGCTATCGGAAATAGCGATGTCGCGGCGGCCTGAAATGCCGTTCTTCGGGTCGATGACGTAGCCGCCCTTGAGCAGCAGGTCGTATTCGCCTTGTTGGAAAGAGAGTGCGGCGACCAGGCAGAAAACTAGCAGCGCGGGTAGTCGTATCCATGCCGCCCAGCGTGCGGTGGGTGTTTTGCGATTCATCTCTAAACTCCGTTGACGATCAAACTTTGGGGAGCGTCCAGGGGGCGCGGTAGGTGCGGCCGAGCATTTTGTTGGCCTCGGGCTCCTTGAACGTTTCGGTCTTGCCGTCGAAGTGCAGCTTCTTGTCGAGCCGCCAGGCGATGTTGCCCAAATGGACGACGCCCGAGGCGACGTGGCCGACTTGCATGTCGCAGACGGGCGTGCCGCCGTCGCGGATGCAGCGGAGGAAGTCGCGCTTGTGCTTGACGTCGTCGTCGGCCTTGAGTCCTGAGCCTTCCTTGACCAGCTCGCCCTTGGGTCCGTGCGCGCGCCAGCCACCATTACCGATGATGACGTAGCCGTTCTCGCCGTAGACGGCCGCGCCTTCCGCGAAGCCTTCGATCCCGGGACGCGACCACAGCCGCATCTCGTACCCGAGAGTGGCGCCGGGGTAATCCCAGTTGACGATCAGCGTGTCAGGCCACTGCTGCACATCGTCGAAGAAGTACTTGCCGCCGCTTGTCGAAACGGCCGTAGGCCATTCGGGCAGCGTCTTGCCCTGCGCTTCGAAGCCGGCGGCGAGACCGCGGCGGGCGTAGTCGATTCGGTGAACACCGTCGTTGCCGAGGTCGCCGCATCCGTAGTCAAAGAACCAGCGCCAGTTGCTGTGGAACCGCACCGGGTTGAAGGGACGCTTCGGGGCCGGTCCGAGCCACATGTCGTAGTCGACGCCCTTGGGGACGGCGGTGTCAGGCGGATGGCCGTGGCCGCGTTGGCGAGCGCTTTCCCAGCCCTTGGCGTACATCACCTTGCCGAGTATGCCGGTGCGAATGTAGTCGCAGGCTTCTTCGTAGTTATTGCCGCTGCGCGACTGAATGCCGACCTGGACGATCTTGTCGTACTTCTGGGCGGCCTTTCGCATCGCCTGGCCTTCGCGCATGTTGTGCGAGGCAGGTTTTTCGACGTAGACGTGCTTGCCGGCTTGGCAGGCGAGGATCGTCGGGATGGCATGCCAGTGTGTCGGTGTGCCCATGACGATGGCGTCGATCGATTTGTCATCGAGCAGACGGCGGAAATCGGTTTCGATGGCCGGACGCTTGCCTTGGAGTTCCTCAACACGTTGGGCACGCTCGTCGAACAATCGGGAATCGACATCGCAAATGGTGGCGACCTCGACCTCGGGCAGTTCGGCGAATCCATAGAGCAGGCTGCGGCCACGTCCGCGAATGCCCATGCAGGCCACCCGGAAACGTTCGTTCGCGGCGACGGCTTTGGTGCGCGATCCGGCAACGGCCAGGCCGGCGCCGGCTAGCGCGGAGGTGTGAAGGAAAGCTCGACGGTTCATCGACATGGCGAGAAACTCCTTGCGAAGGAGGCGGAAACGTCCGCCAGCCTGGGAACATTCTACCAGCGACGGGCCGGCTTCGCGATAGAATGACAGTACTCCGGCCTGGGTATCCACGGGCGTCGGCGTCCATGATCGGCGAGAGCATTCTCCACTACAAGATCCTCGAAAAGTTGGGCGAGGGTGGGATGGGTGTCGTTTATAAGGCCGAAGACACGAAGCTGCGCCGTGTGGTGTCACTCAAGTTTTTAGCGCCCCAGAGCGGCTCCAACGAAGAGGAGCGTGCCCGCTTTTTGCAAGAGGCCCGGGCGGTCGCCTCGCTCGATCACCCTAACGTTTGCGCGATCTACGAAGTGGGCGATGCGAATGGCCAGCCGTATCTCGCGATGGCCTACATCGAGGGAGAGACGCTCGCTCAGAAGATCGGCTTGGGTCCGCTGCCTGCCTCACGGGTTGTGGACTTCGCGGCGCAGATCGCGGATGGCCTCGCCGAGGCGCATGAGGTGGGCATCATCCACCGTGACATCAAGAGCGCGAACGTCATGGTCACGCCCAAGGGGCAGGCGAAGATCATGGATTTCGGCGTTGCCGAGTTCGTCGGCAGCGACGTGCGCGCGGGTGAGGTTGTCGGAACGGCGAGCTACATGTCGCCCGAGCAAGCGACCGGCGAGACGGTCGACGTGCGAACGGATATCTGGTCGTTCGGGGTCGTGGTGTACGAGATGCTGTGCGGACGGCTGCCGTTCCAGGGGGACTACGAGGCGGCTGTCCTCTATTCCATCCTCAATGAAAAGCCGCCGGAGATCGAGAACGTTGACGTGCCGCCAGCGTTGCTCGACATCATTCGCAAATGTCTGCAGAAAGACCCTGACAAGCGATTTCGCAACGGGGCGGAACTTGCCGCGGCTTTGCGTGCGCAGCGCTCTCCGAAAGCTACCGCGCCGGTTGAAGCTGCGGCCCGCCCAAAGAGTCACAAGCTTGCTGTCTCGGTGGTGGCGATTGCAGCAGTCCTAGTGGTGATTACCGGACTGGCTTTCTGGCGCTCAGGCGGTGATACGGGCGCGGGGGGCGTGACCGCCAAGCGGCCGTCGATTGTCGTGTTGCCTTTGAACAACTTGTCAGGTACCGAGGACGATGATTACTTCGCGGACGGCATGACCGACGAGTTGATCACAAGCCTCGCGAAGATCAAAGGGTTGCGGGTCATTTCGCGGACATCGGCCATGCGTGTGAAAGAAGCGAACCGCACGGTGCCTGAGATCGCCGAGCAGTTGGGTGTTGACTACGTACTGGAAGGCTCGGTTCTTCGCGCGGACGGCCGCGTGCGAATCAACGCGCAACTCATCGACACCGCCCAGGATCGAAGCGTCTGGGCGGAAAATTACGACCACGATTTCCAAGACATCCTCTCGCTACAAAACGACGCGGCCCGCACGATCGCCGGCGAGATCCGTGTTCAGCTATCGCCCGAGGAACAAGTCCGTCTCGGGGCCTCGCCGAAAATCAGTCCGCAGGCGTATGAGAATTACTTGCGCGCGCGTTTCTTCATGAACCGCCGCAGCAGGGAAGGCGTGGTACGTGCCAAGGAGTTGTTTCAGGAAGTGATCAATGCCGAGCCGGATTCAGGGATGGGGTACGCGGGCTTGGCGGACGCACACGTGCTGACCGCCGTACAGGGGTATGCGCCGCCGCAACAAGTTTGGCCCGAAGCCAAGGCTGCTGCTGAACGCGCCGTCGAGCTGGATGCCAACCTTGCCGACGCGCACGCGTCTCTTGGGTTGATTCGTTCGTTCTATGAGTGGGACTGGAAGAACGCCGCCCAAGAGTTCGATCGAGCGATCGAGCTAAACCCGGGCTACGTCACCGCTAGGCAGCGTCGCGCCACTTACCTCTCGCGTCTTGGTCGCCACGACGAAGCGATCGAAGAGATCCAGCGGGCGCGCGAGATTGACCCGTTGTCGCTCTCGGTCAGCCATTCTGCGGGCGTTATTTATTCCATGGCGCGCGAACACAATATGGCCGTCGAGCAGTTCAAGAACAACCTCGAACTTGCCGGTGACTACTACCGCACCTACATGGCGCTCGGACGGTGTCAGCTCGAAACTCGGGATTTCGCGGCGGGCCTCGCTTCGCTCAACCGCGCCTCGGAGCTTTCGGGGCATAACCCGTTCGTGGTGGCGACCCTGGCGTTTGGCTACGGACGGTCCGGTGATCAGGATGAGGCGCGAAAGCTCCTGAAGCAATTGGAGGAGCAGTCGACATCGAGGTATGTGTCGCCCGTTAGTTTGGCAATGGTGCAGATCGGCCTCGGCGAGACTGATGCGGCATTCGCTTTGCTGGATAAGGCTCTCAAGGAGCGTTCCGGTTTTCTGTCGTGGCTGAAGGTGGAACCGGCGTTTGATCCGTTGCGCGATGATCCTCGTTTTGTTGTGTTGCTTGACGCTGTTGGGTTCGGTGACTAGCGCTTGACCGGTACCCAGTAAGTTCATGGGCTCTCGCGCCGACTACTGAACCTACACGGTCTGTTTGCCTCGAACGATCGGTAACTTCGTGACCAAGTCCTTCAAATCGCCAGATACGACGCTGTTGATTTTCTCAATGGTGATCGTCGCGGCAATTATGACTTGGATTGTGCCTAGTGGTAGTTTCGACAAAGACACTATTGAGGTAGAGGGAGTCGGAACACGAGAAGTGGTGGTGTCCGGATCGTTCCGATATCTCGACGAGCAACACCCACAGGGCATTGGCGCGATCCTGACTGCACCGGTATACGGATTTCTGGATGCCGCGGACATCATCGTATTTGTCCTTATTGTGGGCGGCGCTTTCAGCGTGTTCGCCGCGACCGGGGCCGTCGACGCTGTGATGAAGCGGGTTGTTATCGGAGCCGGTCAGAGTAAGGCCTTCGAGTTCCTCGTCATTCCGTTGCTTATGGTCTTGTTCTCCTTAGCCGGAGCAACTTTCGGGATGGCGGAAGAAGTCATTCCGATGATACTGATTTTTGTCCCCCTCTCAATCGCGCTCGGCTACGACTCGATTGTCGGAGTGGCGATACCCATGGTCGGCTCGGGGGCAGGTTTCGCCGGCGCGCCTCTAAACCCGTTCACGGTTGGAATTGCCCAGGGCATTGCAGAAGTTCCCATTTTTTCAGGACTCGCATTCAGGTGGGGCGTCTGGGCACTCACGACCGCGGCGGCCATCGCTTTCGTCATGGTCTACGCACACCGGATCAAGAAGGACCCGACTCGCAGTTCAGTACACGGTCTGGATCAACGGCGAGAGGATACAGCAACCGATGAATCCCCGACCTCACCGACGACACGTCACCAGTTGGCCCTTGGTGCTTTTCTGATTGGGATTATCACGCTTGTTGTTGGCGTGCTGCGATGGGGCTGGTACATCAACGAAATCGCCGGTCTCTTTCTAGCGATCGGGATTGTGGTGGGGCTGCTAGGCGGTCTCAAGGCGGCGGATATTTCTCAAGGGTTCGTGACCGGCGCGAGGGACCTTCTGGCCACGGCGATAATCATTGGACTGGCGCGAGGTATCCTGGTGGTCATGCGCGACGGGCAGATCATCGATACGGTCCTAAACGCACTCGCCACCTCGATCGAGGGAGCCGGCCCGATCCTCACAGCCCAGTTGATGTTCTTCGTCCAGTCAGCCATCAACTTCTTCATCCCATCCGGGAGCGGGCAAGCAGCCCTTACCATGCCCGTGATGGCGCCCCTGGCCGACCTGGTCGGCGTAACTCGTCAAACAGCCGTGCTGGCTTATCAAATGGGAGACGGTTTTACCAACCTCATCATTCCTACCAACCCGGTCCTCATGGGAGCGCTCGCCGTGGCCAACGTTCCATGGCAGAAGTGGGCGCGCTGGGTGTTGAGTCTGCAGGTGATCTTTTTCGCCATGGGATTAGCTGTTCTGGTAGTGGCTGTATCGATTGGCTGGGGAGCGTAGGAGAAGGAGCGGGCCGCGTACGCATCCCTAAGCAGCAATCGAATCAATGCAAGATTCAATCTGGTTTCGAACCCTCACCGATGACGAACGAAAACCCTTCGAGCGGACGGATGAACTGCCGCACTCCAGCGAAGTCGTCATTGTCGGTGCGGGTATGGTCGGGTTGGCAACGGCTTACTACCTGACACAAGCCGGCGTCAAAGACATCTGTATCGTCGAACGCGGCACGCCGCTTGGCGAAGCAAGTGGCGCGAATGCCGGCGGACTTTGGTTCGCGCAGGAGAGCATCGAGCCGGGTCCGGTGGCTGAGTTGAACAAGGCCACGAGTCAACTCTACGATCAACTCGGCGAGGAGTTTTCGTTCGACCTGCGCCGGCCCGGCATGCTCGAACTGCTCTATTCCGAGGATGACGTACAGAAAGCGCCGGCTCGTGTGGAGCGTCTCCACGCCGCGGGGTTTCGCGCTGAGCACCTTGAGCGCGATCAGATGCGTGCTCTCGAACCTTCCCTTGGGACGACCGCTGTCGGCGCGCTGCACTACCCCGACGAAGGCCACCTGCATCCCGCGAAGCTCGCTTCGGCGTTGATCCAGTCGCTGCGTTCGCGCGGCGTGCGTATTTGCACCGGCGTCGAGGTCGACGACCTTAGCTCCGGCGTAGTCACGTCGCAAGGCCCGATCGATGCGAAGACGACGATCGTGACGGCTGGGTCGTGGACGCCACTTCTTACGCGCACGCTGCGCTGGGAGCCTCTTATTCGGCCGATCCGCGGAACGTTGCTGGCGGTTGGTCCGTTGGAGAAGACGCTGACCCATACGATCACCGCGAAGGAATTCTATTTCACACAACTCACCACGGGTCACATTGTGGGCGGTGGCTCGCTCGATGATGTGGGCTTTCGTAGGGGTGTCGATCCCGATACGACCGCCCGCATCCGAGCGGAGATGAAAGAGTTAGTCCCCGCCACCGCTGACCTTCCTACTTCCTGTGCTTGGTCGGGCTTTCGGCCCTACTGCGAAGGTATGAAGCCGGTGATCGGCGCGGTGCCTGGACGGGAGCGAATGTTTGTCGCCGCCGGCCACTACCGCAAAGGGATTATGCAGAGTCCTATTACAGGGAAGATCATCGCGGACTTGGTCACCACGGGTAAGACGGATCTTCCGGTTGACGCCTTTGCGCCAGGGCGGTTCCCGCTCGGCGTCTCGTCGGTACCTCTTGACGCAGGCGCAAAGCAACAGCGATAACCTGCGAACGTTTGCGCCCCCGGCCAATCCCATAGGCCAAACCCACTCACTGGCGCTCGGGGCTCGGAGGGTGCTGCTTCGCTGTTGCCGTGGCTTTCTATATGTAGATTTAGGCTTTCGAGCTACTTGAGCACCCGCACGCGATGGTTTTCGCTGTCGCCGATGTAGATCGCGCCATCGTCGCTGACGAAGACGCCGTGGGGCCGCGCCAGTCCGCAGTGAAGCGGATCGCCGTCGGGCCCGTCGTGCTGCGTGCCATCGCCCGCGACGGTCGTGATTACGCCGCTCTTAAGATCGATGCGGCGGATCGTGTGACTCTCGGTATCGGCGATGTATACGCCGCCCGCGCCGACCGCGATTCCCTTCGGGCCGGATAGCTTGGCGGATTTCGCCGGACCGCCGTCGCCCGTATAACCCTTCTCGCCGGTTCCTGCAATGTGGTGGAGGGTGCGCTTCTTCATGTCGATGCGATAGACCGCATTGCCTTCGCGCAGAGCGAGAAACATATTGCCCTGCTTATCGAACGCCATGGTCCGCGGACCGTTGAGCGGCGTGCCCTTAACCGGCGCGCCGTCGGGCGTTGCGGCCTTTTCGCCGGTACCGCTGAATGTATTGATCGTTCCTTTCCTCAGATCAACGCGGCGAACACGATGATTCCCGATGTCGGCGATGTAAAGCCCGCTCTTTCCATCGAGAGCAATGCTGTGAGGGCTGCTGAGCTGGGCCTTTGTCGCCTTGCCGCCGTCACCACTGAAGCCCTGCGAGCCATTGCCCGCGACGGTTGAAATGATCTTGGTCTTGGCGTCAACCCGTCGCACGATGTTGTTCCGCATCTCGACGAAGAACATGTTGCCGGCGCGGTCGAAACGAATCTCATACGGCTCATTCAGGGATGCTTTCAATGCCGGTCCACCGTCGCCCGAATAGCCCTTTGTGCCGTTGCCCGCGACGGTTGAGACCGTGTTTTTGCGCAGATCGAGACGGCGAATGATGTGGTTGTCGATCTCGCAGAAATAGAGCGCGCCGTCGGGACCGATCTCAAGTCCATAGACGTTGGCCGTCTTGGCTTTTGTGCCGGGTCCGGCGTCCCCGGAATAGCCCGCGGTACCCGTGCCGGCGATGGTGCTGATCTCGGCGGCATGCAAACCGAGCACGGCAAGGCAAAGGCACAGGAGTAGGGCAACGGAGCGCGGCATTTGGTGTCCATCTTAGCAGTGAAATCAGTACATAAATCGGTGCGGCAATCGGCCCCTGCTAGAATTCCAGTTCGACGTTGACATGCTGCTCGTAGGTCCACCCGGAAGCGGAAAGACGCACTTTGTTCTCAGTGCGGTCGAGGCGGCGCTTCGTGAAGGGCGGGACCGCAACGTTGTTCTCATCGTTCCCACCGCCAGCATGGCGGAGCACCTGATCAACACCCTTGCTCGGCGTGGCGTGGCCGTGCCGACACGCGTTGTCCGCACGATCGCCGCGTTTGTCGACGATCTGACTCCCGAACTAACCGAAGCCGAACCGGCGGCCGAATCATGGTTGCTGGAACGCTTGTTGAGGGGCAACCAATACACGGCGTTTCGGGAAGTCGCCGAGCGCGACGGCTTTCGCGAACAAGTCCTCGCCGTGATGCGGGAATTGATGTCTGCCGATTGTGATCCGGGCACCCTAAAGCCGTTCACGAAGACACTGCACCAGGCGGGATTCCTCAAACTATTCGATGCTTTTCAGCGGCAGCTTCGCGATAAGAGCTATGCGATTTACGGCGAGAAACACCGCCAAGCGGCTGACCGGATCAAGAACGACGGGCTCGGCGACATCACGGAAGTCTACCTCGACGGGTTCTTTCGACTCTCGACCGGAGAGCATCGGCTAATCAGTGCCCTGGCTGAACGCGCCGACAAGCTCGTCGTGACCGTCCCGGCGGGAGCCGAATCCACATACCCAGACCTACCCGTCGAGCGATTGGAAACAATCAATCGCCCGCGACCCACCGCGCAAGTCGTCAAGTCGCGAAGCCCGGAGCACGAGGTCGAAGACATCGCCCGGCGCATCCTTGAAACGAAGCGACCATTTCACGAATGTGGCGTAGTGGTTCGCACTCCTGAGGTCTACGGGCCGTTGATTGAAACGGTACTCGAGCGCTTCGGAATTCCGTTTCGGATGCGGGTAGCCGCGCCCCTTGCCGGACATGGTGCGGTGTCGTATCTGCGTGAATTGCTGCGGGGTATTGCCGAGGGCTTTGGCGAAACGGCCATGCTCGCGCTGCTCGGTCGACAGTGGTGTCCCGTGGGGCTCACGGCGGAAGCGGACGCCTACGATTTCGAGGTGCGCAAGAAGCTGCCAGGTGGCGGGATCGACTTCCTGCTGCGGCAAGCCGAGCGATTCCCGAAGGTTGAGAATTTTCTGAAAGGCCTTACGGCCTTCAAGAGCTGGCCGCGTGAGCAGCACCCAACTGCTCTATGGAAAGAACGCGTTTGCGACTTGCAGGAAGGCTATTTGCGGCTGCCCGAAGTCACGGACGGCATATCGATGCCGCAGGTGCTGGAGATCCGGCGTGCCGCGCGCGCCATGCAGGGTTTCGCGCAGGCTGCGGAACAGGCGGCGAAGCTCTGGCCGGAGTCCGAGACCATCGCCTTCGGGGATTACTTCGACGCGCTCGGCCTGTGTCTGGACAGGACGCCTCTACCCGTCCCTGACGGACGGCGCAATGTCGTGAATATCCTCACGGTGTATGAGGCGAGGCAGTGGGAGCTACCGTTCGTGTTCGTCTGCGGCCTGATCGAAAAGCAGTTTCCGCAGCATCCTACGCAGGATCTCTTCTTTTCCGATTCCGATCGCCGCCGGATGAAGGAGCAGGACATCCCGCTGCGCACTTTGGCCGAGCGTGAAGAGGAAGAGCGCTTTCTTTTTGAGGTCGCAACCACCCGTGCCACCGAATCGCTTTTTCTGACCTACCCCGAGTCGGACGAAGGTGGCCGCGTCAACATCCGGTCGTTCTTCATTGAAACGTCGAAGGACGAAGATGCCAGCGCACCGAGCGTACGCATCAAACAAACGGCTGCTGATTTCGAAGAGCCGCACCAAGCAAGCCTTGAAGTCGAGGATGTGAGGGACAGTATGGTGGCCCGTCACGGCCACTTCCGCCCCAGCAGCATCGAGACGTACTTGAAATGTCCGTTCCTGTTCTTCGGCCAACAGACTCTCAAGCTCGAAGGTTCGCCCGAAGCGCCCGAGTGGCGCATCAACCACTTGTTGGCGGGCACCATTGTTCACGAGACTCTTCGATTGTGGGGGAACGAGCCTCAAACACCGATCGCCGAGGTGCTGTCCGAGGTGTTTGGCGAAGTGTGCGAGCGGGAATCGATTCAGCCGAGCTTCCGCACCGCCGTCACGTTCAACAATATGCGTGCCGACCTCGAAGCCTTCGCTCGGGAAGAGCAGGAACGCCTCGGACCGGAGGTGCGCGAGCGCCTATTTGAAACGACGGTCGAGTTCGTCGAAGAGCAGGCGAGTGACGAGTCGTTTCAACTTCGCGGCCGCATCGATCGCTACGAGTTGTTTGAAGAGAACCTCGCCGTGGTTGTGGACTACAAGTACTCGGCCAAAGCCGGGATGGACAAGCTTGTAAAAGCCCACAACGAGGGGCGGCTCGTGCAGGGAGCCCTCTACTTGACGGGCTTGGAGCAAGTGCGCGGCGTCAAACCGGCGGGCATCCGCTACCTGGGTTTGCGGGGCGACGTCAATCGAGTCGGTTGGGTCTCAACCGAACTCGGAGAGGGGACGGTGAGTGGCAAAGAGCGGTCCGTTTCCCCCGAAGAATTGCGCGAGATCCTCCAGCGTGCGCAAGAGACAACCGCTTGGGCGGTCGAGGAAATCCGCTCCGGACGCATGGAGGCCGCTCCTTACGATCTTGACCCCTGCCGCCGCTATTGCGAATTGCGAGACGTTTGCCGCATCCGACCATGACGCCGACACTCAGTCAACAGCGGGCCATTGAGGCTTCAACGCGAGGGGACGTGTGCGTGGTCGCCGGCCCAGGATCGGGCAAGACGACAGTGCTTGTTGAGCGCTTTCGTTGGCTTGCCTCGGCGCAGGGTGTGCGGCCGGATGAGATCGCGGCGATTACGTTTACCGAGAAGGCTGCCGCGTCGATGCTCGAGCGTCTCGTCGATCGCAGTGAGCCCGAAAGTCGGCGAGCCTATCAACTAGCGCAGGTCTCGACGATCCACGCCTTCTGCGCGCGGTTGTTGCGGGAGCATGCTCTCGAAGCGCAACTCGATCCGGCGTTTGAAGTGATTGACGCTTGGGAGGCCGAGATTCAGCTTCGCCGCTCGATCGCCGCGGCCTTGGATCGCAGCTATCTCGCGGATCGTGATCGTGTCCTCGCGTTTCTCAAGAACTTCTATGGCTCCGGCGCTTACGCGGATGGCATGGAATTGTCGGGCGTCCACAAAGAAATCGGTGGCCTCTACAACGCTATGCGCGAGTGGGGCGGCCGGCCCGAGGGTGACGGGAACCTCGAAGGTTTCTCTCCCGTGCAGCGAGACGGACGGGCGTGGCTTGTCGAAACGCTCAACCAAGTTCATCAAGACTATCGCGAGTCCAAGCGGCGCTACGGTTGGCTCGACTTCTCGGACTTGCAGCAGGAAACGATCGACCTGATCGAATCCACGCCGAGCATCGACTTTCCGTTTCAGGCCATTCTCGTCGATGAGTACCAGGACACAAACCACCTACAGAAGCGATTGATCGAACTGATTCAGGAACGGGCCGGAGAAGGAAACTGCCGCGTATTCGCGGTGGGTGACGTGAACCAGGCGATCTACGGTTTCCGCCACGCCGACCCTTCGATCTTTCGCGAGATGCGTTCAAAGATCGAGGAGTCGAACGGCATCGTCGTCGAGCTGAAGGACAACTTTCGCAGCCGCGCGGAAATTCTGCGAGCAGTCGAGTTGATCTCCGATCGGTCCGGTTCCGGTGTGGAGCGCAGGGAACTATCGGCGGCGCGCGAACTTCCGGCAAAGGACGCACCTTGCATCGACGTGCTCATAGCGCGTTCGGCGGACAAGGAGAAGGCGAGGGAGCTGGAGGCGCAGCTCATCGCCGCCCGTATTATCGAGCTGCGCCAAACGCTCACCGTCGGCAAGGAACAGGAGCGGCCCCGCTGGAAGGACTTCGCGATCTTAGCGCGGTCCCGCGGCGTGATTACGGATATATCGCCGGCACTGCGGCGAGCGGGTATTCCGTATCAGCTCGCGGCGGGCAGCGGATTCTTCGACGCGCCCGAGATACGCGACCTGCTCAACTTCCTACGGTCGGCGAACAACCCGCGCAACGAAATCGCGCTGGCGGCCTACTTGTGTTCACCGTTTGCGGGCATTTCCGCCGACGCATTGTTTGAGCTGAAACGGCGTAACGGGTTTGGGAATCTGGCCGCTGCGCTTTTCAGCGTCGATGCCGAGACGCTGCCTGACTCACCGAAGATCGTCCGAGCGCGTGAGCGCCTTCGTGCTTTCCGCGAGCAGCGCGACAACGTTTCGCCTCATGTGCTTGTTTCGCGACTCATCAGCGGGACGGGGTTCGAAGCCTATTCGGCGGAATCGGATGGCGGGGATCTCAAGGTTGCGAACATCCGCAAGCTGCTGAGTGTGATTCGGCGGCTGTCGGAAAGCCGCCGTCTTGGTTTTGATGAGTTGGTCGCGCGGCTGGATGAGTTGCAGCAGTCCGCGCTCGACGAACCGGAAGCCGCCCTTGCTCAAGAGGATCTCGACGCCGTGAAAGTGATGACGATGCACGCCGCGAAGGGTCTCGAATTTCCGGTCGTTATCCTGCCGTCGTTGCATCGCGCCGGACCGCGAAACCGAAAGAACACGCTCTATCATCCCGAGCAAGGAGTCGGGGCGCGTTGGGCGTCCGCTGAGCCCGGTGACTCTGAAGAAGACCCGGCCTATAGTGCCATCAAAGAAAAGTATGACAAGCGCGAGAAGGATGAAACGGATCGCCTGTTGTACGTGGCGATGACACGAGCCGAAGAACACCTCGTGATGACGGCCTCGTTCGCCGGCAACATCCGGGCAACGGGATGGTCGAAACATCTGCGCGATCAACTTGGCGTCAACTTCAAAGCGACAACGAACGCCCCTCAGGTTCATCGACGGAAGGAATTACCGATTCTGAGTCTTGTTGCGGATGAGTTCCCGTCCTTCGGGGGGCCGGTAGCAGTCGACTCGCCCACGGCTGCCGCGTCGCCAGTGCTCTCGATTGACCCGGCTGAGCCCGCTGATCAAGCCGATTCCGCGGTAGCGGCAACGTCGATCGCGCAGTTCGCCGAGTGCCCACGTCGTTACTACTTGTCGCGATATCTCAGTCTTCCCTCCGATTTAGGGTCTGCGGAGTCATTCGCGCTTGAGGAGGGGGACTTCGAACCTGATACCGACCTGGCGGCGACTGATCTCGGGCAACGAGTCCACGAGATTCTAGGGGGAGAGCCCGCGGTGGCTGACGAGAATCAGGAAGTCCTCGATCTCGTTCGGCGATTCGAGCAAAGCGATCTCGGACGGCGTGCTCAGCAAGCCACACAAGTAGTCCATGAAGAAAGTTTACTGTTTGCCGTGGATGACCGTTTGGTCCGCGGACAGATCGATCTATGGTTTGAGGATGTGGACGGGCAGATGCTCGTTGACTATAAGACCAACCGCCTCGAAAAAGATGAGATCGCCGAAGCCGCCAAGACCTACGCGATCCAGCTTCAGCTTTATGCCCTTGGTATCGAGAAATGGCGCGGACGCAAACCGGACCGCGCGGTGTTACACTTTTTGCGCCCGGATGTGCTGGTTGATGTTGACCTAAGCGATGCCGGACTTGCCCATGCCCGTAACATTTTGGGCGAGTTTTTCGCCTCGCAATCCAGTGTCGCGTTTCCGCTCAACGTTGACACGCATTGTTATCGCTGTCCGCATTTTCGCGGCGTATGCCCGGCGGACGAAACCACGTTGAAGCAGCCTCCCGCGGGTGCGCCGACGCAAGCCAAATTGTGGTGATGGATTAGGAGAACTTTCAAATGTCCAGTTTTCGTATCGGGATGAAGTTGTTACCGCTTGCCTTGTTGATCGCTCCCTTTCTTGCTCTTCGCGCGGGGGAGACCATCGTCGTCGATACGCCAATGGCGCCACCGGCGTGGGCGCTTGCCGAACAGGAACTACTTCGCGCAGGTTCTGACGGCGTCGAGGCGTTCTTCCATCGCTACTTCGACGACCGCGGTTACCTGCAATGCGTTGAGCGGTGGGGTGGCAACGATGGTCCCGACGATGCGATGGAGAACCTCAACACCTGGACCCTGCTCTATGCGCTTGGTGCGGATGAATCCGTGCAGCGCTACTACAAGCGAGCCTGGGAAGGGCACATCCTGCAATACACCGAAGCTCGCATCCCCGAGATCCCGATGGTCAAGCACGGCATGTATTGGCGCGAGTACCCGACGGCGTTCGATTGGGAGCACAACGGCGAAGGCTTGGCAGCGTTCCATTTCTATGGGTTAGGCAAGCCAGATGATCCGCTCTACCGCAAGCGGATGGAGCGCTTCGCTGATTTCTACACGGGCGAAGATCCCTATGCCGACAACTATGATTCGGACAAGAAGATCATTCGCAGTCTGCACAACGGCAGTCGCGGCTCGAAGATCGATCATGTCACTGAGATGGATTGGGGCGGACTGCCGGTCGAGAGCGATCCTGGTCGCCTGCAACGCTATTCGACCGCCGGGAACATTCGCGGCGACCATCCGCTGAACCTCTGCGCGGCGACCCTCGGCATGAATGCTTACATGCTGAGCCGCGACGACAAGTACAAGAAGTGGCTGCTTGAGTATGTGTCGGCGTGGCGCGACCGCATCCTTGAGAACGGCGGCAACATCCCGACGAACATCGGTCTCGATGGCAAGATCGGTGGTGAGTGGGACGGCAAGTGGTACGGCGGCACGTTCGGTTGGAATTTCTGGCCGCAGAGCTCCAGCCGCAACTATTACATTCGCGGGCCGCGCATCGCGCTCGGCGAAGCCATCATGCTGACCGGAGACGTCAGCTTCGCCGAACCACTGCGGCAACAGATCAACAACCTCTATGCCGTCAAGAAGGTCGAGAACGGCCGCATCATGCTACCGAACAAGCACGGCGACGACGGCTGGTACGGCTATCGCGCAAGCCAGCATTTCGATGTGCAACAGGACATCTATCTCTGGACGATGGATCCCAAGGACAAGGAGCGCATCAAAGACTCTCCTTGGATCGCCTACCTCGACGGTCGCGATCCTGACTATCCGCTGAAAGCACTCCAGCGGGATTTGCAATCCGTTCGCCGCCGCGTCGTCGGTCTCCACGCGGATAAGACCAGCCCCGATCAGCGTGGCTCCGATTCATCGCAGCGCTACAACCCGGCGGTCACGGGCAACCTTGTCAACTTGATGCTCGGCGGTAACTCGCCGGGCAACGCCGGCAACGTGCTGCACAGTCGCGTCCGATACTTTGACCCCGCTAAGCTCCGGGCCGGATTGCCCGAGGGAGTCGGTGTGTTGGTGAGCAAGATCACACGTGACGGAATTACGCTCACGCTCGTCAATACGAATCCGATCGAAGCGCGCTCAGTGGCGGTCCAAGCCGGTGCCTACGCCGAGCACCATTTCGGAAGCGTGCAGGTGGGTGGGGAAAGCGTGTCTGTCGACGGCCGCGATTTCATCGTCCAACTCGAACCCGGGTCGGGAACGACGATGCAGATCGCCATTCGCCGCTTCGCTCATCAGCCGACGATGGCGTTCCCCTGGAGTAGGAACTAGCGAAATCAGCCTACTGGCCGCGATTCTCACGGATTGCGGCCCGAGCTTCCTTCTCTGATTCCTTGTTGCGCTCGGTTTCGCGTTTATCGTGTAGTTGTTTGCCTTTAGCGAGGCAAAGCTCACACTTCACTCGACCCTTCTTTAGGTAGATTTTCGTCGGGATGAGGGTGAATCCCTTCTCTCGCGTCTTGGAGATAAGCTTGTCGATCTCCTGGCGGTGGGCCAGCAGCTTCCTCGGGCGGATCGGATCGTGGTTCTCACGGTTGGCCGGGCCGTAAGGGCTGATGTGGGCGTTGACGAGCCAGAGTTCGCGGCCACGCAGCGTCCCATAGGCATCGGAAAGCTGCAACTTGCCGGCGCGCGCCGACTTTACTTCGCTGCCCGTCAGCACCATGCCCGTCTCGAGGTTGTCGGAGAGGTGGTACTGGTACCGGGCGCGACGGTTGTCGGTGAGTATCTTTATGCCGTTTGAATCGCTCATTTGGCTCCACGCTCGGGGGCGTCTATTCGTCAACTTAGCAGGATGGATTGTATGATGCCCACGGGTCCGGACCGAATCGTCTCTTCACACACTTGTTTTCCATCAGGTACGCGGGCGCGGTCCCAGGCTCAAAAGGGCCGAACGCACTACCGTGCTTGGCTGGGAATGCTGCTGGCGTTGTGCCTCGTTTTCGCGATGGCGGAACCCAGTTTTGCCGGTTCGCGCAAGGCCAAGAAGCTGTACAGCCAAGGACAGCGGGCCGAGAACGCCGATGACTTTGATAGGGCCCTGGATTTTTTCGAGCAAGCTCTCGTTGAAGATCCCAATGATCCGCGCTATCAGTTAGCCGCTCACCGGATGCGCTTCGTGGCCGGTCAGAGGCACGTGATGATTGCCCGTGAGCAGCGGAAACAAGGGCATTTGGAGGAGGCCGCCCGGGGGTTTCTACGGGCCTTGGAAATCGACCCTGCCTCGACGATCGCTCACCAGGAGCGGATGCGGACCATCAAGCTGATCGAGCAGCGAAATAAGAACGAAGACGGCGAGGTCGACCTTGAGACGCCTCTCGAAAAGGAGCGCTCCGAACGGGAGGCCAGGGTCGGGCGCCTCAAAGCGCTTCCGCAACTCGATCCGATGTCGACCGGCTTACTCGATAGCCTCACCTTCCGCGAGCAGGAGAGCAAAGTCGTCTTTGAGACGATCGGAAAGCTCGCCGGCATCAACGTTCTTTTTGACTCGGAATACGACGAAGAAAAGATCACCATGGAGTTGAAGAATGTCACGCTCTATGAAGCGCTTGACTTCGCGAGCCTGCAGGCGAAGTCCTACTGGAAGCCGCTTACCAAGAACGCGATCTTTGTCACCAATGACAGCCAGAACAAGCGGCGCGAGTTCGATGATGAAGTTGTCAAGACCTTCTACCTAACGAACGTCGCGACACCCCAGGAGTTGCAGGAGATCGCCACGGCAATCCGCGGCCTGACGGATCTGCGGCGGCTCTTCCCCGTGAACTCGATGAACGCGCTGATCGTGCGCGGGCCGGCTGACAAGATCGCTCTGGCCGAAAAGGTGATTGCTGATGTGGACAAAGCGCGCCCGGAAGTCATCATCGACGTGCTGGTGCTCGAAACGAGCAAATCGTCCACGAGGGATCTCGGAATCGGGCTTGATACGGCAGGCATCAATCTTCCGGTGTCGTTTACGGGCGGTGAAGTACCGCTGACCGAACTGGGTAATGTGAGCGGCAGCGATTGGGCGACGACCTTGCCGGGGGCAACGGTCGAAGCGATGTTGAGCCGATCGGATACGCGGTTGCTCCAGTCGCCCCGGGTTCGCGCGCAGGACGGCTTCCAGGCCAGCCTACGCATCGGTCAACGATTCCCGATCGCGACCGGTAGCTTCCAGCCCGGTATCGGGGGAGTCGGAATCAACCCGCTCGTCAATACGCAATTCCAGTATCAGGAGATCGGTGTGAACATCGATCTTCAGCCGAAGATTCACAACGACCACGAGATATCACTGCACATCGAAGTCGAGATCTCGAACGTCGCGGATGTCGTCGAGATCGGCGGCATTTCGCAGCCGGTGTTTGGCCAGAGGACGATAACGCACGACATCCGTATCGAAGAGGGCCATTCGAGCGTATTGGGCGGACTCCTACAGACGCAGACCTTTAAGACGCGTAGCGGAATCCCCTTGCTGTCAGACATCCCGGTGGTGGGCCGGTTATTCAGTACGGAGAACGAGCAGATCACGGAGAGCGAAATCCTCATCGTCTTGATACCCCATATCGTGAGGATGCCGGATGTGCAACTCGAGAATCTGCGCTCGGTGGCATCCGGTACGGATCAGGTCTTCCGTGTCCGCTATGAAGAGGAAAAGAATGGCAAGGCCCCGCTGAGAAGCTATGGCACTACTGCGGAGCCGACCGACAAACCGACCGAGGTAGCGGAAGCACAGCCGAAGCCGGCAACGCCGGCCGTGATTGCTACGGCTCCGACCCCGGCGCCAACAACCCCGGCCCCACTACCGACGCAGACCGCACAACCACAGGCCCCTGCGCCCACGCCCGCTGCGCCCACACCCGCCGCGGCAACCCCGGCCGCGGCTACCCCGGCTCCGGAACCGGCTCCCGCCGGCTCGGGCGCTCGATTCGTCCTGAACCCGGCGGCTCCGACCGTGGCGGTCGGTGGGACCACGCAGGTCGATGTGATCGTCCAGAACGTGAATCAACTGTTCGGCGTGCCGCTGCGTATTCGATTCGACGGTCGCGTGATCCGCATCGCGGACATCACCAAGGGCACTTTCTTGGAGGGTGACGAAAGCGATCTCATTTTCTCAAAGAACATTCGGAACGAAGTCGGGCAGGCCGCCGTCAATATTTCTCGCTTCCCCGGTACGGGCGGAGTCGATGGCGAGGGCCTAGTTATCTCGCTGCAGGTGGAAGGCGTGGCCGCGGGTGATGCGCGCTTGCGCGTGATCCCGACAGGGGCGAGGGATGGCGAATTGAAGCCCCTAAAAATCGAGTCGGCCGAGATACAGGTCAAGGTGCAGTAGGTTTGAGCAACTGTCTGTTCATAAGATAAGAAAGATGATGGCTCTCAGGATTCGCGACCGGTCGGGGCTCACGTTAATTGAGCTCATCGTGGCGTTCGCCATCCTGATGGTGCTCTCGTCGATGGCGATGCCGTTGGCGCGCGTCAAAGTCCAACGAGAGAAAGAACGCCTTCTTCGTGAGCGGCTGAGCGATATGCGAAAAGCTATCGATCGCTTCAAAGACGCTGCCGATGCCGGCATACTCGGCGGCGAACTTGACCCGGACAGCCATGGATACCCGGAGAGCCTGGAATTAATGGTCGAGGGCGTTTCGGCCCAAGGCGGTATGGGGATGGGCATGGGCGGCATGGGAATGGGCATGGGCATGGGCCAACAAGGCGGTATGGGCGGTCGCTCGGGCATGGGAAATCGCTCGGGAGGCGCATTTGGTGGTCAGTCCGGTGGCGGGTTCGGCGGACAACAGCGTGGCGGCCGGCAGGGTGGCGGCTCGTTTGGCGGACAGCAGGGTAGCGGCTCGTTCGGAGGCCAGCAAGGCGGAGGTGGTTTCGGTAACTCATCCGGCGGCTTCGGCAACTCGCGCGGAGGTATGGGTGGACGCTCGGGAAACGGCATCGGCGGCATGGGTGGTTCGCGTGACGACGACGATGAAGAACAAACGATTCGCTTCCTTCGCAAGATTCCCGTCGACCCGATGACCGGTCAAGCCGATTGGGGCATGCGTTCCATGAACGACGACCCGCAATCGTTCAGTTGGGGCGGTGACCACGTCTTCGACGTGTTTTCCAAGAGCATGGATCAATCTCTTGATGGGACTTACTATCGTGACTGGTAGCAGTAAACGATTGCTTCGCGGCTTTACGTTGGTCGAACTGATGGTCGTGCTAGCCATCCTGCTGACGATCATCTCGATCGCGGTTCCGATGTATCACACCGCTCTCGTTCGCTCGAAGGAAGCGGTGCTGAGGCACAACTTGTCCACGATGCGGCACTTGATCGACCAGTACACCTACGACAAGGAAGCGCCGCCGCAGTCGCTCGAAGACCTGGTCACGGATGGATACATCCGGTCCATTCCCTACGACCCCTTCACCCAGGAAAAGGATAGTTGGGAAGAGATCTCCGACACCGGTCCCACGGGTGAGTCGGGACTCTTCGACGTCAAGAGCGGCTCCGACCACACCGCGATTGACGGTACGCCGTACAACGAATGGTAGCCGCCGTTTTCGATATCCTCTCAAGATGAATTCCCGATTTCGTGTCCTCGCCGATAAAGAGGCGGCTGCGCGTGCGGCCGGCGACGATCTGTTGCGTTCTCTGCGGTCGGCCCTCGATCACCGCGACACCGCTACGTGTGCGCTCTCGGGCGGCTCGACACCGGCGCTGATGTTCCGACATTTGGCGGCGCAAGACTTCGCCTGGGATCGTGTGCATTTCTTCTGGGTGGACGAGCGCCGTGTTGGTCCCGACCATGCTGATAGCAACTACGGCGCGGCGAAAGCGGCATTGCTCGATCCGTTGGGGATCAGCGAATCCCAAGTCCATCGAATCGAGGGGGAGCGCGAGCCGGTCGATGCGGCGGATCGCTACGCGAGCGAACTGCGGGAGTTCTTCGGACTGTCGGCCGGTGGGATGCCCCCGTTCGATGTCTTGCACCTCGGCATGGGAGCCGATGCTCACACGGCAAGCCTGTTTCCACAAGAACCCCTGATTCAAGACCGCGCAGGGGTCGCGGCTTCCGTCTACTCGGTGTCGCGGGCGAGCTATCGCGTCACGTTGCTGCCCGGCGCTATTCTAAGTGCGCGGCGGATTCTCTTCTTGGTGACCGGTGACGACAAGCGCTCGACGTTGAAGAAGGTCGTTGAAGGCGAGTATGATCCGTCCGCCAGACCGGTACAGTTGTTTGACCGGGAAGGGAAGGACGTGGCGTGGTTCCTTGACCGCGCTGCTGCTGAGGATTTAGCTTGACCTCAACACAAGACACGCAGGCTCCTTCGAGACGCGATTTTATCCGGGGCTTGTCGGCGGCGGCGCTTGCTACTACGGGGTGCTCGACCGCTCCAGAGCGGCCGCCAAACATCCTGTTTCTGCTCACCGACGATCAGCGGGCGGACACGCTCGGTTGCGCCGGTAACCCGATCATTCGCACACCCAATATCGATCGTCTCGCCGAACAGGGTGTGCTGTTCGACAATAGCTTCGTCACGACGTCGATCTGTGCGGTGTCGCGAGCCTCGTTCTTTACCGGGCAGTATGCGCGGACGCATGGCATCCACGGCTTCGGCGTTTCGCTGACGGCCGAGCAGCATGCGGCCTCGTACCCGGCGCAGGTTCGAGCTGCGGGTTACCGAACAGGATTCATCGGCAAGTACGGCGTCGGCAGGGAACTACCCGAGGAGCAGTTCGACTACTTCAAAGGTTTCGCTGGGCAGGGCCGGTACTTCAATGAGGTGGATGGGCGGCAAGTTCATCTCACCGAGATGATGGGTGGCCAGGCGCTCGAATTCCTTGGGGGCTGTACGGTTGAGGCGCCGTTCTGCTTGTCGATCAGCTTCAAGTCGCCGCACGTGCAAGATCTCGAGGCGCCCTACTTCCTCAACGATCCGGCCTACGACAGCCTCTATGCAGACGTTACGATTCCGCCGGCGGCGAAGTCAGACCCAGAGGTGCATGCAGCGTTGCCCGCGTTCCTTCAGGGTGACTACGAAGGGCGTATCCGCTGGGAGCGGCGCTTCGGAACCGAGGAGAGGTATCAAGAGTCAGTCAAGCGCTACTACCGGCTCATCAGCGGTGTCGATGCGCAAGTCGGACGCATCATGGACGCTCTGCGCGAGCGAGGCTGGGACGATAACACGATTGTGATCTATACAGGCGACAACGGCCTCTTTCTCGGCGAGTGGGGCTGGGCCGGCAAGTGGTTGATGCATGAGGAATCGATCCGCACGCCGTTGATCATTCGCGATCCGAGGCGGCCTGAAACCCACGGAACCCGGCGCTCGCAACAGGCGCTCAACATCGACATCGCGCCGACGATCGCCGAGATGGCCGGCCTCAAACCGCCGGTCGAGATGCAGGGGCGCAGTCTCGTTCCGCTGGTCGAGGGGCAATCACCGGACTGGCGAACCGAGTGGTTCTACGAGCACCTCTTCAAGCACAAGACGATTCCCAAGACCGAAGGCGTGCGCGGCGAACGTTGGAAGTATACCCGCTACATCGAGACCGATCCGATGTTCGAGGAATTGTATGACCTCGAAGGCGATCCCCGCGAGCAGGTGAATTTGGCGGAAGCTGGTGACGTCTCCGACCCGCTTGCGGCGATGCGCGAGCGTTGGCGAGTTTGGAAAGACCGCCTTGAAAGCTGGGACGGTCAGACTGCCTGGACGGACCCGGCGTAGCCGCGAACTACTGGGTGAGGTAGTCTTTGACCTTGTCGAGTATGCCCTTCTCGGCGGGCTGATTGTCGACAGGGAGCAACTCTTTGAGTTCTTCAAAGAGACGGCGCTGCTCGCGAGTGAGCTTGGCCGGCGTCGTGACGCGAAGTTGCACAACCAAGTCGCCACGGCGGCCGCTGTTGACGAACGGTACGCCTTTCCCTTTTAGTCTGAGCCGCGAACCGCTTTGGGTGCCGGTCCGAACCTTGACCGTCTCTTCACCCTCTAGCGTGGGTACTTCGATCTCCGCTCCCAGCGCGGCTTGCGCCACGTTGATGGGCACCTGGCAGTAGAGGTCCGTGCCGTCGCGCTCAAAGATCGCGTGGTCTTTGACGCGCAGGAGAACGTAGAGGTCGCCCGGCGGCCCGCTGTTTGCACCGACTTCGCCTTCGCCGCTGAGCCGCAGCCGCGTTCCGCTATCGACGCCCGGCGGAATGTTGACCTTGAGCTTGCGTTGCTTGCGGACCTGGCCCGCTCCGCGACAGGTGTTGCAAGGCTTGTCGACCGTGCTGCCCTCGCCACGACAGGCTGGGCACGTCTTGCCGACGGAGAAGAATCCCTGCTGGTAGTAAACCTGGCCGCGTCCGCCGCACTGACCGCAGGCCTGGCGTTGCGCTCCATTGGCGGCACCGGTCCCGCTGCAATCATCGCAGGGCTGTGAGCGCGGGAACTGAATCTCGGTGTTCAGCCCGAAAATCGCATCCTCGAATTCGATCTCGAGGTCGTACTGTAAATCCGCGCCCCGGCGCGCGCGCGTCCTACCACCGGATCGGCCACCGCCGCCGAAGATATCGCCCATGCCGAACAGGTCGCCGAAGACGTCGCTGAAATCGCTAGACTGCGACGGATCGAATCCGCCGCCACCGGCAGCGCCGGCGAGTCCGTCGTGTCCAAATTGGTCGTAGCGGCCCCGCTTGTCGGAATCGCTGAGAACGCTATAGGCCTCGGCGGCAAGTTTAAACTTGTCTTCCGCGTCCGGGTTGTCGGGGTTGCGGTCAGGGTGATATTTGAGCGCCATCTTGCGATAAGCGCTCTTGACGGTTTGCTCGGAAGCTCCCCGTTCTACACCGAGAACGTCGTAATAATCAGGCTTCGCCACAGTAAAGTATTCCTAACGAGAATTGGCGGTGCGGAGTTCAGTCCTTGACGGCGACTTTGACCATCGCGGGCCGCAACAGGCGGTCTTTGAAATGGTAGCCGCGTTGGTACACGTCGAGAATTTTCTGGTCGTCTTCGTCGTTCTCGGCGGGGCCGCGATCGACGGCTTCATGGATGTTCGGATCGAACACCTTATTATCTTCAATCGGCTTGAGCCCGGCGCGCGTGAAGACATCGAACATTGATTTGAAAATCAAGTCGAGGCCCTTGCGGACTTCCGGGTCGAGCCCCTCGGCGTCGAGGGCACGTTGGAAGTCGTCGGCGACGGGCAGCAGCGAACGGATCGTCTCCATCGCGCCATATTCCCGCGCCTCGTCCTTCTCGCGCATGATCCGCTTGCGAAAATTCTCGAATTCCGCCTGCGCCCGTTGAAAGTGGTTGAGTAGCTCGGCTTTCTCAGCTTCGAGCTTCTCGATCGGGTCCAACTCGACGGCGACGGGTCCGCTGGGCTCGTCGTTCTGCTCGACGGTATCGCCCTGATCTTCGTTTTCCGATGCGCTTTCGGCAGCCGTTTCAGCTTCCAGATCGGCGTCCGGCGCGTCCGGTTTATGGTCGTTTATTCGAATCTCAGGCATAGGTACAGAAGCTAATAATCATGGTAGCAGAGGGGCCAAATGGGGCAGGTCAAAGAGGGTTCCGCGGGCTGGGCGCCCGCGGGCCCGCTCCATAACTGTCGCGGCTCCGTTGCTTCTGGCATGGGCCGATCTGGTGGGTCGACCTCTTGTTACTCGCGCGGCTCGGCTAGAGGTGGGCCCGCTCCATGACTGTCGCGGCTCTGTTGCTGTTGTGAGGGGCGTTAGTTTGGCTGGCGGTCGCGGAACTCTTCGTACCAGTTTTGGACGACGCGGATGACGGGTTGTGCTTCGGTGTCAGTCTTGACGGCCTCCCAAATGACGAACTTGTTGCCTTCGGGCGTCACGTCATAGCCCAAGAAGTTAGCCCCCCGCCACGCTAGACCTGGGGCCGAAAACAGGGCTTCGGGTGAACCGACGGTAAGCGAAGGGGACGTCGATACGGGTGTCGCCATCAACGTTTCACCCTCCACGTAGAAGAGTTCTTTGCCGTCGGCGCGCCAGCGCGGTGCAATACCGCCATTCACGGACACACGGCGTTTGTTGCCGCCCTCGGGGAACGCTTGAATGTAGATCTCGCTCTCGCCCGACTCGTTCGACACGTAGGCGATAAAGCGCTCGTCGGGCGAAAACTGGGGGGTGACCTCTTCAAACTGGGTCGTTTGAAAAGGGACCTCCTCGTACGTGCCATCGTCTTTACGTCGCAGGTAGAAAATATCGCCAATACCCTCGCCACCCCCTCCTTGGAGCCTTCGGAAGAAGAGAAGGATTGTCTCGTCCCGCGACCAGTCGGTAAGGTACTCGGCGGTATCTTCCGTCAAGAGCAGCGGCGTTGCTTCACCCGAGCCGTCCGCGCTCTGTACGTAGATATCGCGCAGTCCCGTGCGTCCCGATGCGAACGCGACGCGGTTGCCCGTGGGCGACCAGGTCGGCCAGAGGTCGTTCTCGTCGTCCGTCGTCAGGCGTGTCTTGACGGGCCTGTCGACTTCATGAATCCAAATATCCCGCGAGTCACCTTCGCTACCCGCCACAGCGACACGCTTCCCGTCAGGCGAAAGTGCCGGATAGGTGATGCCATTCTGGGGCTGACCAATCGTTCCCAGAAGGTTTCCCTCGCGGTCTCGCCAGACCAAGCGCTCGAGTCCGGCCGCGGGCCGTCCTTCCAGATAAACCAGCGTTCCATCCTCTGCAATGCTGGGACGGCTGCCGTTCTCAGCGATGGAAAACGGGTCGGCGGTTGCCTTCATCGTGTCAACCGAGAACGGTACGGCCCAAAGGCCCGGGGAGTCGTTGCTGACGTAGATGACGTGACCGCTGGGATCGTAGACGGGACTGCCACCCGCCGCTAGGATCTCACGCTGTCCGGAGGTACGGTCGACGACAATGATTCGCGGGTCAGCAGTCCGACTATCTTCGGTGTAGAGCAGCTTCTCGATGCCGGTTTCCGACGAGAAGAACGCAGGATCATAGGCGCCGAATCCCTGCTGCTGGGACTCGAGCCATGATTCGGGCTTGCCACCGCCCGCGGAAACCCTATGAAGTTGGTTGGCCATGTCGAAGATGATCGAGTCGCCATCGGGCGTCCAACTGACTCCGAACACGACACCGCTCACTTCGCACACCGTAACGGTCGGACCGCCCGAAACAGCTATCTTCTTCAACTCGTTCCCCAAGCGGAAGCAGATGAATTCGCTATCCGGTGACCAGGAGAGTTGCTGTCCTGCAAGTCCGGCAGGACCTACAATCGAGCGCGGCTGGTTTCGGTCGAGGTCTTGCACCCAAAGTATGCGGTCGTTGCCCGAACCCGTGATGTATGTGACGTGGCGGCCGTTGGGAGAGATAGAGGGCCTGTTCGGAGTTGTGTCGGTCGTCAAAGTGAAGCGCCGCACGGGTGCTTCGGGAACGGGAGCCGGTGATAAGAACGCGAAGAGCACGGCGGCCAGACCGAAAAGGGTGGCCATCACAGCCAGACCGAAAGCGAGCGTCAGCTTGCGGCGTTGAGCCCGCTCGATCTGGTCCGCTGAAGATTGTGGCAGCACCCGGATCGCCACAGAGCGGTGTAACTCGGTATCCTCGGCCAGGTACTTGATCGAGTCATCGGCCCCCGCTACGTCCTCAATCACCCTGTAGCGGGCCAGCGGCCCAGGTAGTGACGGGCTCTCAGCCTGTCCTTGTTTCACACCGGTGTGAGCGCCGGCCGCTACGGATGCGGCTGAGAGGGCCGGCAGAATCACCGACTTGCCGGACTTGAACTTCTCACTGAGTGTCTCCAGGTCCACGACCATGTCAGCGGTACTTTGATACCGCCGGTCGGCGTCCTTCGCGAGGCACTTGTTGACCAGGAGTTCGAGTTCCATCGGGACGCCCGTCCGCAACGCTGTCATCGGCTCCGGCTCTTCGCTTGTGATGGAGTACATCACGGCCTTGTCGTAGTGCCCCTTGAACGGCTGCTCCCCGACGACCATCTCGTAGATCACGACGCCGAGCGACCAGATATCAGAGCGATGGTCGATCTCCGTCCCGTAGGTCTGCTCGGGGGACATGTAGGTGACGGTCCCCATCGTCTCGTCCATGCGAGTGAGCTTCGAGCGGTCGGCGAGTTGGGCCAAGCCGAAGTCCATGATGGTGACAAGTCGTTTTGATCCCGAGCCGGTGACCATCAGGTTGGCCGGCTTGATGTCGCGATGGACGATCCCCTTTTCGTGAGCGGCTTGCAAGCCCTGTGCCGTTTGGATGGCGATATCGAGAGCGTCCTTCAGCTTCAGCGGCCCGGCTTCGATCTTCTTATCGAGACCTTCGCCTTCAAGGAAGGCCATCGCGATGAAGGTGCGAGCGTTCTCTTCAGCGATTTCGTAAACGGTACAAATGTTGGGATGATTCAATCCGGCGGCGGCTTTCGCCTCGCGCTCGAAGCGTTTACGGATTTCCTCGTCGGAGACGAGATGCGCGGCGAGGAACTTTAGCGCGACCGGTCGGTCGAGGGTCGTATCCTCGGCCTTATAGACGACGCCCATGCCGCCCTCACCGAGCTTCTCGGTGATGCGGTAGTGGCTGATGGTTTGGCCGACCATGGCTGTCCAAGTCTACCTTGAAAAGGCGGATGGCGAAACCACTGGCATCTGACGCTTACCTAGCCGGCCATCAACACAAGCTCACGCTTGTGGCTCTGAGTTTGCTCAGCGGGAAGTCCAACGGTCGAACCAGTAGGCGAGGTACTTCCACTCGTCCCAGTCTTCGTAGATCGCACGGATCTGGGCGTCGGTGGGCTTGCGTTTAGGGAAGTATTGTTTGCGGACGAAGTCCCGGTAGACCGAGTCAACAGGCAGATCGTCGTAGCGGCCCAGGATCATCATCAGCGAAGCAGCCGCGTAGGGTCCGATACCTTTGAGCGCGCTGAGACGCTGCTTGATCTCGACGGTGGGAACGTCGGGGTCGTGGAAGCTTGCGAGGTCGAGTTTGCCGCCCGCGATGCGTGTGGAGATCTCGTGGATATAGGGAGCGCGGTAGCCCATGCGAACCCGCTCGGCGAACTCGTCAGGATCTGTGGCCGCAATCACTTCGGCGGTGGGGAAGGCCTTGCGATCGGGCGCGGACGGATGCGGTTCGCCGAATTCGTTGACGAGACCGGCCACGATACGCCGCGTGCCGCTCCACTGAATGTTCGTCGTGCAGATGGTCTTGACGATGTCCTCGAAAAGGTCAGGTGAGCGAAGCAAACGGCCCAGTCCGCGGGTGACTTGTGTCCACGGCGCACCGCGCTTGCGGCATAGAGTGTAGAAGCGCCGCAGGTCTTCGTCGAGCCGGAACATATGGCTGACCGAAAACTCGATGGCCTTTGCGTTGCGGCGCGAGAGTTGTCCCTTGTGTTCGATAGCCACGTCGATGGTCGGCTTGCGAACAGTGCCGTCCCCTTGGATCGTCAGGCTGATGACCTTGCCGCTCGGCAAGCGCTCGACTCGCTGCAATACGCCCGTGTCGCGGTTCCACTCGTTGGGAGCGAGGACGACCCAGCCGTGGGAGTACGCCGTGCCCTGAAAGTCGAAGGGCGGCGTGGGGACGAGTTGGAGGCGCGTACGCATTCCGGCTATCTTCTCAGCGCGGCGTGTGGATCACAAGTTCTAGGGGCAAGGCGTGATACGCTGCGAGCCGTATTGGCTAGGCTCGGTGTCGACCGTACCTCGCGCACACGCCATGAACCTCGTCCTGTTTCGCGCAGCCATCATTGCCGCTCTCGGAGGATTGCTCTTCGGTTTCGACACGGCTGTTATCTCCGGCACCACCGATCAGTTGCGAAATGTCTTCGGCCTGACGCCGAACACGCTCGGCTTTACGGTCGCAAGCGCATTGATCGGCACGATCTTCGGCGCCATGCTGGCAGGCCGTCCCTCAGACCTACTAGGCCGCCGCACGACGCTGATTTGGATTGCGGGTCTCTACTTTGTTTCCGCGGTCGGCAGCGCCCTGGCCTGGGATTGGTACGCCTTTCTGATCTTCCGCCTGATCGGTGGACTGGGCGTCGGCGCGTCATCGGTCGTGGCCCCGACGTACATCGCCGAGATCTCTCCCGCGGCCTATCGCGGACGCCTCGTCGCTCTGACGCAGTTCAATATCGTCGCCGGTATCCTCGTCGCGTATGTATCGAACTACGGGATTGCGCAGTTCGAGATCGGAGCCGACGCTTGGCGATTGATGTTCGGCGTGGAAGCGCTACCGGCGGTGCTGTTCTTCGTGCTGCTGTTCGCGACGCCACTGAGTCCACGCTGGCTAGTTGGGCAACAACGCAGCGAGGAAGCGGTCGCGGTTCTGCGCTCGCTCGGCGCTGTGTCGGCGGAGAAGGAAGTCAGCGAGATCGAACAATCGCTCGCTCTCGAACGGCACGAGTTGCAGGAGCCGCTCTTCCAAAAGGCCTACAGAAAACCGATCCTGCTGGCGATCGCCATCGCGACGTTCAACCAGCTATCCGGGATCAACGCGCTGATGTACTACGCGCCACAGATATTCGAGATGGCGGGCGCGGGTGAGGGTTCGGCGCTGCTGCAAGCCATAGCGGTTGGTGGAACCAATCTGGCTTTCACGATGGTCGGGTTGGCGTTGATCGATCATCTCGGACGCCGGGCGCTCATGATCGTCGGCTCGATCGGCTACATCGTCAGCCTCACGGCAACTGCGGCGGCATTCTACACCTACGGGACCAACTTCGACGATCTTGGTGCGACCGTCGTGCTCCTGAGCCTGTTAGTGTTTATCGCCGCACATGCGGTGGGACAGGGCGCGGTGATCTGGGTCTTCTTGAGCGAGACGTTTCCGACCCGGGTTCGCGCGCGAGGCCAGGCGTTGGGCAGCTTCACGCACTGGTTTTTCGCCGCGCTGGTTTCGTGGACGTTCCCGGTCATCGCGGAGATTTCGGGCGGCCATACGTTTGCGTTCTATGCCGTGATGATGGTGGCGCAGTTGATTTGGGTGTGGCGCGTGATGCCCGAAACGAAGGGCGTTCCGCTGGAGGAAATCCAGAAACGGCTAGGCATTGAGTAGGGCAGGGTGGGCGTCGGAGCCTGCTCCCTGCATATTTTGTTGCTAATGCTGGAGAGTTTTCTCTTGCATTACAGGGATAAACTATGCTTTTATAGGGATTCCCTCTACCTATTGCCGTGGCGGCCAAAATGTGGCTTGCCGTGCTGGCCTGTTTACCGCTGGCTGCGCAGATTCAGGGTCCCGCTGCCGATCCACTAGAGCAAGGCTACCGGTCGCTTCGCGAGGGCGACGCGGGTGGGGCTGTCCGTTGGTTCCACCAGGCCGCTGCAGGGCAGCCGGCAGCGTCCGTCGCTTGGCGCGAATTGGGATACGCCTACTTGCGGGTCAGTGAGGACGGCTTGGCCCAGCAGGTCTTCGAGCAAGTACTTGCCGACGACCCCACCGAGGCGCGGACGGCTCTCGATCTGGCCTATTCCTACCAGCGAACCGCGGCCCCCAAAAAAGCCGAGGCATGGTTTACCGTGGCCGCCTCATCGAAGGACGCTGCGCTGCGATCCGTGGCTCGGTCGGCCCTTCAGGAGTCGAAGCGGTCATCCAGACAGGATGCGCAAACCGACCAGCCACCACTTGCACAGGCCTACGCGGCCCTGGGCGCGAACGACTACGAGACGGCGATTCTGCACTTCCAGGATGCTGTCACGCTAGCTCCACGGCAAGCGTCGATCCGTAAGGAGCTGGCGTATGCGTACCTGAAGATCGGTGAGTCGGAATGGGCCCGGGACATGTTCGAGCAGGCTGTCCGTCTCGCGCCGGACGACGATCACACCGCGCTCGAACTCGCTTTCATGCTGTACGAGACGCAAAAGCAGGGACGTGCGTTTGCGGTCTTCGACAGATTGCGCGAGAGTCACGACCCGCAGGTTGCCCAAACAGCTACGAATACCTACGGCCGCATCAACCAGGAATGGGCCGGGGAGATCGCGCGCTGGGAAACCGTGATTGAACAAGACCCTCTCAACCGCTCGGCGCATCTTGAGCTTGGGGAACGGTATGCGAATCACGGCCAACCCGAGCGGGCCGTCGAACGCTATCTAGCAGCGTGGTTGG
>Ga0302123_10000425_pt1 | contig 33761 bp, 30 predicted proteins | sample CB21_321_MG_FD_203109 | JGI IMG/M metagenome (GOLD analysis project Ga0302123, IMG submission 203109) | Marine microbial communities from Western Arctic Ocean, Canada - CB21_32.1 | ecosystem: Environmental > Aquatic > Marine > Oceanic | place: Canada: Western Arctic Ocean | collected 2017-09-28 | reverse complement strand
AACGTTTATCTCTGGGGCTTTTTTCTTGCGTGGTTCCTAGGTAGTTGGATTTTCGATTGGGTCTTCATCGGACGTGACCCAAAGAGGCGAAAGGTATGGGGACCACGACTGACGCTTTTGCAACTGTGCCTGATAGGGTCACCTATTGTTGTACTGGCGATCTATCGGGCTTCGTGGCTCTCCCTGCTGTTTGGGTTGGCTTTTCTTGGAATTCTGGCCTATTGGCTCATAGGCAAGACGCGGACGTGTGAGGAGTGTGGGACGCTCGCACAGCCGTTGGGATGGATCAAGGCGGCGCGTTTCTGCCCTAATTGTGGTGAGAAGGTCTCGCCTTCTCCACTCCAGCGCAGACTCGGCGGATGAGGTTGGTAGCCGACGCTAGCGTCGGACACGCGGTCGGTTCGACAGCGGGCCCCGCCACTCGTTAATATTTGTAAACGGGTATCTTTCGGGAAGCTTCGCCCAGCCCCATCAAATACATGCAGGAAGGTCGCAATGAAAGTCGTTAGTCATTTCGGAACACGAGACGTGTTGTTACTCGTCGCGCTGCTGATAGGAACCGCAAGTACAGCGATGGCCGAGTCGGCGGCGCGCCAATGGAACGAGGAGGCACTCGAAGCGATTCGCCATGATTTTGCGCGGCCAACGGTTCATGCCCGGAATTTGTTTCACACATCGGTCGCGATGTGGGACAGTTGGGCGGCCTACGGGCCTAGGGCACGAACCTATTTGCATCACGAGAAGGTGACGCCGCCCCCCGCCGATGTCGCCGCCGCGCGTGCTGAAACGATCAGCTATGCGTCGTACCGGATTCTGTTGGCGCGGTTTGCGAATTCGCCGGGTGCTGAAGACACTTTGCCCGCCCTCGACGCCAGGATGGATGAGCTGGGCTACGACCGCGACTTCACATCGACGATTGGGAATACCCCGGCGGCTCTCGGAAACCGTATCGCGGAGACCGTCCTCTCGTTCTACGCCGATGACAACTCGAACGAAGAGAACGGATATGTGAATCGGCATTACCAACCGGTCAACGAGCCGTTGGCGCCTGCTCTTCCGGGTAATCCCCTCATTGAAGACCCGAATCGCTGGCAGCCGCTGGCGCTCGATGCATTCATCGATCAAGCCGGGCGGCTCATAATCGGCGGCTTTCCTGAGTTCCTCGGTCCCGAATGGGGACAGGTCACGCCGTTCGCGCTGAAGGATTCCGACCTCACAATCTATGAGCGCGACGGATTCGAGTATTGGGTCTATCACGATCCGGGCCCGCCGCCTTTCTTGAACGGAGATGGTGAGGACTACTATCGCTGGGGATTCGAGATGGTGGCTGTTTGGTCGGGCCATCTGGACCCCGCCGATGGGGTGATGATCGATATTTCACCCGGCACCATCGGCAACTCGCCTCTGCCGGACCCGAGCGAGTGGGAGACATTCTATAACCTCCTCGACGGAGGCGATTCAGGGAAAGGCCATCCCGTCAACCCGGTCACGGGCCAACCGTACGAGCCACAGGTCGTGCCTCGCGGTGACTACGCCCGCGTCCTCGCGGAGTTCTGGGCGGATGGCCCTAGCTCGGAAACGCCGCCCGGCCATTGGTTTACGATCGCGAACTACGTTGCCGACCATCCGCTTACGGTCAAGCGTATCGGCGGGCGGGGGCCGATCGTGGACGACTTGGAATGGGATGTAAAAACGTACCTCACGCTCGGAGGCGCGATGCACGACTGCGCCATCGCGGCTTGGGGCGTAAAGGGCTGGTATGACTACCTGCGGCCCATTTCGGCGATCCGCTACATGGCTGACCTAGGCCAGAGTTCGTGCGCGGATTGCCCCTTGATCGGGGACTCGTTCCACGAAGACGGATTGTCGATCATTCCGGATCACATCGAGGTCGTCACGCGTGAAACGAGCGGTCGCGGAGAGCGCCATGAAAACCTGGACGATGACGACAACGGCAAACTCACCATCCGCGGATGGCGTGGACCGGACTATATCGCCAACCCCGATACCGATACTGCGGGCGTCGGCTGGATCTTGGCCGAAGACTGGTGGCCCTACCAGCGGCCGAGCTTCGTGACGCCGCCTTTCGCCGGGTACGTCTCGGGTCACAGCACGTATAGCCGTGCCGCGGCGGAGGTGATGACGCTGCTAACCGGTTCGCCTTTTTTTCCGGGCGGGATGGGTGAGTTCCACTGCCCGAAGAACGAGTTTCTTGTTTTTGAGGACGGCCCGAGTGTCGATCTCACGCTGCAATGGGCCACCTACCAGGATGCGTCCGATCAGACCAGCCTGTCCCGCATTTGGGGAGGCATCCACCCTCCGGCTGACGATCTGCCCGGTCGAGTGATGGGTGAAGAGATCGGCAAGGACGCCTACGTGCTGGCTCGTAACTACTTCGGGTCGAGCATCAATCGGTCACCGAGACGGCGGGTTGGGGGCAGTGTTCCCGCTCAGTAGACGTCTGAGTGCTGTCGAGGCTACACGCTGCGCGTGCCGCGAGGACTAGGGCCGCTCCGGCGCTTGGTGGAGCAACAGTGCCGCCAAGCAGCTGGCGATCGTGATCATCAGAGCGGGCGACGTCGGCAAGTGCAATAAGAGCTGACGTGGAGCGTCGCCGAAGTACGGCCACGCTAGTCCGACACCCGCCACCAGGATGACGCCCAAGTGGGCCAATAAGTCGAAGTCCCAGAACGGCGGAGGCGGCGTCTTGAGATCGTCAGGAGTTAGCTGATTGTCCACTGCTACTCCGAGGCCTCGCCGCCGGACGGGCTATCCTTCACAACGTCAAGGTTCTTCGCCACGCGGTAAGAGATGAGCGCCGCCAGCAGGAAGCCGACCGCAAGTGACAGAAAGATCGTGGCGGGGAAGATCGTGGTCGGGTCGTCGTCCAATAGGAACACGAACCCGATGCCGAGACACAGGAAGACGACACCGGTGCGCATCCCGCTGAGGATTTTTAGCCGCTGATCTTTGCGTTCACTCAGGCTATCTTCAAAAATGCTGCGGCCATGCTCGGTGTTGAGGAAGGCGCTTAGCTCCGCCGCCGATCCGAAGCGGTCAATGAACTGTTTCTGCATCTCGCCGCGCCGCGCCCACTTTGCCTGGCGGAGCCGTGTGTTGAGCCAGAATACGAATCCCAGTAGCGAGATGATGCCAACGGGAATGATAGTGTAGTCGTCCAAGCGGGTGTCTCCTCGGTGGTCGGTCGTCGCGACTGTCAATGCCGCGCCAGCTAGTCAGAATAACAAGCGGGACCGTAAATAAGCGGCGGGCGTTGTTGTTACTCAGGGCTGACGAGCAGCACGCCGCCGTCGACGAGAACCGTTTCGCCGGTGATCCACGAGGCGTCGTCGCCTAGCAGGAAGCAGGCGATGCCCGCGACATCCTCCGGTTCGCCGAGACGGCCCAGCGGATATGCAGATGCCGCTTCCTCTTCGCGGCCTTCCCAAAGCACGGTTGCGAACTTTGTTTTTACGAGGCCCGGCGCGATAGCGTTCACGCGCACCCTCGGTGCTAGCTCCAATGCCATCTGACGCGTCAGTTGCAAGACGGCGGCCTTGCTCACGTTGTAGGCACCCATCTTGTCGACCGTCCGCAGGCCGTTTACCGAAGCAACATTCAGGATCGCCCCGCCCGACGCCGACATGCCCTGCTTCCAGGCTTCTTGTATCCAGCCGAGAGGTCCCATCACGTTTACTTCGAGGACTTTGTGGACCGCGCTCATCTCTGCCTCGACGAGTGGCCCGTACTGCGGGTTGGTCGCTGCGTTGTTGACGAGCAGGTCCAGTGATCCGAAGGCTGCGATTGTTGCCGCGACGGCATCGCGGCGATGCGCGGCGTCGGCGGCGGAACCGGCAACGGCCATTGCTCGGTCCCCCGCGTCGAGAGTTGCTAGCGCTTCGTCGAGTCCGGGTTGCTTGCGCCCCGTCAGGCAGACCTTGCCGCCGAGATCAAGGATGCGGCGCGCGATGGCGAGGCCGATACCTCGGGAGCCGCCGGTGATGAGGGCGGTTTTGTATTCAAGAGGGGGTGGATTCATGGGTGTACGGTCTCTACATAACGGTACAACGGCGGGAAGGACATGTGATTGGCGTATCGCTTTGTTTCCGAATCGGCTCTGCAACGATCAAGCCTTGACACACTGGCGGCGTCACTTGCCATGCAGGGGGCATGAGAGTAGACTTGGGCCAATCCCCGTAGGAGGTCGTGTCATGCTTTTGTTCCGCGCCAAGCCCACTCGGGTTTTCGTCTTACTGCTAAGTCTGTTGCTGACGGGGCTATACGCTCCGCAAGCGCACGGCCAGTCCTGCCTGCGGGAATTTAAAGGTGTCTGGAAGACGAACTACGGGAACCTAACCCTGTCCGTGCAGGGCAACCGCGCCTCGGGTACCTACGGGAGCGGCCGGACCGTGGCGGGAACAATCACTGGTAATGTGCTCACCGGCGAGTGGCGATACCCGAATGGACGCTGGGGCCGGCTGCGTTTTGTGCATGACGGCAATGGCGCCTTTTCCGGCAACTGGGGTAGGACAGACGGTGCACTGACAACGGGCTGGACGGGTACCTGCACGATGCCCGCTCCTGTGTCAGGTGGCGGCGTGGCTGGGAGCGGGAGCTTGTCCGCGGGAGGAGGGCCCACAACCGGAGTAGGCGGCATAGCAGCCGGTTCCGCCGCGGGTTGCGCGCAAAGCTTTGCCGGCACATGGAAGACAAACTACGGCAATCTCACGATGTCGGTGCGAGGTAACCAAGCTTCGGGAAGCTATGGTTCCGGCCGTACTCTTTCGGGAACCATCGCTGGGAACGTCTTCACGGGCCGTTGGCAGTATCCCAACGGGCGCTGGGGCCGCGTGCGGTTTGTTCACGGCGGCAGCAGCGGGTTCTCCGGCAACTGGGGCGAGAAGGACGCCGCGATGACCTCAAACTGGACGGGAACCTGCACGGCGCCTGGGGCCGGCGGTGGCGGTGGATTCAGTGGAATGTGCGCAGCCGTCTCCGGTGCCGGCGGGACCGGCATCTGCGAAAACCCGCGTACTGAACAGCTCATGAACGATTGGCTTTCACGAGCGATTGTCCCGCAACCCCCCGGCTCTAGCCTCCGCTACGATTGCTGGGGCCGGGCTGTGGGCAGAGCAGCGCCCGGCACGATCACGACGAACCAGAACCCTGACACCGACGGCCGACTCCGCTGCAACTATCTCTTCGACCACAGCCATCTGTATCCCTCGACCAACCTCGGGACGATGCGTGAATACCTGGATCGCAACCCGCGCTGAATCAGGTACTCCGAAAGTGCGATCCTAGGCGTTAATGCCTTTGCTGTTGCGAAACGTCCGCTATCAGGCCGGAGACTTGCTCGTCGATGCGGATCTATCCTTCGAGAATCCCGCGGTAGTGGCCTTCACCGGATCTGAAGACGCAGGTCTGACCGAACTATTCGGGCTCATCTCAGGAGACTTGCGGCCCCAATCGGGTTCCATCGAAGGATTCCGACAAGCCTTGGCGGCAACCGCTAGTTTCACCTCAGCCAACCCCGCCGAGGTTCGTGAATCCATCGAACGGGCGCTCGACTCTGACGCCGACCTGATACTCGTCGGACCTTCACTCGCGCTCACCGATCCTGTCTTCCGCCACCGCGCCATCACCCTGCTTCAGGACCTGAGGCGGCGGGGCCGCTGGGTCCTACTCGTGTCGCAGGATCTCGACTTTCTCGAACGCCATTGCGATGAGGTCGTTGTGATGGACGACGGTTCTATCGTCGAGCGGGGCGACCCAACCGAGACCCTCACGCGTTATCGCACCTTATTGCTCGATCGATATAAGAGCGAGTCAAACAGTGAGGTCGGCCCGCTCGCTCGTCACGGTGACGAGCGGGCGCGGGTCGAATCGGTACAGATCCAAGATGCCTCCGGCCAGCAGGTACAGGTTGTGCAAAGCGGTGAGAGCACGACTGTCCGCGTCGTGATCGAGTTTCAGGCCAACGTCGAGCAACCGGTCATCGGGATTCTCATCCGAAGCCGCGTCGGGATCAATGTCTACGGAACGAACACAGAAGCGGAGAATGTCGATCTAGGCCCATGCAAGGCGGGTGATCGTGTCGAGGGCCTCTTCCGCTTCGACTGCAATCTGTGCGCCGAGCAATATACCCTGACGGTCGCCTCTCACGACCCCGATGGCCTCGCGCACGACTGGCTCGAAGAAGCCATCTTCTTTACCGTTGCCGACACGCGCTACACAGCGGGCGTCGCGAACCTGAGGGCCGCCGTCGAAGTGCGCAAACCTTCGCCCCGATAGCTCCTACCGAAAGCGGATGGAATTCGCCATGCGCTCGAAGGCTGGTTGCAGCTTGTTGTACTGATTCTCAGGCGCGATGAAGATCATGTAGAATAGGCCCTGCGGACGAGCGACCGTGAGCAGCAGGTTTCGCTCCGTCCCGCCGTAGGGTGATGGGCCGGTGAGCCCGACAACCATGCCGGAGCTTCCCGCAATCCTCACGTTGCGCGGCTGAACGGCGGCTCGCAGCTTCGGGTTCACCTCCTGCAGTTGCTGCAGAAGCTCCCAGGTGCCGTTCAAAAGATCCCTGCTGTGCTGCGGTCGGTAATAGCTAAGTACGGCGCCGTAGCCTATGCCGCCGCTACCCCCCTGCGTGCGCACGATGCCGTTCTCCGGCGCAAGCGTGAGCGTGTCGGACGACTGCCCGCCATAGGATTTCCAGCCCGACGGATACTCCATCGAGAACGTGCTGCCGTTGATGCGCTGAAACGCTCCCGTCGGAGCCGACGGTGTTGATCGTGGTGCGGCTGCCGCGGCGACCTCTTGATGTGCAGGCGCCTTCGGTGGCGGCAGACCGGCGACCAGCCGCTTCGCATTGGGAAAGCGGCCCGAAGCGTACGTGTAGTCACCCGCCGGAATCGCGGCCATCTCCGCTTCCACGAGACGAACGCGGTTGCCTGGGCTCGGGTGCGACGAAAGCAGAGCCGGCGGACGGGATCCACCTTGCGCCTCTAGCTTCTGGAAGAACGTCGCCATCTCGATCGGATTGAAGCCCGCCCCGGCCATGATCCGCGCGCCCAGGGCATCCGCTTCCTTCTCGGCGCTACGGGAGTATTTCATGATCAGTGCATTCACGCCGAGCCCGAGCCCGATCTGCCCGGCCGTGGCCAGGACCGCCCCCTGCTGTCCCAAGACGGCCCCCGCGATGGCGGCCGGCAACTGCACCATCTGCGCCCGGCTCGCTTGGCTCGTGCCGTGTCGCAAGACGACGTGGGAAATCTCATGCGCCATCACGCCGACCAGTTGGCCTTCGCTGTCGGCTTGATCGAGCAGGCCGGAGTGAAGAAAGATCGGTCCGCCGGGTAAAGCGAAGGCATTGATCGAGTCCTCATTGATTAGGGTGAACTCGTAGGGGTACTCGCCTGCTTGTGGCTGCGCGGCCAGACGCGCGCCAAGGTCGCGGACATAGCGCTGCAAGTTTTCGTCCTTGACGATGTCGACCTGCTTGCGAACCTCTGCGGCGACTTCGCGCCCGAGCTCGATATCCTGCTCCGGGCTGTACACGTTGTACCCCGGCTTGATCGGGTCTCCGGGTTCGCGCGTAGCGCAGGAGAAATGGAGAAGGGCGAGGACGACGAGAGCAATTTTCTTAAGCATGGTGTTCACCGACATGGTAGCGAATTGTTGGACTGGATCTGGGACAGGCATAGGCCAGCGTACTCCGATCACTTTTCTGGGCCGAAACTCAGGGCTGACCCCTTCCTGATAGAGGCCCAGGAATACAAAGCCGTTACATCTGATCCGGAGCCAGCACCGGAAGATGATGCGCCTACGCTGCGCTGGGCGTGATCCCGAACGTCGTCCGCACTTCGATCTCCGCACGGTCGAACGGCACCGCGTGGTAGCGGCCGGCGATCCACTCGGGAAGCTGATCGCAGTAGTGAGGTGCGTCAGGGTGTCCGGATTGGCCTTGGGCGTCGACCGCCTGGAATGTGGGAGGCGAGGTGCTCAGATCAGTGATCAGCCGGTAATTCGCACCCATCGGAGCGGCCCAATTTGGATCGTAGCCGGTGTTGCACACCGTCAGGCCGTTGCCTCGGACGGGGATTCCTCCGCGGTCAAGCAACTCGCCCAATCCGCCACGCCCGCCAAGCACATGTCGAAGCTGGATCTTGTGCATCTGCCCCCATTCCCAATCACCCATCTCCGGGCCAAGCCGTTCTTCCAACTCGTCGAGGGTCGCGCGAAACGCCTGCCGAATTGCTTCTACGCGATCATCGTTGCTGAACCAGCCGGCATCGTCATCCTGTAATAGGGAAGCCGCGAGCCCGCCGCTACTGCCTTCCAGAAACGTCGCCGCCTCTCCTGCGAAACGCTCGCTCGCGATCCTCCGCGCCCAATGCACAAAGAACACATCGAACAGCGTTGCGGCCACGCTTTCCCGCAACATATCGCCGTTCCACCTTTCGAGATGCCCGACGGCTTCTCGAACACGCGGGTCGTCTTCGCCGGCCAAGGCTTGCAGCAGTCCGGGCGTACCGTCCACGGCGCGAAGCGACCGCGCATCCAGTTGCATCTCAGCGCAATATTCGGGCGTTAGCTTGTCGCACTCCTCGATCATCTGGCGGATGCGCCGAGCCCGGTGTCCGCTACTCCAACACCCGTAGAGCGGATACGGAAAGTCGTCGGCTGCCGGACGGTTGTTCGCGGTCGCGATCCACCCACGCTTGGGATTCGACCATTGCGGCATACCCTCGAACGGTGTCAACCCTTGCCATTGATGAGCCGGGTTCCATCCTTCGAGGTATCCAAGTTTCCAGTCATTACGCAGCGGAATGCGTCCGACGGCCTGGTAGCCGATATCTCCGTCCGCGTCGGCGAACAGCAAACTAAACGTTGGGACTTTCCACGGGCGGAGCGCCTCTCGAAACTCTTCGCACGACTCCGCGCGATTCATTGCCAACATCGCGGGGAGCCAGCCGCAGTACTCCGTCCCGAGCCATCGCAATGACACCGGCCCCATGTCTCGCACTGCCTCTGGAAGCAACTCATCCACGACCGGGCCGTTTCGCGAGAAGATGACTGTCTTCGTCACGTCCTCGGAATTGCGCACCTTGATCGTCTTGGTCACCTCACGCGCCGGTTCCCAGTCGCCGTCGAACAAGAAGCAGCCGGGCTGGGCAGGATCGGTCTTCTCCTGGTAGAGATCGCGCTGGGAACAAATGTTGTTCGTGATGGCCCATCCGACCTTGCGGTTCGCTCCGAAGATCACAGCGGGTACGCCCGGATAAGCCATTCCTAGAACATCAAACGAACCGCCGCAAAGACGCACCTCGTACCAGCAGGAAACGGCTGCGAACGCGATGTGAGGATCGCTTGCGATCAGTGGCTTGCCGCTGGCCGTCTTAGCGCCCGAGAGCACCCAGTTGTTGCTGCCCTGTCCCTCGCTCGCATCGCTCACGGTGTGTCCGATGGGCTCACCGTCTGCCCGTGATCTGGGATAAGCGCCCGGCGGCAAGATGCTCTCTTCGGCGGCTTCACCTTGCAGGAACGCCTCAAGCAGCGCTCCCTCGCCCAGTGTGCGGTGCGCCAGCTCGGGTGCGCAGACAATCTGGAACCGAACCGTCAGGTAGTAGCGCAACTCGGTTGCAATTGCCAGGGAATCAACAGGCGACCAAGACTCGGGCCTGTAGTCCAATAGACCGAACTCAATTGGCAACGTCGATGCTGACTCGATGTATGCGTTGATTCCGTCGCTGAACCTCTGCATCAACGTGCGTGTTTCAGCCGGCGACTGTGCCCACTCCTGTTCGGCGATGCGCGTGAACCCGACGGTCCGCGCGATCATATCGGTCGCAAGGCCGTCTTCGCCGAGCACTTCCGCCAACCGGCCGTGAGATTTCCGGCGCAAGTAGTCCAGTTGGAACAGGCGATCCTGAGCCATCGCGAACCCAAACGCGAAGAATAAGTCCCCGTCCGATTTGGCGAAAATGTGCGGGACACCCCATTCGTCGCGATCGATCGCGACCGGGCTGTCCACGCCTGCCGATAGCGAACCGCTCGCCTCGGGCACTCGTGATTGAGCCTCGCGCTTCCACCACGCATCGAACTCTTCCCGGCTGATTCCGGCGGCCTTGCAAAGCGCATCGATCGACTCTCCCGAGCCCAGCCGTCGAAGCAATTCCGCTGTCGAGAGGTTCACAAGCTATCCCCTTTCCGAGGTTGCTTCCGGTGCTTCGACCTTCATCCACATCCGTGCGTAGTGGCGCCGGCGGTCGAGTTCGGGATGGTCTACAAAAGCCGTGCGGCTGTGAAGTACGGAATGATTGTTGACGAGTACAATGTCGCCGGCGGCAAGCGCGAATCGCAGTTGCAGTTCGGCGCGGTTCATCACGCTGTCCAGACAGTCGAAGGCCGCCGTCTGCTCTGGTGTGAGAGGCACGCCCGCCTTCTCGTGGCCTTGTTCGATGTAGAAACGCATGTACCGCGTTTCGAGATCTCGATCGAATCGAAACACCGGCGCAAACAGTGTGCGGGCCTTACCGGGCTTCCATTCCGCCGTACGGTCATGATGCACCGGCAGGTAGAGTTGCTCCAACGCTTCCGGGAATTCGGTGAGCAGTATGTTGTGTATGGTCTTTGCGCTGATCAGCACCGACTCGCCGCCCGATTTAGCGGTCTGCATCGCAAACAGGCCGATCACGTCCGGCGTAACCGTTGTCAAGATGGGCGCCGAGTCAGTATGAAAGTTGAACGACTCGGTCGTCTTCGAATAGCGCACGCCGGTCGCGCCGTAGTCCTTCGCGATGCTAAAACCCTCATCGCGAACCGAATAGAGCCGCTCGCCCTTTACGTTCTGCGGAACCGTCGGACCCAACGCCGCGCCGATGCCCCAGTAGAGCATTGCTGCTTCGTCGCGAGGGTAACGGTCCATCGGTACTCCCCGTAGCAGAACCAAGCCGCGGCCGGTCAACAGTTCTTGGCGCAACGACCGCACAAATGCAGTGAGTTCCGGTCCCTCGAACGCGTCGTCGGCCAGGTCGGCGAGTGTGCTTGACTGCTCACGTGCCGTGCGGAGACGCTCGTCAATCTCGCTCAGAACTGTCTGTGGAAGCTGCGTCGCAAGGGTTGCGACATCGCCGAAATCCGAGCCCGCCCAAGCACCTAGTTCGGTGAACGAATGATGATGAACAGGCGTTGGTGGAATCTTCATGGCGCGCCGGCGTAAGGCTCCCGAGCAGGCAGTTTAGCAAGCCAGGGGTTCGTCAAGCGCACTGCGGCATTGCTCTCGATATGAGTTCTACGCCGGCCCGCAAAGAAGCGTCGCGCGAGGAAGCGCTTACCGCCCAACTGTCTAGTCGCGGAAGTCGAGCCCGCTGGGATCGTGCGGTTCGCGGGTCATCTGGACGCCAATCAGAAACGCGTCGCCGTCCGGCCGACAGTACCACGTCACGCCGACGCACTGGACCGTGTCACCCGTGACCCGAACAACCGTCCCCGGCGCCAACTCTTCGATCGAGAGTAGTTGCATGCCCTGGTGGGCGATGTTTTTGACCTGGACCGGTAGTTTTCTGTGCTTCTGGTCGTCACCGCCCCAATGCAGTTGCGCGGTCCCATCAACAGGGAACCGTTCGTAGCGCCGGCGTTCATGGTGGATGACGCGCAGGCCGAGATGCCAGCCGGCGGTCTCGTCCGCATTGTGGCGAACAATGGCCTTTTCCTCCGCCCCCTTGGGAAGGATGAGGAAGATTTCGTCGCCGACGGAGAACTGATGGGGAGACATGACCCCGAGCCCGTCCGATGAGCGGTCAACCATTTGACCTTCCACCGATTGCATGACGCCGTCCGCGTCGAGCCATCGCAAGATGACATCTCCGAGAGCCGTCCATCGATCGCTGTCACGGCGGTTAACCGTTTCGACCGCCACCGGCGCATCCAGGATCTCGAACTGCGGAAGCTCCTCGTCCGGTATGAGATCCTCCGGCTCGTCCATCCACTGCGTGAGCATGCGCGACACGCTTCTAGGCTATGGCGCTACGCCGCTGTGGCCAATCGGGTGATTACATTAGATGCGTTGTGGGAAAGGAGTATGGAACCTGAGGGCGCTACGTCAATCGGCCGCGTGCTTCCAACGGCCAAACGGCTTCAAGTCGGTCACCGCGCAGGCAGTAGAAGCGGTCGTGTAAGACCGTCGTGAAGTCGCCGTATCCGGGAATGAACTCGATCCGCTCGCCGACCGCGGGCCCGTCTCCTTGGGTGACTTCCAGAATCCCGTGTTCAGCCGACAGGCTTTGAACACGCAGATCGTCGCGGCCTTTTACCGCGGGCATGCACAACTCCTTGTTCATCGTTTTGCGTCCCGCATCGACAATGGCGCGGTCGGGCGTGGGACGGCTCGTGACGCTCGCGAGGATCGTCAGGGAGTAGTCGAGACCACTAACTCCGAACTCCTCGCTGTACAGCAGGTCCATGAAGATTCCACCGCCCGCTTGGATCTCCGTCAGTCCCGGTTGACGCGCCGTGATCGCATACGACCCAGTGCCGCCGGCGCTCACGATGGGGCAGGGAAACCCCGCTTCCAGTAGCGCCTTCTTCGTCTGATCCAGCAAGCGGATCGATGCGGCGATGGCTCTTTCCTTCTCGGCAGGGTCTTTGATGCCGAGCAGGTGCCCCTCATAGCCCATAATGCCCGCAAGCTCTAATGACGGGGACGCATCAATCCGCCGCGCCAGCGCCACCGAGGCCTCGCCCGGCTGCACGCCGCAGCGGTTCATGCCGATGTCTACCTCGATCAACGTTCGTACGGGTCGTTCGCGTGGCAGAGCCGCGGAAAGAGCATCAACTTGGTCCGGGTGATCGACAATCGTGATCGGATCGGCGATCTCCCGTAGCGCCGCGAGCCGTCCTAGCTTGATCGGTCCCACCAACGGATTCGCGATCAGCAAATCCTTGACGCCCGCCGCCGCCATGACTTCGGCCTCGCCCAGCTTAGCGCACGTGACGCCGATCGCTCCCGCCGCAAGAATCGCCTTCGCGATGTCCGGGCTCTTGTGGCACTTTGAGTGCGGACGCCACGCGACGCCGTTCTCCGCACAGTACGCGGCCATCTTCTTAACATTGCTCTCGAAAGCGTCCAGATCGATCAACAAACAAGGTGTGTCAATCTCGTCTCGGGTCGATCCAATGGCGGGGACTACGGGTGCGGGGATAGAAGGTTTCATGTGATAGCTCAAGCCTAGCTAACGACTATAGCCGACGCCGGAAGCAACAGACACGCGGATGGAGAATCCGCTCACCTGCGGGCTACAGCCCCAATGCCTTTTTCGCTTCCACCGGGTAATCCGTACAGATCGCGTCGGCCCCCGCCGCCCGCGCCGCCTTCCAGCGTTCCGGCTCATTCTGCCGGATATAGATCAAGACCCGTTTCCGCCCGTCTTTCGCCGTCTGGAAGTCTTCCTTGCTCGGCATGTAGGGCGGCGTCGGCGTGAGCCAGATCAAATCCAGATAGGTCGTCCGCAGAGCGGTCTCAAAGTCGTACTTCGAGTTGCCCGACCGCGCCACCGGAAAGCGCGCGTTCGCGATCTTGAATCGCTCCATCGAGCCTGCGTCCATCCCGAAGCTGAAAACACGGTCTACCATCTTGAACCGCTCAACGACGGCGACGACCTTCTCTTCGATGCGTGGCCCGAGTTGCTTCATATTGATCGCGATGAACGTATCCTCGTCTTTGTCGCGCCGCGAGATCATGTCGAGCACCTCCCCGAACGTTGGCACTCTCTCCGACTTGAACTTCGGGTCGTACCATGAGCCCGCGTCGAGCTTCTTGATCTCGCGTAGCGTCAGGCTATCGACCGAGCCGCTGCCGTTCGTCGTGCGCTCAACGGTGGCGTCGTGGATCACCACGGGCACGCCATCCTTCGTTAGGTAGACGTCTAACTCGATGCTGATCCCCGCATCCACGCAGGACTTGAACGCAACCATCGTGTTCTCGGGATACTGCTGGACCATTCCGCGATGGCCATAGACCTTGAACGAGCCGTCCGCCGCCGCAAGCGTCGAAGCGAGCAGCAGTAGAGCGGGGAACACCAGAATCAATCGTGACCGTTTCGGCATGCGAACATTATATTCAGATCCGCGATGCAAAACGGTGACATCATTCCCGAGATGGTTGAAATCCCCGCCGGCGTCTACCTGATGGGACAGGCCGACGGCCGGGACGAAGAGCAGCCCGTCCACCAAGTTCGCGTGCCTGCCATCAAGCTCGGCCGCTATCAAGTCACCAACCAGCAGTACGATGCTTTCTGTGCCGCGACCGGTCACGCCGCAACCCGCTTCCGCCATGAAGAGGGTTTCGACGACCCACGCCAACCCGTCACCGGATCGAGTTGGTTCGACGCCGTCACCTACTGCAAGTGGCTCTCCGACGAGACTGGGCAAGCGTTCTGCCTGCCGACCGAGGCGCAATGGGAATGGGCCGCGCGCGGTGGATTGACCGGCAACATCTACCCCTGGGGCGACGCCCCCGTCACCGAGCGCGCCGACTACGCCGAGCGTTGGCGAACCGGCCCCGAACCGGTCGGCACCTCAGCCCCCAACGGCTACGGTTTGCACGACATGTGCGAGAACGTTCACGAGTGGTGCTCGGAATGGTACGACCCGGAATACTACACCGTGTCGCCGGTCGACAATCCGCAAGGTCCGTCGAAACGTATCCGCAAGGCCTCACGCGGCGGCGCGTGGCGGCATCACATCAAGATCTCCCGTTGCGCGGCTCGCAGCAGCATCCCGCCACATCTCGAATACGCCGATTACGGTTTCCGCGTGGCGTGCTTGTAAGGCCGTCGGCTTGAGTACTAACAGGTCTAGAATAGGCTCGGGATCTTTCTCAATCTTGGCTCTTGATCAACTTCTCGATTCTATCTGCGAACACCTTTGCCTTCTGTGCCCGATCCGCAATCTCTTTAGAATCTACGAGTATGGCCTTTCCTCCCGTTTGCAGGAAGTAGTTCACAAGTGCTGTGGCACCCTGGATCTCTGCACTTGTCCCGAGCTTCTCCGCTTGAGTTCGCAGTGCTGCTTCACTTGCCTGATGTGCCTTGGCCGCGAGCGTCAATTGCTCCACGGACGCCTTTATTTCAGCTTGGGTGGCCCTCAAGTCTTGTCGTTGGATGCTCAGCGCATCGCGTTGGAGCCCCAAGGCCTCACCCTGCTGTTGCAACGCCTGAGCTTGCTGCTCAATTTGAGTGCTCTGAGAGACGAGTTGGCGATGTTGGAGGTAGAGTGTGAGGACGATGGCTACGAGAGCAAAGCCGGAGAACAGCGCGTTGACCGCGCCGAAAGCATCACCGATGACGCCCGCGTTCTGCCAGTGTCCGAGGACATTGTGGGCGATGAATAGATTCAGGCACCATAAGACCAGGACAAGGCCAAAGCCGGCGTACCCCAGGATTCGTATCCCGTTCTGTTCCCTTGTGTTTTTGGTGTTCGGTTTTTCCATCTGGTTCTCCGAAGATTGCCCGCAACCTAGCAGGCGACCTAGGGGCCGTCAAGTTGCCGACGGCTGGAGACCGCTGAGCTTGGAATACGCCGACTACGGTTTCCGCGTGGCGTGCTTGTAGATTGTCGGCTTGAAGCCTTCGATCTCGCGGTCCTTTGGGAAGTAAGGTCGTTCCAGTCGCTCGTAGTCGATGTTCTGAAGGATCGCCGTCGTTGGACCCGGCGTATCCACAACGATCGCTTCCACGAACCGCCCGCCGTACCCGATGCGGTAGTTCATCGGATTCTTCACGACGATGAACTTTGCGCCTCGTGTATCCATGCCCGTCGAGGTGTACTGCTCATCCGCCCAATCGTACGTGGGGTGCGTCATGATCAGGATCTCGACCGACCCCGATCGCACCACCGCCGAAGGGCCCATCTCGCCGAACTGCCCTCCCCAGATGCCGCCGGTGTAGGTGAACCGGCCGTCGGTCAATCGCTCAACCACGCCCGATACTTCGATCGGCGATCCCCATCGCCGGTCAACCTTGTGGCCCAGGTTCAGCGTGACGGTTGCTCCGGTCCTCGCCTCGTGGCAAGCCGCCGCCGCTTCGGGATCAACGATCATCGCCAAGGAAGTCTCACTGAGATGATCCGCGTAGAGCAACGCCTTCAGCGCCGCTACGCTGTCGCCCGCCGCGCCTCCGCCCACACAGTCCGACAACTCAAGCAACAGCACCGGACCGCCTTCAGTACTCTGTCCGCGTGCAACCGCCTCAGTCGGGGACAAACCCGTCGTCTCCGATTCCAACCGCCGATCCCACAACTTCGAAGCAATCTCACCAGCTAGCGATGTCGCCGTGTCGATGTCTCCGTCGGTGATCACCACGCCTCCGCCACCCATATCCGATAAATCCAAATGCGGATGCACCAGAAATGCGCTCGTCGACAGAACCCCGTCACGGCTCTCGAGTGATTTCGTAAACGCCATGATCTCGGCGAATGCGCCTGGCGGTTCCGTGCCACCCTTGAACCCGCTCACGAGCACAGGCGCCTTGGCCATCGCCATCGCCGGACGCACCTTGCCTTCCAGCACGTCCGCGAGCAGGTTCGCCCCGCGCTCACCGGTCGTGAACGAGTCTCGATGCGGATACGTTTCCCAGGCCACAAGCGCATCGCTGTTCTCGACCATCTGCCGGGTCACGTGCGCATGGCAGTCGAGCGTCACCACGACCGGGACTTCCGCCCCGACAACCTCGCGAACGGCTTCGATCAGGTCGCCTTCCAGGTCGCCAACGCGATCCACCCCCGCCGCGCCATGCAACGGCAGCAGGACGCCATCCACCGGCAGCGCTTCTTTCAGACGCTCAATCAATTCGCCCTTGAGCGTGAGGTAGCACTCTTCCGAAAGAATCCCGCCCGGATACGCGCTCGCCACCAGCAGCGGCGCAACCTCAACACCGCGTGAAGCGAGCGCCCCCAACACTCCGCCCACCACGCCATCGCGGATCGCAAGCAAGTCTGCGCCGCGCCGCAGCTCGGTCCGCTCGAAATCCGCCAGCGTCGTATTTCCGCCGGCGAGATGATTCGACTCGGTGAAGATGTTCCCAACCGCGACGCGATGTTTCATAAACCCTTACCGCGGGACGTACAACTCCGCGCCCGTAACCTGCAAGAGCCGGATCTGTTGAACGACCGCTGTGTACTTCAGCAAGTCCGCCTCCCGCTCGATCACTTTCACCGTCTCGAACGAAAGCTTAACTGTATACACGTCAGCCTTCTCGCCGTAGGCGTAGCGCGCGTAGGCTGGAGTATGCGCCTCGACCAGAGGCAGCAGCCGGTCCCAGTAGTTGGTGCGTTTCAGTAGTCGCTTCTCTTGAGCGAAATCAGCCCGGATCTCCACCTGTCCGCGCCGCCCCCGCAACATGATCGTATGGCACCGCGCCGCGTCGAAAGCACGCTCGGGTTCGGGGTCGGGAAATCGATCCAGTATCGCCGCCAGATCCTCCGGAGCAGCTTCGAAACGTTCCCAACGATAGCGCGAAGCGCCGCTCACGAACGCCCCCCGCCCGAGGATGGACGCAATCCGCTCCGCGTCCTTGCCCGTCACCGCCAGAATGCGCCCGACCAAATCGGCGATCGCAAGCTCTTCCCGCCCAACCGGGGTTAGGTTGATGAAGCCCGCCTCCTCGGAGCTGATCTTCGTCGGGACTACGTCAGGAAGGGGCAACGAGGATTAGGCTACTCTATGAAACCGAGTTCGCGCAGCTTCTCGCCTAACTCCGGCTCTTCAAAAAACGGAAAGCGCTCTTTCACCTGGCCGTTCTCGATCGCAACGGCATAGGGCGTGTCTTGGAAGGGAAACGCTTCCCTAAGTGCGTCGACATCCGGTGTTAGCTTCACGTCCTTGAGCCCGGTGTCCTCGACGAAGCCGATGGCGAGATCCTCTTCTTCGGTGGGGACGCCCACGAATGGCGCTTGCCAAGTATGTTTTGCCATCGCCGTACCCGCGTCGAGACAATGCAGGCACATCGGGTTGAAGAAATACACGAAGACTTTGCCCTCGTGCAGCGACATCTGCTCGTCGCCTACGGCCACCGCCGCCGGCACTTCGGTATCCGGTTGAGGCCCGAGCTTGTCGACGCCCAACGCCACCAGCGAGACGGCCACGATCCCGGCCACGGTCACTGCGGCACCCCGGATCTTTGTCACCGGCACGGCCCACCATGCGGCCAGCACCGACAGTACAAGCATCGCGCCATCGCTCCAGAAGAAGACCGGTCCCACTGTTCGCTCCACCCACGGGAAACAACTGCAATCCGCGCCCTTCAACGTTTCGTAGTTGATCGCGTAGTAGCCCATGAAAATGACGAGCATCACGGAAGACAGGATGCCCCCCAGGCGACGCCAAGACGGAACAACAAGCAGGACCCCCGACGTCAGGTCGCCCATAATCACTAACATCGCAAGCACGAGGCTCAGCGACACCGGCACCAGAATCTGCGTCAGCATGAGTTGGAACTGGCTGACGATAAACAGCTTGTAGATCCCCGCTGCCAACCACGGGATCGCCATCAGCAGGGCCGCCGTGGTCCCGGTATGCCTCTTCCAGGATGCGAGGTGAGAGGGCTGAGCGTCGTCTACGAGAGCGTCCGCCGTGTGTTCCGATTCAAGCGCCATGTCTAGTCGGACGGCTCAAAAACGAATTCGTGAGCCAACGTTCCAGTATACGACTTGGCCCTGCTGTCCCTTGCGTCTAAGTCCGTCCCAAATCGGTCGGCAAGCATCGGACTTGGTACTGCTCTTACATTCAAGCTCCGACATCCGGTCATCCCGTAGGCCGGTGAACGAGCCATGGTTTCGACGAGGTGCCCTCCCCGACTGGATTTCCCTCACAAGATATTGTCTTACCTACGGATCTGGGCCAAGGCGGGCAAATTGGGTTCGATCAGCAAAACACAACCCCCGGCCCGATCTCCTGATTTGCAGGCATTCCCAAGATCACGGTCACAGCGAAAGCATCAAGTTATCTCACCCATAATCAAACACTTACATTCCGGCGTCCCCTCGAAACTGCCCTCCTCGGGTTACAACAGGACCAAGAAATACCCCAAAATCTGGAATGCGCCCCAAAACTGAGACACGGGGAATTGAGACACTTTGCAGGGAAAGGAGCAGCAAGTGTCAAAGAAACGAGTACGGCGGCATCCGGAGGCGTTCCGGCGGATGGCCGTGGAACGGATGAAACAGTGTGGCCACATCGGGAACCTGGCGCGGGAGTTGGGCGTAAATCGCTGTCAGCTGTACTACTGGCGGCGGCAAGCCGAGTCGTCGGGTCCGCGGCGGCCATCAACGCCGCTACGGCTACCGCCGCGTCACACGCGAGCTGCGCGGACGCGGCATGGCGGTCCATCACTCCGATCGCAGCACCCGGTATGCCTGCTCGGACTATCGCCGGCTTCTCGACAAGCATCACATCCTGGCCAGCATGGTCGGCCGGCCAATCCTTATGACAACGCCCAATGCGAGAGTTTTATGCGAACGCTCAAACGCGAGGAGATCCACGCCAACTCGTACCGTGATCTGGACGACCTACGCGTCCGCATCGGCGTGTGGCGATCGGCCGAAGGCCGATACCCCACATCACTAGACGAACCCAATCCGCCGCTAGCGGCTATTCATCCACGCCAAACAACGGCCGACGGATATTCTTGAACGTGAACCGATTCGGGTTCACATCGGCTGCCCCGCCGGAGTTCACTTCGACAATCTTTGCCGCGATCGGTTCATAGGCGGCGCGCGGCGCTGTCGTCCCCTTGGCGACGAGAATCCGTTGCCGCTCGGGGTAGACGCCGTTGCTGATGAGTTGATGCAGGCTGTTCGGGCTCGTCGGACTGTTCGTGAGCAGCAGCAGATTGGGCAGGTCGCGCGTCGAGCCTTCGACCTCGATCACCGACGTATGGCCCGTGCTCTTGTAGCGGCCGCCACCGTGTCGCACTTCCAGTTCGACGTATTTCCCGTCGTGCATCGCCTTGACGCGGCCCTTGACCCGCACTGGGTCGCCGTGGATCTTGTCGGTCTTGCCGCCGACCATCTGGTCGAACGCGCCGCCGATGCCCGCGTCAAACGCAGCCTTATTCGCCTCGCGGTCGGAGATGACGACAACCCAACCCTCGGCCTTCTGCTTGATGAGTTCGTCGAGGATGAACGTCGCATCGCCGGCTGAACCGCCGCCGATGTTGTCGCCCGTGTCCATGAGAACGACCGGGAACTTGTCGCTCGCAATGGCGTCTCGTACGGCAGTCGGCACGTCGGGAACCTTGAACTCGAGCTTGTCGCGCATCCCCCACAGCATGTTGCTGAGGCGCGTGGCTTCGCGCTCCGCCAGCGCTGGGTCGTTGTCGGTGACGACGATGACACTGGGTCCCATCGCCGGGACATCGGACCATTGATAGCCACCGGGCACGCTTACGGCAAGGATCTTCGGATTCGTCTTCTCAAGCCGTCGGCTCTCGTCCGTGACGGGTTTGAAAGGGGCCGCATAAGTATTCTGGTAAACGATGTTGACGATCATCGGCGGTTTGGCGACGTACTGGACCGGTTTGACTTCGCCCCGGACCATGCCCGCCATGATGGTGGCCGCCTGAATGCCGCGCTCTTTCGGATCGAGGTGAGGGTTCTCTTTGTAGGTGATGAGAACGTCGGAGTATTTGACGATGTCCTGCGACACGTTGGCATGGAAGTCGTGGGTGACGATGATCGGGAAGTCTTCGCCCATCGCTTCCCGAACGCGCCGGGTGACCTCGGCGTCGCCATGCGGATAGCCGTCGACCACCATGGCTCCGTGGAGCGTGAGAATAATGCCGTCGAACGGCGGATTGGCAGTCTTGACCTGCTGAACCAGCTTGTCGAGCACGCGGTCAAAGGACTCCTTCTCGACGTATCCGAGCGAGCCCGCGCCGCCCCGTAATACGGGGAAGACATCAATGCCGACCTGCTGCGCGCCCGCGACAACGCCACTGGTCGTGGTGTTGGCCTTGAGGTTGTCATCGATCCATGCCTGTCGGCTCTCCGGAGCCGGACGCTCTCGCATCGGCCGCGCTTTGGGATAGAGCGAATTGGACTCGGCGCTGATACCACCGACGGCGATCCGGGGCTTCTTCGTTTGCGCCGAAGCAGTGAGAAGCGATGCAACCGCGAGTACAACAACCAACATTCCGAACTTTCTCATGATCCTTACCTCGTTCTTGACTCCGTGGCTCTAACTGTAATGTCCGTGCCTGCGCGGCGGACTCCTAACGATACCCGATAACTTCGATCTCAACCTTACAATCCTTCAGCGGAATGGCGGCGACGGCGACCGTTGTGCGGACGGGCGGCTCGGGACCAAAGCGGCCACGGAAGATTTCGTTCATCTCATCGTAGTCGCGCAAATCCTGGAGATAGACGTTGCACTTGACGACCTTCTCCATCGAGGAGCCCGCCAGGATGAGGCGTTCCTCAAGACTCTTGAGGACGCGGTCTGTCTGGCCTCCTATGTCCAGAGGCTCGTTCACTCCCGTGCCGGATAGGAAAACAAGGTTGCCGAGCCCGATGGCGGAGTTGTAGAGTGGCGTGGACTTTGGTTCGCGCCCCTTGCGATGGTAAACCTCTTTAACAGGACGGCTTTGCGCTGACGCCGCGGTCACGGCCCCGGCTCCGGCCAAGGCGCCGAGCAGGCTTCTTCTTGTTGTTGGTTTCATTCGTTCCCTTTCGTTGGGTCATTGAACCGACCCGGTATTATCGCAACTAGAATAGCTACCAAGGCTCCGCCTTCAATCTATCCCCACGGCTTGCGAGAATGGAGAGTTCCGGCATCGCTCAACCTTCGCCACGGAATTACACCTAACGTGACACGCCACGAAATCCAAGAACTGGCCCGTGAGATCGCGCGGCAGGCGCTGCAGCCGACGGCACCCTCGGCAGCCCCGTCCTCGATCCCGGGCGTGGAGCAACTTCCCTGTCCCGACTGGTCCCCTCCCCCCGGCGGTATTGCGGGGCTGATCGACCATACCCTCCTAAAGCCTGACGCTTCCGAGCGGGATGTGGCACGGTTGTGTGACGAAGCCCGTCGGCACGAAGTTGCGGCGGCTTGTGTCCATCCCAACAAGGTCGCCATCGCCGAACGCGAGCTACGCGGATCAGGTGTCGCGGTGTGCACGGTGATCGGCTTCCCACACGGCGCAAACGTTACGCCGGTCAAGCTCATCGAGTCCGAGCAGGCCTTGAAACTGGGCGCGACGGAGCTCGACATGGTGGTGAACATCGGTGCGCTCAAAGAAGGACGACTTGATTTCGTACACAACGAGATTCGCTCAATCGCTGATCTTGCCCACCAGGCGGGAGCGCAAGTCAAAGTGATTCTTGAGATGGCCCTGCTCGACGACAAGGCCAAAGTAAACGGCTGCGTGGTCGCAAAGCTCGCCGGCGCGGACTTTGTCAAAACCTCCACGGGCTTCGGCCCTTCCGGCGCCGACCCAGCCGACGTTGCCCTGATGCACAGGGTCGTCGGCGGAGAAATGGGAATCAAAGCGGCAGGCGGCATTCGCACTTACAGCCGTTTCCGTGACATGATGAGAGCCGGCGCAACCCGCATCGGGGCCGGCGCCTGTCTCGCGATTCTCGAAGAGTTCCGAACCTCATCTGACGCCCGCTAGCGCTACGCCCGGCACTATGTCCGATCCAACTCCATCCAGGCCAGAGGCCGTCGAGCCGTTCGATCTGCTCGTCGAAGCAGCCGAGATTGTCTCCCGCCACACCCTCAATCTCGATAACCTCCTCGACCGCCTTGTCGGCCTCGTAAGTAGAGTTGTCGATAGCGAACTGGTCGCCATCATGTTGAAGATGGACGACGATTCGCTCAAGATTCGATTCGCGCGCGGCTACGACGAAGATGTGGCCGCCGACCTGCGGGTCAAACTTGGCAAAGGCATCACCGGAGCAGCAGCGGCAGGTCGCCAAACCATCGTCGTAAATGACGTTGCGCAAGACCCACGCTATATCGAAGCAGTCCCGGGTGTTCGCTCGGAAATGGCCGTTCCGTTGATCGCGCGCGGTGACTTGGTAGGCGTGATCGACCTGCAATCAACACAGATCGGGGCCTTCGGGGATCAGGAACGCAGCCTGCTTGAACTGATCGCGTCGCGCTTCTCGATCGCCATCGAGGCGGCGCGTCTCTATCGAGCGACAATGCGCCAGAACCGTGTCCTGAAGACGCTGTCGGAAATTGCTCAGGAGTTCAGTCGCATTCTGAAGCTCGACCGACTGCTGACCAAGATCGCGGCGCTGATCCGCCCGATGATTCCCTATCACGCGCTGAGCATTCTACTCCTTGAAGAAAGCGGCACGACGCTGAAGCACTACTTCGGCGTTCGCTACGACGAGCGTATTCAGTGGGACAACGTCAAGCTCGGCGTAGGCATCGTCGGGATCGCGGCGGAGACGAAACAACCAGTCCTCGTACGCGACACGCACCTCGATGATCGCTACGTACCGGTGATCGAAGGCATTCGTTCCGAGGTGGCCGTACCCTTGATGCTCAAAGATAAGGTGATCGGTGTGATCGACCTGGAGTGCGAGAAGGTCGGCGCATTCACCCTGCAAAGTGTGCAAACGCTCTCGTTGCTGGCGCCTCAGATCGCGACGGCGATTGAGAACGCACGCCTCTATGAGCAAGTCGCGCGCAATGAAGCCCGCATGGAACGGGACTTGGCCGCGGCGCGCGTTCTACAGGAAAATTTGCTCTACGCCGCCACTCCGGAATTTCCGGGCGTGGAAATCGCTGCCCACAACGAGGCGGCGCTGGAAGTCACCGGAGACTTGTACGATTTCTTTCCGGCGCCGGGCCTCGAGTTAGGAATTCTCATCGGAGATGTGAGCGGCAAGGGAACCGCTGCCGCGCTCTACGGGGCGCTCGCCAATGGTTTGCTTCGCAACTTGGTTCAGCCCGAACAGTCGCCTGCCGTCCTGCTCGACACCATTAACCGCACGCTGATGGAACGCAAGATCGACGAGCGGTATCTCACGGCGCTCTACGCGCAGTGGCGCCCCACCGAGCGCACGCTCGTTATCGCGAACGCCGGACAGCCGCGCCCGATTCTCAGGCGGAACGGCAAGGTGCAGGTGCTGGAGGTCGTCGGCATCCCGCTAGGGTTGCTCGATGACTCAAACCATGAGGACACGCGGATCGGTTTGGAGCCCGGTGACCTGTTGGTCATGATGTCCGACGGCATCACCGAAACCACTTCGCCCGCTGGGGCCGACTATGATGAGAAACGCCTCATTCAAACCATTGAGGCGCACCCGGAAGGCTCTGCCCAAGAACTCGTTCGCGCGATCTTCGACGATATCAACGACTTCTCGGGCGACGCCAGCCCCGACGACGACCGAACCCTGATCGTCGTCAAGATCTCCGAGTAGGCGCATCTCCAAGAGACGCCGGCACAACAGAACCCCATGCCGATTTCCGGATTCGACTACCGAGACAACCAACTCTTTTGCGAAGACGTGCCGCTCGCCGACATGGCGAAGCGCTTCGGAACGCCCTGCTACGTCTACTCGGCCAATACGATCACGGCAAACTACGGCGCCTATGGACAGGCCCTCGGCGACTTGCCGCACGATATTTACTACGCTGTGAAGGCCAATAGCTCGCTTGGCGTCCTATCGTTGCTGGCGCGTCAAGGAGCCGGTTTTGACATCGTGTCCGGCGGCGAGTTGTTCCGCGTGCTAAAGGCGGGTGGCGACCCAGCCAAGGTGGTCTTCTCCGGCGTCGGCAAGACGGCTGAGGAAATGAAGTATGCGCTGCGGTCCGGCATCGGCTCGTTCAACTGCGAATCAAAGGGTGAAGTCGCACTTCTGAATGAAACTGCCGGGCAACTCGACATGCGCCCCATCGTGGCGCTGCGTGTTAATCCAGACGTCAGCGCCGAAACGCACCCCTACATCGCAACCGGACTTCGGGACCACAAGTTCGGTATCCCCTTTGAAGCGGCGGAGCGCCTATACCTTGATGCCACCCGTTTCCCGCATCTGCGGTTCGAGAGCATCAGTTGTCACATTGGCTCGCAGATTTTCGATACCGGTGCGTTCTTTGACGCACTCGATAAGGTGATGGGCTTGGTGAAACGGCTCCGCGACACCGGAGCTTCGATCCGGCAGCTCGATCTGGGAGGCGGTCTCGGGATCGCCTATCGGTATGATGAAAATGCTCCGACGATCGCGGAGTACGCCGCGGGTCTGGCCGACCGGCTACGAGGCAAAGACCTGCAACTCATGCTTGAGCCCGGTCGCTCGATCGTCGGTCAAGCAGGCGTCTTGTTGACAGAGGTCATCTACCGCAAGCCGGTGGAATCGAAAGAGTTCATCATTGTGGACGCGGCAATGAATGACCTGATCCGCCCCGCTCTCTATCAGTCACATCACGAGGTGATACCGGTTGTTCGCGGCGATGCCGAAACGATCACCGCCGATGTCGTCGGCCCGGTTTGCGAAACCGGTGACTTCCTTGCCCGCGACCGCGAGATGCCCGCCGCGAACCCCGGCGACTTGCTCGCGGTCTGCACCGCCGGCGCCTATGGATTCGTACAGGCTTCGAATTACAACTCTCGCCCGCGCGCCCCCGAGGTACTCGTCGACGGCGGCGATACGACACTCATCCGGGAGCGGGAGAGCTACGAAGACTTGATCCGCGGCGAAACCGGCGGTAGCGTTTCGTAGTCCCCATCGTGAGTTCGGAAAGCAACGAACCTCTCTGTCCGCTGGTCGCCGTGGTCGGACCGACCGCGTCGGGTAAGAGCACTCTGGCGTTGGACATCGCAGAGCGCTTCTCCGGCGAGATCGTCAACTTCGATTCGGTCCAAGTGTACCGGAGCTTTGAAATCGGTACCGCTAAGACACCTCTCGCTGAACGGCGCGGCATCCCGCATCACCTTCTCGACGTCGTCGCGCCGGACGCCGTGTTCACGGCTGGTGACTATGCCGAAAGGGCCAGGGTCGTCGTGGACGAGATCCGGTCACGGTCGCGGTTACCCGTATTCGTGGGTGGAACAGGACTCTACCTACGCGCACTGCTCAACGGGCTGTTTCAAGGCCCAAAGCGCGACGAGGCTCTGCGAGAGAGGCTCGAACGGCGGGTGGAGTCGAAACCAGCGGGCTATCTGCATCGCATCCTCAAACGCGTCGACCCGGCCTCGGCGGAACGAATCCATCCTAACGACACACCGAAGCTGATGCGCTCGATCGAGGTAAGCCTGTTGGCCAGCGCGCCGATCTCCACCCTTTGGGATGAAGGCACGGGTCGGTTGGAAGGCTACGACGTAATCCGAGTGGGCCTGAACCCAGCTCGCAGCGCTCTGTACGCGAAGATCAACCAACGTACAGAGCAGATGTTCAACACAGGGCTGGTCGAGGAAACGCAAGCGCTGCTCACCTCGGGGACGCCACGCTCAGCGCGCCCCTTCGGCTCGCTCGGCTACAAGCAGGTCCTCGAATTCTTAGACAGGCGGATCACGCTCGAAGAAGCGATCGAGTCCACCGCCAAAAAGACGCGCCGCTATGCCAAGCGGCAAATGACGTGGTTTCGGAGAGAGCCTGACATCCACTGGCTTCCGGGATTTGGCGGGGAGGACGCTGTTCGTGCCGAAGCGCTTGCCTACGTCGAAGGGCGAGCACGTCCGCTGGGCAGATCTCGGTAGAAGAGTTAGCGGCTCAATACGGCGAGAAGCCGACCTGCTTGGTCGACTTCTCGACCCACAAGTTCTCGCGAGGTTCCCCGTTGATCGTGACCTGAACAATCACACCGGTCTGCTGCTCATACCAGGAGCCGAGTTCAAAGCTCTCGACCGGCCCGAGTTCGCTCTCCGGTCCCCAGTCCGCCAAGAATGCGTCGTAGGCATAGTAGCGGCACGGCTCGCTGACCGAGCAGCCCCAGTACTCGTAGGCTTCCTCGTAGCGGCTCTCCTGGAGCGCGGAAAGAAACGCGCTCGCCTGCCGTTGTTCGGCCCAGGCACGAAAGAACGTGTAGTAGATCAGCCCGAGCGCGATGGCGATCAGCAACAGCGCGACGAGCGTCTTGAAGACTCGTTCACGCCGGAGATCGCTTTCCCCGTATTCATTGAGGAACGGCATTTGGAAAACTACTGTGCCCCTCGCTACTGCGCGGGATAGGCCAGATCGTAAGCAGCCGTAGCCGCTTCCGTCAGATCGATCGCCGCGCTCAGGTACATCAATCGACCTTCAAACGGATCAACGAGAGCTGCCCCACTGATGACCACGTCGAGACCCTTTTCCTGTGCAATCTTTGCGATCACGTCGCGCATACGTTGCGCCGCACCGCGTAGCAGGTCTTCTTGCTCGTACTTCAAATCGGCCTGCAAATCTTCGTTGAGCCGTTGAGCTTGACGCTGCTTCTCCTGGCCCTCGGCCTGCAAAGCGGCTGCGTTCTGCGGCTGGCCCTGTAGCTGCTGCTGGATCCCGGCCAGGTCTTGGCTCAACTGCTGCAACTCATCCTGCCGTGGCTTGAACTCCGTCTCCAGACCTTGTACGGCCTTCTTGAATTCCGCCGTCTGTTGCAGCGCCAATCGAAAATCGATCGCGCCTACCTTGGTTTGAGCGGAAGCGACAAAGGGAAGGCACAAGGCACCCAGTACCGCCATCGTTGCAACAATCGATTTCCTTCGAGTCATTCGCATCAAGTTATCTACTCCTCTACTTGGCAGTCAGTCAACCGCAGCAGCTTCGCCTCTATTTTGGCACGGACGGATAGCGCGGAACCAGCTGACTGCGTGTGTGTCTTTCCTTATAAGGGATTAGCAGCCTCCGGAGACTAGCCGGGGCCGAAGCTCTTCATGATGTCGTTGTACATGACGTAGGCGAAGAGAAGAATCAAAAACAAAAAACCGACCTGAAGTACGCGCTCCTTGAATGCCAAGCTCAGGTCGCGCCGCATCAGTGACTCGATCAGCAACATCGTAATCACTCCGCCGTCAAGAATGGGAATCGGCAGCAGGTTAAAGATCCCGAGATTCAAGCTGATGATCGCCATGATCATCACCAAGTCAGGGATACTCGACCGCGCCGCGTTGCCCGAAATGCGCGCAATACCGATCGGTCCTTCCAGCGATTCCGCCGACACCTGCCCAACAACTAAGCGCCGCAAGGTCGCGAAGATAAGCGTCGAATACTTGAGATTGTGATTCACCGACTCCCGCACCGCGTCACCGAAGGACAACTGCGTCTCGATGATCTCGAACTCGGGCCTGAGACCGACGCCAATTCGCCACATGCCCCCGTTTGTATCTGTGTAGGTCGGCGCGATCGACAGCATCAAGCGCTCTGTGCCGCGCTCGATCTCAAACTGGCCTTCTTCGCCCTCCAGCGCCTTAACGAGTTCAGGAACCTGCCGCGAGGTGTAAACGGGTTGGTCGTTGACGGCCACGAGGCGGTCGCCGTTCTCTACACCCGCTTGCTCAGCGGGCTGCCCGACCTCGGTCTCGCCCAGTAATAGCAGTACCGGGGTTTCGTACTCCCAGCCGGGATCACCCGCGCCCGTGAGTTCTTCCTCACCCACGCTGACGGGCATCTGAAGCTCGCGGCCATCACGGTTGACCGTGACCTGAATCGTGGAATTTGCCGTGGCGACTGTCGCGAAAGTTACGCTGTCCCAATCGGGAGTCGGCGTGCCATCAATCGCGACCAGCAGATCGCCTCTCTGAACACCCGCTTTGGCGGCTCCGGTGTCAGCTGCGACGTAGCCGACGACGGCCGGTTTCTGCAGGAAGGCGGGCTTCTTGTACTGCGACATGAAAAGCCCAACGAGTAGCACCACCGCAAGAGCAAAATTGAAGACCGGACCAGCCAGAGCGATGATAATGCGTTGCCAGCGGGGCTTGGCCATGAAGTCGCGCGGACTCTCCGCCGGTTCTCCCGGGTTCTCGCCCGCCATCTTGACGAACCCGCCGATCGGAAGCAGGCAGATTTTGTAGTCGGTTTCCTTACCCCGAAAGCCGAAAAGCCGGGGGCCCATGCCCAAGGCGAAGGCATCGACTTTGACGTCGAAAAGCCGCGCGGCCAGGAAATGTCCCAACTCGTGCACCAGCACCATCACGCCCAACACGAAGATGAACGCGAGTACGTTGCCTAAGAATCCCATCAAGTATTACCTATCTCTTCTCAAGAGCCTACGGGTATCGCTGCGTCACGCACCAAGCCGCGAGCCAACTCGCGGGCTTGCCGGTCGGCTGCGAGGACATCATCCACTGACGCCGGCTGTTCGATGCGGGTTTGCTCCAAGACACCTTCGACCACTCTGGGAATCGCGGAGAACGGAATTTTGAAGTCCAAGAATGCTTCTACGGCGATCTCGTCGGCCGCGTTCAAGACGCAACCGGCGGTACCACCCATTTCAAGAGCCCGGTAGGCAAGTCCCAGAAGGGGAAACTTCTGCCAATCCGGTGGCTCGAAGTCTAATTGTCTCACACGGTCCCACCGCAACCGCCCGTCCAATTCACCGCCACGCCGCGCCGGGTAGCAGAGCGCATAGCGGATGGGCAGTTTCATATCCGGCGGCGCGAGTTGGGCCATCACCGAGCCGTCAACGAACTCGACCATCGCATGGACGATCGACTGCGGGTGAACCACGACATCGACTTCACTCGGCGCCAAGTTGAAAAGCCGACAAGCCTCGATCACTTCGAAGCCCTTGTTCATCAGCGTCGCCGAATCGATCGTGATGCGCCGGCCCATCTTCCATGTGGGATGCTTGAGCGCCGCCTCGGGAGTGACATGGTCCATCTCAGACCGCGGCGTCGTGCGAAACGGGCCGCCCGACGCAGTCAGTGTCACCTTCTCGACCTCGTCCCGTCGTCCTGAGCGCAGGCATTGATGCAGACCGCTGTGCTCGCTGTCCACGGGTAGTAGCTCCGCGCCGGTCCGCGCGGCTTCGTTCATCACGAGGTCCCCCGCGGCCACCATGACTTCTTTGTTCGCCAAGGCAACGCGTTTCCCGGCCCGAACTGATTCGTAGGTCGCCTCTAATCCCGCGACGCCGACCGCCGCCGAAACGACCACATCACAACTGACGGACTGCACGGCCGCCAGGTTGCCGGCTGCTCCACACAGCAACTCGGGGTGATAGTCGCCCGTTCCCGTCTGCTCGCGGAACTGCGTACGGAAGCGATCTAGGGCCGCCTCATCGGCAAGCGAAACCAGTTTGGGGCGAAATTCCAGGGTCTGTTGCAGCAACTCGTCGACGTTCTGACCCGCAGCCAACGAGACCACGTCGATCTCGTCCCGCATCTCGCGGACAACTTGAAGGGTGTTCCGGCCAACGGAACCGGTCGAGCCGAGGATTGCCAGTCTTGCCATGCTTCTTAGGACGGGAACCGTCCCAACAACGGTATCACAGCATTATGTTTCAGCAGGGAATACAAAGAGCACGCTGGACTACTTGCGTGCTCTCGGTAGATCGATCTTGTGGAAAAAGTTGAGGGGGCCGGGGAGGAGTGAGTTTCAGGGGTCTTTTGGTTGAGGTTAGTCTCGCTTTGGTGGGGGTTGCCTCCCCGGCTTGATCTAAATATACCAAAGTTCATAGGTTCTGGCAAGAGTTATTCCAAATCCCAAAGTGCACCACGGGATATTTATTACAATCGGCCTCGTTCATTCGCCCGTCTCATGACGGCCATGGAACTGCAATCGACTGAAAATAAAAAACTTACAGACTCTCAACAAGTACTTGTCAGGCAGGCTTGATAAGGCCTCAATCCAACCGGTGTGACCCAGTTTGCCTCCTGAAACCGGCATTTCAAGTCGAAGCCGGCCGGCCGAGCAGAGTCCGTATCCGAAAATTGGTCGACTAGACCCAATCAGACCGCGTCCCCGGCTATTTCTTCACCTCGACGCCGGCCCACTCCTCCAGAAGAGTCACAGCAGCACAGAAGTCCTCGTCGCCATGACCCTTGGCAATGCTGGCCCCGAAGAGTTCGTGGACGAGCGCCGTGGCCGGCAGCGGCACGTTCATTTCGTTGCCGGATTCGAGCATCAGACCGACATCCTTGTGCATCCACTTGAGGGGGAACGCCGCCTTGAAATCGCGGCCGAGGATGTAGGGTGCCTTGAAGCTGATCAACCCGGCCTTGGCCGCGCTGGCATTGAGAACTTCCAACATCAACTCGGGCTTGACTCCGGCTTTGGTCGCCAGCACCATCCCCTCAATGAAGCCCTGCATCATGTTGGCGAGGACAAGATTCTGCGAGAGTTTCGCGTGCAGGCCCATCCCTTGCGAACCGCAGTAGAAGAGGGATTGGCCCATCGGCAGGAAGTACTCCCGAACGCTCTCAAAAACCTTCCTGCGGCCACCGATCATGAACGTCAACGTGCCGCCGATCGCACCCGGCGTCGAGCCCGTACACGGGGCATCGAGGAAGGCCACTTTCTTCTTCTTGAAAGCCGAGGCAAGCCGCCGCGCGACGGTGGGAGCAATCGTGCTGCAATCCGCGACGACGCTTCCCGGCTTAATCCCGTCGGCAACGCCGTTCTTGCCGACCAGCACACTCTCCGACATGGCGGAGTCCCCAACACACAGGAAAACGCAGTCGGCGAACTTACCCACGGCCTTCGGAGTCGCGCAATAGCGGGCATTCTTGAACTTGCCGGCCAGTGTCTTGGCTTTCGACGATGTGTGACTCCAAACCGCCACTTCGTGTCCGGCCTTGAGAAGGTTCTTGGCCATGGGGCCGCCCATGAGTCCGAGTCCGAGAAATCCGAGTTTTGCCATTTGTCGCTCCTTTAGTACGTTTCAACCCGCGTTGCGAAGTCCACAATTGTACGACTTCAAAAGCCTATGCGACAATGTGTGACCCATGAAACCGAGTGTGCTCGTTACGAAACGTCTGTACCCGTCGGCCATCGACTACCTGCGTGAGCGGGTGGATCTCGACTACCACGAATCCGACGACCTGTTCCCCGCCGAGGCCCTGCTAGAACGGCTAAGCGACAAGCAGGGAGTCGTCAGCCAACTCACCGACAAGTTCACTCCCGAGGTGATGTCCGCCCTGCCGGGATTGAAGGTCATCTCGAACGTCGCGGTGGGCTTCGACAATATCGACCCAGCGGCGGCCACCGAGCGCAGGATCGCGGTCACGAACACACCGGATGTCCTGACCGACACGACCGCCGACTTCGCGTTCACGCTGCTGATGGCAACGGCTCGGCGACTCGTCGAGGCCGACAAATTTCTTCGTGCCGGTAAATGGAACCAGTGGAGCATCGACCTGCTGTGCGGCGCGGACATCCATCACGCGACACTCGGCGTCGTCGGCATGGGACGCATTGGTCAATCGTTCGCTCGCCGCGGACTCGGTTTCGAAATGCGTACTCTCTACAGTGACGTGCAACGAGCTTCGCCGGAAATCGAGAAGGAACTCCGTCTTGAGTACGTGCCGTTTGAGACCCTCCTTCGAGAATCGGACTTCATCAGCCTGCATGTGCCTCTATTACCAGCCACGCGAGGACTGATGGGAGCCGAACAGTTCGCAATGATGAAGAAGAGCGCCATCTTGATCAACACCTCACGGGGACTCGTGGTCGACGAAGCAGCGCTCGCGGACGCTTTGACCGCGGGAGAAATCGCCGCCGCCGGACTCGATGTATTCGAGCGGGAACCGCACGTCGAGCCGTGCTTGGTCGAGATGGAGAACGCTGTTCTCGCGCCACACATCGCCAGTGCTTCGGTCGATACGAGGACGAAGATGTGCATGCTGGCGGCCAAGAACTGCGTGGCCGCCCTGGAAGGCAAGCGCCCCCCGAACCTTGTGAATACGGCGTTGTTTGACGATTAGGAACCCTAGGATTCTCGGGTAGCAAAGAGATGTGCCTCTCATGACTCCGATGAAGGAGACCCTACGCCGCCTGATCCTCGCCACGATCGAGGATCTTTCGCTCGAGCGCGTCATGGGCGAGCAGGTCCGGTGCGAGGACGGTGTGCTCACGTTCGCTGACCAGCGGATCGAGCTCGAACCCTACAAGAAGATCATCACGGTCGCGATCGGCAAAGCCGCGTTCCAGATGGCCGAGACGTTCGCGGCGATCGTTCAGCCGCGGATCGCTTCCGGTGTGGCGGTCAGCTCGCAAACACCGCCGGCTTTGCCCTACTTCGTTCGTTATCAAGGGGGACATCCGTACCCGGACGCTAATAGCGTGCAGGCCGCCTCGGTCGCGCTCGAAACGCTAACCGGTCTCAGGCCGCAATACCTCGTCGTCTATTTACTATCAGGCGGAGGCTCGGCGATCTGTGAGAAACCGATTTCCGAAGAAATCTCGCTCGACGATCTTCGCGAGTTCTATCGCATCCTTGTGACCTGCGGCGCGGACATCGTCCAGATGAACGTGTTGCGCAAGCATTTCTCGGCGATTAAGGGGGGGCGACTGGCGCAGCAGGCCTTTCCAGCGAAGCAAGTCACGCTCTACGTTTCCGACGTTCCACCCGAGCATCCCTCGACGGTTGCGTCCGGTCCTACGATGCCGGACGAATCGACTGTGGATGATGCGATCAGAATCGCTGAGGAACTGGGAATCGTCGACAGCCTGCCCGCAACAATCCGGTCATTCTTCCACGATCGCCGCATTCCCGAAACGCCCAAACCCGGCGACGAAGCGTTTGGCGACAGTTCATGGCACTGCCTGTTGGACAACGGCGACGGGGTTCAGCGGCTTGAGAAACAAGCTCGTGGCCAGGGGTGGGTCGTCGAAACCGA
>Ga0302123_10000424_pt1 | contig 33829 bp, 43 predicted proteins | sample CB21_321_MG_FD_203109 | JGI IMG/M metagenome (GOLD analysis project Ga0302123, IMG submission 203109) | Marine microbial communities from Western Arctic Ocean, Canada - CB21_32.1 | ecosystem: Environmental > Aquatic > Marine > Oceanic | place: Canada: Western Arctic Ocean | collected 2017-09-28 | reverse complement strand
TGGCAAAAACAATACTAAAGCACGGTAAAAATATACACTTTACATCAGATACTTACAAATCTAACACAACATTAGTTGATGGGTCATACTCATTACTTGTGCAATATTACGTTAATAAGCATGGTGGTAAAATAGTACAAGGAACGTGGGCACAGTGGCCTCTATATACTAAAGTAGATGTGATTGTAAGAGTACACGAAACAGACAAAATAACAGCAGATAATGACACTATAATATTTGACCCATGGAGAACATATCCTAAGGCCGATAACGTGGTGTACTATGGTAAATAAGCATAAGTATTATTAGGAGATTTAAAACATGACAAATTCGGATACAACATTTGGTGTACACAACGTTCAGTATATGCTTTACTGCGAACATAAAGCTGATGGAAGTGGCACCGTGACTACCAATAATTTTGCAAACGTAGATGACGCTAAAGCATACTTTTTTCATGCAGATGCATTAACTATGTTCGAAGCAAACTGCACATGGTTAGGTTGGAAACTTCCTCAAGCTGGCATAGATGCTGGTCAATCAGGCGGATTAATTATGGCACGTGGCTTTGGTATAGTAGAAAATGCGGCAACTAAATCACACGCGGTAAAATTTACAGAAGATAAAGCGGCTTTAAGTGCGGCTGACAAGTTTTTTGCTAGAGCAAATATTTTAGGTATAGCTTACGATGTAGATGCAGAAACACCAGCAAACGGTAGAGAACAAGAGTTTGACGGAACTAATTGGGTAGACATTTAATCTAATACGTTATCTTCCACAACTTAACGCACATACAGGATTACATTTCTTTGTAGTCCACGATTCTTTTAATTCAGGAAAGTCTTTTATTTGTACAAAAGGTAACTCAGGAAGGTCAAAGCCTTGATAACAACAAGGTCCTATTCTTCCTTGTGCATCTATAAAAACACTCTTATCTCTTTCGTGTTCACAAACAATATTATATACTTTCTCTTCAGGTATAAAGTTTGCATGAGTTTGTTTATATCTTTCTATTCCTTCTTTAACATAATAAGATTTTGGTTCAAGCGATCCGTCTGCAGGTAGTATCCAATGAGTAACAGTTGCATCTTTATCTAATACAGGTCCATAATTTCTTCCATGGTCTTCTATCCAAACATCTTTAAATCCTAACTCTTTAGATAGTTCTTTAACTTGTTCTACTTGATGCATATTATGACGGAACACAATAAACTTCCATGTAGCATTACCACCAGTATCAACAAACCATTTTACTCTGTCCATAATTTTATTCCATTCTACATCTTGTCTATATAAATGATTAGTATCTTCTAGGCCGTCTATGCTAAACACAACCTGAATATTATGTTTGGCTAACTGTTGCCATGTGTTTTTAGATCCTATACTTCCATTGGTAGTAATACTTGTTGTGCAATTAGTAATTAATGCTAGTTGTAATATATCTGGATTCATCATAGGATCACCTAAATTACCATTAAAATATACAAGCTCTCTATTTGGGAATTGTTCTAGACATTCTTTAAACTTATCTAACTGTAAATGTACTTCTGGATATACACCTTCTACTTTGTATCCGTACAAACTTCTAGGACACAATGGGCAACGAGCATTACAATAACTGCTGGCCTCTACATGAATTTGTTTCATATTGATATTTAAGCCATAAAAAAAGGGCGATATTTCTACCGCCCTTTAAATTTAGATATTAATTACGCAGAGTAATTAATTACTTTTCTGCCTGATTTTCTTAGTAATGAAATTATGTTTGCTTTCATTCCTAATGCAGATGACATAGGTACTGTACCTAAAATATTTACAGTAAAGTCTAAGCCTTTAGATAACAACTTGTTAGTTGCAGTCTTTCTTGCAGTAAGTTTTACTGCTAGGTTTTTAAACTTAATTTTGCCACCGTTAACTTCTCCATTTACTTTATATTTAGAAGCCGGTTCTGCAAATACACCGATTTGTTTAGCTCTAGATTTAAAGTTTCTAGTGTAGACAACGTATTGTGTTGAGTTTGCCATGTTTATTTTTTCCTTTTTAATAGTAGGAAAAAAAGTATTAAAGAATCTTAACATATTTTTCTCCTTGGTTGATAAAATGAAGTAAGGCTAGATTCGATAGAACTATTCTTAACAACATATAAAATATATTTTACACGAAGGACGTGTATATGTCAACCTTATTGATTGGTAATGGTAAATTAAGTGTGCCGTGTGAATCTTTATTAAATATCAGTATGTTAAAAAACCTGTACTGTTATGACAAATTCAATCAAATATTCATTGATGTTGAAAATAGACTCCTTTATAACTGCTGTCATGCATATCCAGAAAGACTACACATCAACGAATGTGAAAAAGATCCAACAAAGATAATATTAAGTGACCAAATGGTAAAAGATAGGAAATTAATGTTGGAAAATAAAAGATTTAAGAGTTGTGACGTTTGTTATGGAGCAGAGGATCGCGGTGAAGTATCTTATAGAGATGTAGTTGACCCAGGTACATATTTAAACGATCCAAATTTAATACCAAAAACAATATCTATTAGTATGTCATCTGACTGCAATATGGCCTGTGCCTATTGTTCTCCTAGACTTTCAAGCACATGGAGACATACTGTTGCTAAACACGGTCCTGTTGGAGTAAACGAATTAACGTCAATGAATAAGGTACAAATAAAATTAAAACAACAACAACGTTCACAGTCTAATTTCTTTAAATTATTAATGATTGCTATTGAAAATAACATTAATAGTATAAACAAATTAATAATCTCTGGTGGTGAACCATTACTACATAAAAATTTCTTTAACTTTGTTGAAAAGTTTTCTAAAAAAGTAAAAATAGAAGTAGTAACAGGACTTGGTACACCTAATAATATATTCCAAAAGTTCTTAGAACTAGCTAGTCGGTTAGATATAGACGTTGCCGTCTCCGCTGAAAGCGTTGGCACTGATCACGAATTTATACGTTATGATAAAGGAATGCCATGGGAAAGGTTTTATGGTCGGCTTAAAATGTTAGATGAATATAATATTGACTATCAGTTTTCTAATACTCATAGTAATTTAAGTACATTTAAGTATAAAGAATTTTTAAATCTATTTGGACACAAAAAACTATTACCAAACTTTGTAACTGACCCTTACTATCTTAAACCTTGCATACTTGATCCGGAATCTAAAGAAAAGTTTGTTAAGGAACATTCAAACGATCCTGCACAAAAAAAATTTATTGATTTAGTTTTGTTGGAATGTACAGAACAAGATAGAGTAGGATGTGCAAATTACTTAAAAAGATTATCAACTATTAGAAATATAAGTCTACAAACATTTCCTAATAGTTTTCTTAATTGGCTGAATATAAATTAATTATCTATTGTAAATTTCAAACCAATCTGGTCTCTCTGTCCATAAGTTTTTTCCATGGACATTTAAAAAATGTTCTTCTCTAGTAAGAACTTGCTGTCTATAATTTTTATTATAACCATTATTTTCTATTGCATAGTCAATCCCTTCACGCCACTGTTTGACTAGTTGGGTCTCCGCTTTTATATTTGGTAGTGAATTAAGTATTTCTAATGGTAAATTTTGAATATCCCACGCACGATTTGATGCATCAAGATCATTAATATGTGCCAAAGTTAAGTTAAAAGCAATACCAGGAAAACGTTTTTGTAAATCTTCATAAAAAGAATTCATTGCATCACACTGATCAATATTTGCTAATTGCAGAACTATGTTTAAATTTAATGCTGGATTAGGACCTGGATCTATTCTATTAGTCCACAAATAGTCTAATATCTTAATACAATTCTTTTCTGTTGTTTCCCAGTCTCCATGATATCTTATAACATCATATCTTGATCCTGTTGCATCAATACTAATACCTGCTGTTACTCTCTGAAATTTAACTGCCTGCTCCCAAAACTTTTCATTAAAAATAGATGCATTAGTTGTAACTTGCAATCCTATTTGTGATCTTTTCTTACTATCTATCTGTGTGATGATATCAACAAACCCTTTCATTAATTGTGGCTCTCCCCCTTGTAATTGCATCTGTTCTATATCTTGATTGTTTATAAGTTCAATTATTTTAGCAACATTATCTTGATCATCAATCCAATTATAATTGTGATCTAATCCTTTGATGTCTTGCCATGCCCTATTTTCTGTCTGTATCTTTGATGACAAAGATGGCCCACACATTCTACAGGCTAAATTGCATAACCTACCACCTGTGATATGAAGTAGTTTAGCTTTTGGTGGTTGTAGTTTATACTCCTGTGATGTTCGTAGTGTCCATTTCTTTTCTGCTTCTGCGTTCCAACAGTAAGAACATTTGTTATCTTTGATATTAGTTGATAAGTTTTCTCTCAACGAAGTAAGTTCTCTATTATTAAAAAACCAATTGTTTAAATTATCTACGTCCTTTATTTTTAAATTATTACTGTTCCTTTTGATAAAACAACAAGGCAATACATCACCATTGGTGTCTAACAATATGTCACCGAAAGCGGCTTTGCATAATGTATTTTCGTGCATACTCATATGAATATAAATTAATTATCTTTTACTTTTGGAACATGAAACAAATCAATTCCTTCATTAACTAAATCGTTTGCTTCTTTCTTTGTAGCAGTCCCATAGAATTCTTCATTCCGTTTACCCTTGACTGCTTTACGTGCCTCTTTAGGAAAGTTTTTACCAACGTTCTCAAAATTTTCTGTAACGTGTTTCTCTAATTTTCTTAATAGGGTTCTTGCTCTAGCACCTAGTACCATCTGTCCACCTGCCATATCTATCATAGCTTTTTTACCATTTTGTCTTGAACTTATTGTTTTAGTGCTTTTTTTCTTAACACTAGGAGCCATTATGTCTCTTCTAACCTTAGGGCTATCACACATAGGACATAATAATAGTCCTTTAGTTTGTTGATTCTCAAATTCTACTATGCTGGGAAACCAGCCTTCAAATTTACTTTCACAATCACAGGTTAGTTTGTACTTGATCATATAACTATTTAATATATTAGCATTAACAGTAATATTTGTCTAGTATAATAGTATTATGCAACCAGGAAATTTTGTTCACAGAGAAGGTGGGAAAAAACGTACTTCACAAGGACGTAGAAAAGGTGTTAAGAAAGCATCAATGAACAAAAGCAAAAAAAGATCTTGGAAAGCATACGCAAGACAAGGAAAATAATGGGTATTAAAGAAGAAGTAGATATAGCATTTCAAAATGGACTTAACGATAGAGGTCCACACGATCTTACAAGACAAATTGATGATAAAGATATACAAATTAAAAAACTTTGTGCAGAACTTGGTAGTTTAGAATTCCAAGTATCTGAATATCAACAAATTGTAAAAGAGCTAACTGAAAAACTAGAAACTTACGAATCATTACATGGCACGGTATTCAAACCTGCTAGAAATTCCGAAGAGAAAAAATAATGGATACAAATGTAAAAGAATTACAAAAGGATCAGGAATTCTTAACTGGATATTTCAAAAACAATTGGAAACCAAATAGAATGCACGAAGACTATAATTATGGATGGCCTTTTGTTATTCCTAAAATTCCTGAATCAGCATACGTATTAGACGTTGGTTGTAATAGAGATAGTGCTCATAAAAGATTACCTAACAATAGAGTATATGGCATTGACCCTGCAGGACATATGGCAGACTTTGTTGGAACAATACTAGAATTTGAACACAAAGAAAAGTTTGACGTTGCAGTATCATGGGGTGCCATTAACTTTGGTAGCCAAGAAAAAATTAATGCTGAAATTGCCAAGTTAAGTTTATTATTAAAAGATAATGCTGAGGTTCATATAAGATGCAATCCAGGTGTTTACAATCATTCAAATATTAATCGTGAGAAGATGAAAGGTAAATTCTATGGTTGGTCGTGGGAGGAGAATATGAGACAAGCAAAATTACATGGATTCACTGTACAAATGATTGCTTGGGACGTTGGTGAAAGATTCTATGCCCACTGGAAAAGATAAGCCTACACTACTAATAATTACAGGACCTCAAGGATCTGGTAACCATTTATTCAGTAAAATATTTTCACTACACAAAGAAGTATTAGGTTGGTCAGCTTTATATAAACATAAATGGTTAGGTCATGACCAAGAAGTATTTCAACCATACTGGAACAATCCTAAAACATTAAGTGACTTTGACTGGTCGCAATCTAAATATTATATAACAAGTATCAGTTGTCCTTATGTCCTTGATAAAAAATTTGCTATACCTAAATATCATACGTTTATAAAAGAAGCAAAAAAGTACGCAGATGTACAAGTAGCAATAATAGGTAGAGATAAAAACATACTAAGATTCCAACAATTAAGAGTAAGAAAAGGTGAACATACAACACCGGTGGCATTACAACATTTAAGCCTACTACCTGATGCTTTTTATCTTTCACAAGAACTGTTTTTCTTATATGGCAAAAGTTACCTAAAAAACATTTGCAAAATGATTAATTTTCCTATAGACTATAACAATGCATATATTACCAAGTTAGCTACAAACGAAGCAAATAAAAAGTATATAAAACAATCTAAGAAAGGACCATTTGACGACATACAATTGAAGATTAATTATTAATGGACTCAAAAAAAAGATCACTAGTAAAATTATTATCATGGAGAGCAATTGGTTTAATTGTTTGGCCACTTGTAAGTTATATCATAACAGGTAATTTGGTTATGACTGGTTGGCTAACAGGTGTATTTGTAAGTATGACCGGTGTATATTATATTCATGAACGAATATGGGATAAGATTAAATGGGGAAGGGATTAATGCAATATCCAGAATACATATTTGTAACAGGTGTACCAGGATCACAATGGACATCATTTACAGAAACACTTTGCGACACAGGTGAATTTAATATAACCGATCGTAATGATAAGAGACAATACTATCATCATGGTTGTGCTAGACACCTAGGAGCCTTTTATGGACGAGGCATGGAGTTTCCTGTAACACTAGATAAAGAGAATTTAGATGCACCATTTACAGATAAGGGTGGTACAAAATTCTTATGCAGTCATGAATGGGCATTAATGCTACCTGAGATTAAATGGAAATATCCTGATGCTTGGATAATGTTAATATACAGACCTGATGTGAATTCACTACAATGGTGGAGTGAAGCAGGTGGATTTAATATTGAATATCCAAACTATGGACCATATGGAGATAGTGATGGAATGGCAAGAGCAATAAATGAACAGAATCAAAAAATATTAGAATTTAGTCTTCAACATGAAGCTGAATGGTATCAACCTGGCACAAAGTTTTATAAAAAGTTTTTTAACAAAGACTTATCATCGCCTCCAAATCAAATGAAACCAGATATATTAGCAACGGTAGTAAAATAATGGCTGACCTTAAAAATAATAAAAAATTTATTAACTGGTTTGCAAACAAATGGAAACCACATCATGATTTAAACACTTACTCTGGTTGGAAGTTGATGTCGAAAATAACACCTGAAGATCAGATATTAGATATTGGTTGTGGATACAATGTATTCAAAAAACATTTAGGTGATAGAATATACGGAATAGATATAGCAAATTCTAATGCTGATTCAAATATTTCTTGGGAAGAGTATATACCACACAAAGAATTTAATGTATTTTTTGTTTTAGGTTCTATAAATTTTGTCTCAGAGGAATTTGTAAATGAACAGATTGCAAAGATCAGCAAATATGCTAAACCAGGCAGTAGAATATACTGGAGACAGAATCCAGGAATACCCGGTCGTGGATGTGGAGGAGTTGGAAAGTATGATACTCCAGTGTTCGATTGGAGTTTTGAGTATAATGAAAAGTTATCTAAACAAAACGGATTCAAAGTTGTAGATCTAAAATGGGAATTAAGACAAAGAAGAATATACGCAGAATGGATTAAACTATGGTAGAGATGCAACCATTAATGCATTATGTTCCTTTACTGTTAATAGCAGTAGGTTATGGATTTATATTTGGATTAATTCCTGTTGCAGGAGTTAAACTTGGATTGATTGCTTTGTATCCATATGCAGATTTATTCTTAGGTGATCCATATAGTATGGTGATTATGATTGCTGGTGTATTTGTATCAGCATCCATAGGAGATATGTTTGCTTCGGTGTGTATGAACATACCCGGAGGTGGAGGTAGTACCGCCACCATGCTAGACGGTTTCCCAATGTCCAAACGTGGAGAAGCCACGAGAGCTTTATCGGCAGGATTATTTGGTGCAGTAAGTCAAGCAGTACTATGGGGAGGTATTTGTATTTTAATGTTACCTTTCTATGCAAACTTTGTAATGTACTTTGGCATACCCGAAATGTTTTTATTATGTGTTCTGGCAATGACGGCAATATGTTTTACAGGTAACAACTATCCTTTTAGAGGAGTACTAGCCTGTGGACTAGGAGTACTTGTAGGTATGACTGGAGAGCATCCAATGGATCACCAGGTGTATCGTTTTGTTGTATTTGATTGGGAATACGTTAAACAAGGTTATCAAATTATACCTGTGATGGCTGGTATTCTTGCTGTTCCTGAAATACTAGAACACATAAGAACAAAAATAACTATACCACCGTCAGTACATAACAATTGGGAACAAATCAAAATGGGATTTAAAGACTGGTGGAAACATAAATGGGATTCAGTTAAAGGTGGAGCAGTAGGTACTCTTATTGGAGCCATACCTGGCTTAGGTGGTTCAATATCAGAGTGGTTAGCATATGCGGCTGTATCTGCAAGACCTAAACCTACCGATGAATACGCTTTTGGTGACGGTAATGTTAGAGGAGTTATTGGTGTTGAAGGTGCAAACTTGGCACAGAAGGCGGCAGTATTTGTTCCTACTATTTTATTTGGTATTCCGGGTGCGGCAGGACAAGTAATTGTGATGGCACTATTGGCATACGTAGGCATGGACCTAGGTAGTACAGAAGTCCTTGATGATCCTAACTTCTTTAAAGCATTAGGCTGGGGTTGGATGATGGCAGTATTTGTTACTTTCTTCCTAGCAATATTATTCTTTAGGTGGGCAACTCTACTTTTAAGAATACCATTCTATTTTTGGGGACCTTTATTAATTGGAATAGTGGTATGGGCAAGTATGCAACACACAGGTACACTAGATGATTTATGGGTACTATTAATATTTGTTGTACTTGGGCTAGGTATGAAGCATGGAAAATTTAACAGAATTGCATTTGTTATAGGTTTTATACTATCAGCTAAAGTAGAACAATTAGGATTTATATACTTTCAGTTGTACGGATTTACGGATCTATTCACAAGACCTATATCTGCTGTGCTAGTGACAACAATAGTAACAGCAATAGTGTATGGACTGTATTTTAATAAAACCAGAATTCAATACACCTAACTCTTATAATTGTAAATATCGACATAACAAATAATATCATATAAACATGGAGAAAAAACACAAATGAATAAACTAAAATCACTACTAGTCATTTGTACCATGGTGCTCTCTTTGTTTGCAACTAGCTCGATCGCAACTGCGGCCGACTATACTATTACTATTCCTCATAAGCCGGTTAATGCTTGGTCAACAGCACTGCTTCAAGAATGGAAAAAAGTATTGAAAAAAGATGTTGCACTCAAATATCATCCAGGTGCAAGACAAATACCAGGCGTTAATTACTGGCACAACAATCTACAAAATAATGATGACTCAATGCTTTTTACACATGGTGGAAATGCAATGGCACATTTACTTGAAACAGTAGATTATGACTTAAGACTATACACACCTGTCGGTGCTCAAAACTTGGCTATAATTGTTTTGAGGAAAACAGACGTTGATTGGGACGAATGGTATAATGGCAATGGCAAAGTAATTGCCGCTTACAATCCCGGTGTTGAACCAGACATAATGGCATTAACATTATTGTACTGTGGCGACGACAAAACAATGGATCAATATCTAAAATGTTATAAAGACAAATTTATTACAGTTAGAGCAATGAAAGGCTCTGATAGGACTATTGCATATAAGAGAGGCGAACTTAATATGTTAAGAGGTAATCCAACCAACTACGCAAGGAAATGGCACAGTATTGAAAATTCAGAACTGTGGTTTAGTCATGGCGTTTTTAATATGACAACAGGTAAGATAGATGCAGATCCAAATGGCTATAGAACATTTAATGATGTATTCGAAGCTAGATGGGGACATCTACCATCTGGACGTTATTATAATTCTTATGTATTAATTAAAAATTACAGAGACTTATTACAAAAAATTCTTTGGGTGGGACCAAACAATCCTAACGCAAAAGAATTACAAGACTCATTAAGAGAAACTGTAAAAGAAGGCACTGAAACTAGAGCTAATATAAACAAAACTATGGGCGTTTATAACTGGCTAATTGGTGATGAAGTAAAAGTTGCATTCAAAAAGCTTCAAGCACAAACTACTGAACAAGCATTGAAAGATGTTATATGGTGGTACAATGAAGCATTTGGTTTTCAAACAGAGTACAAAGAAGACATGGTTGCAAAATAATACCCTTAAATTGCAAAACGAATTAAAGGCCGGATTTTATATTCGGCCTTTTTTTTTGAATAAATATTGCTATGGAAACATCAGCAGTTAAAAAACCCAACCCAGAAGACTTTAAAAGTAACTGGGAGTTTACAAAAGTTACAAGCAACTATCACTTTGATTCTAACATAATGGATCCTAGATGGGACACAATCCACGGACTAGGTAAATTTAAAGGTGATTGGGACAATGAAGTGGACACACTAATTCAAGATGCTAAAGCAATATCATGGAGAACTAGACAATTTAGTGCAAACGCAGATTACTATACTTCTCCAATGGTTGAACAAGAAGAATACGATTTGAAAAAAGCAAATATGGATCCTGACCATCCGATGTTTAGAATTAAAAACCTTACTTCGTTTGGTCCTATGCTTTCTAAGATGGTTAACTTATTTTGTTTGGAAGAAACTAAATCAAAAATACACGTTCAATTTCCAGGAGAACTATTAAACTGGCATATTGATAAACTAGACACTCTTAAAACAGTTAAAAAAGAAAACCTAATTAGAGTAATGGTTGTTTTAAAAGATTGGGTACCTGGACATTTTTATCAATACGGCAATTACACTTATTCAAAATGGAAGAAAGGTGATTTCCATACATTTGCCTGGGAACACGTTCCACACTGTACAGCAAACGCAAGTTTAGAACCAAGACCTATATTAAATATTATAGGCGGACTAACTGATAAATCTAGAGAGTTTCTAGCTAATGCAAAAGAAGTAGCTGAAATCCAACTTTAATCCATAGACTTTTAATATAATTCTGCTATAATATTGCTTAAATACCAATATGCAGAATAAAACACGATCTATTTTAGAAGAGTTAAGCAACATATCCTTTAGTAAAGATAAGGAAAATGTTGTTGAAAGCCGTGCATCTCATATTTTAGATTCAGCAATACGACTTTTAACATATATTAAAGAAAACTTTGAACCAGAAACTGCATATAAATTAGAAAAAAGATTTCAGTCAGCAATAAAAAATATGGACGCATCTAAGTTTTCAAAAGGCGTTGCTCGTATTAAAGAAAACAAACACATCAAAGACAACGTACTTAAAATCAAAGACGGCGAATACAAAGAGGACTAATAATGTTAATTGAAGATGTCCTATTAGAATTTAAAAGGACTCACTTAGAACATATAGAAGACATTATTATAACAGATGGTTATAATGGCGGCAAGACTGTAATAGATTATTTCCGTGGACTATTAGTAACATTACAAGGTACCTCATCAGAAGCTATGTCTGTCTCAGTTAAATGGGATGGTGCTCCTGCTGTTATATGTGGTATACATCCTGAAACAGGAAGATTCTTTGTAGGTACTAAATCAGTGTTTGCTCAAAATGCAAAAATAAATTACTCTAAAAAAGACATAGCAAACAATCATGGCACCGAAGTATTAGGACAAAAACTTTTAAAATGTCTTGTACACTTAAAAAAATTAAACATTCAAGGAATAGTACAAGGAGACTTATTGTATACTGATGAAGATATTGTTAGAAAAAACTTTAATAATGTTTCACATATAACATTCACACCAAATCAAATTACGTATGCTGTTCCAGAAAATTCAGATATTGGCAAACAAATTGATGCCGCTAAATTAGGAATTATATTTCATACAACATACAATGGAGAAACCTTTGCTGATATGACAGCAACAGCAGGTGCAGATATAAAAGCATTTACACCATCGGTAGATGTATTTTTTGATAACGCAACATACAGAGATGTATCAGGGTCTGCTAAATTTACAGCAGAAGAAACACAAAAATTTATGAACGGTATTGAAAAATTAGAAGCCCTACTTAATAATGTTCCACGTGACTTGACAAGTCTACTAGGACAGAACAATGACTTTGTTGGTTACTTCCAAATGTATATTAATGCAATGGTTAAGCAAGGACAACTACCAGCTAACGTAAATCAATTCTTGCAAGGTTTTCAAAAGTTTTATCTAGATAGAATGCAACAACAAATTGCAGGATTAAAAGCACAAAAGGCTTTGGATTTAAGACAAAATAAAATAAAAGAAATGCCAAAATTTATGTCTAATATTAAAAAACCTTTACAAGCTATGCTAACTTTTTATAAGTCGGTACAACTATTAAAAGCATTTGTACTTAAAAAAATGAATCAAGCAATGGCAATAGGATCGTTTGCACAAACAGATAGCGGATTAGAAGTTACTGATCCTGAAGGATTTGTTGCTGTTGACAAGACTGGTAATGCTGTTAAACTTGTAGATAGATTAGGATTCTCAAGAAGAAACTTGACTGCTATCAAAAAATTCCAAAAAACTAATTAAAGTTTTATTAACTTCCACACTTAACTTTTCTTTATTAAAAAGAGTATCATAATTGTGTTGTCTCAATGCAATCGTTTGACGATATATATCTTGCCAATTAGCTGTTTTTAAATTTTTACACAGCGAAACAATAGCATCTACTTTTTCATCTCGATCACTTATTAAATCATACGATTCGTCAAAGTAAGAACCAAATGTTTTAAACCCTACTTCTCTTAATTTTTGTAGATATAAATGATTGCCATGAACTACAAATATGTGTTGGGCTATAATAGGTTTCCATATTTTCTCAGTCATGAATATATCTGTATCATTATCGTTAGTTTCAGAAACTATTGAACAAACTGTATCAACATATGGTTGTTCATAAATGTCTTGGTCCTTCCCATACTTGGGATAATTGTTAGCATCAACCCAAGGTAGTTCATATTCCTTTGATAATCTTACAGGAGGAGTTAATCCAAGAAATGAATATACACTAGATGATAATACATTACCTTCAATTAGTTTATTATATAATTTTACTCTATGTTCTCTTGGTTCTTTATTCAAATATAAGAAATCACATTTTTTATAAAAATAGCTACCAAAATGATCATGAGTAAATTTAAACTTATTGTTTAAATGCTTATCATACATATACCACCAAAACCAACTAATGCCACCTGTCCATTTAAATGACGTTATCCCCTCTATATTATTTGGATATATATTACCAGTCTCAATATTTTCTTGCGATTCCCATGGAGATGCCATTATAAATTTAAACCCTTGACTATGCAACAGTTTTACTCTTATCAATAACTCTTTTTGGTATTCTGGGTTAGCACATATTCTATTGTTAGCAACAGTCCTGTCAATAAAAGCAAACCTCCTATCATATGCATCTAAATCGTAATTATGTAGAGTATAATACTCCCCGGTATAGTCTATTTGTTGATCTCGTAAAGAGTGTGTATCTAAAAATTGTTCATACGACTGATGATTACCAGTCTTCATTAAATCAGTTAAGAAAAAGTTACGTTGCATCTATCTATAAATATGTATATGAAAACATCCTTTTTACAGTATGTAGCTGAGGGCAGAGTCGTACGAAGACAAAGTGACTTACAACGATATACATTTCAAGAGATTACTGAAAGAATATATCTTAGCTTTCTTACATTAACATTATTAAAAAACTTCTCACAAACAAAGAATTTTGTAAAAAGCTATTCAGCACAGACATTAACGTATGGTTCATTTGATAAAGTACGTGGAACAGCAAATGATCTTCATAATATGTTAGCCATAGTTGCAGGTAACACTGAAATTGTTCAAAAATTAGCAAACAAAAATGCGGCAATGGCATTAAGACAAAGACAAACTGTTCCTGTAAATTCTATAAAAAGATATCTTAAAGATTTTAAAGACGAATATAGATTTTTAACACGACTCGAGTCAGGATTAGGTATTACGAACCCTGATTATAAAAATTTAAGACGTGCTATTAGTGACTTTATCTCTCTAGATGGCAGACGAAAAAAAATTACTGCTACAAGATTACTACAAGCACTAAAGGCTAAACTGCCAGGGACCGACCTGCAAAGACAAGCCCAAACGTTTGCTGACAAAAGTAATTTAGAATTAGATAACGTTGTTGATGCAGAAAGAACAGTACCTGGTGCAGAACTTTCTCCAAACGAGATGCAGGCATATAGATTATTAGTTGGTGCCGCTAACGTTCGAAGAGCAAAAATTGCCGCTGATATGGTTAAACAAGGCAAGGCAGTACCGGCTCCTATTATGGTTGCTTATGCACCAATTATAACAATGATTGATGACATAGCTAAAGGTGGTTACACCTTTGTAAAACTTTTACAAGTAATTCATGCCAGAGCAAAAAACAAAAGATAATAATTTTTAGGAAACTAGGCTATACATACATAAAACGCATCAGATCTGACGAAATATGGCTAAAAAAGTAATATAACTACTAAATTTACCAAACCATTTACTAAATACTTGCAACTTGACATCTGAGCGATGTCATAGTCATTAAATCAGATAATAAGGAGGATTTAAAATGGCAGGACAAACAAAAATAAACCCAGCGGCGACTACGGTACCATCGAATGTTGTAGGTAAAGACGTACAATTTTTCACAGTTGATTATATCAACGCGGTAAACGGTTCAGCTGGACCAAGCGGTGTTCAACAAGCGGCATATAATATGATACAAACTACTTGTACTATATTAGCGGCAGGACCACTAGGTAACGGTAACACGGAACAAACTTTCATGACTGAAGGTTCTGACTCTGTTGTTGTTGCAACATTACAAGCTCTTATCAGAACATTAGGAACACACGATTCAGTTGATGTTTCAGCGGCAACGGTAACAGCAAAAGACTTAACAATAGCTGTATAATAACAACTAGGTATAAGTTTTTAGTAAAACATTTAAAAGGGCGGGCATTTATTTTGTTCGCCCTTTTTCTTTAAGTAAATATTCAGGACAGCACTTATGCACGAGTACAGAATCCATACCCTGATTGATATAACTGAAAATGGTAATTTAAAACAAGCATTTCCATTCAAAACTCTTACTGGTGATGTTATACATGATAAAGAATCATTAGCCATAGCACGAAATCAAAATTCAAACTTTGCAACAATATTACAATTACTACAAATGAGGGCAAACATTACTTGGGAAACCCCACCTGAGAAAATTAATCAGACCTTAGGCAATTTAGGCTTTGGTAGTGCTTATGAAGGGAAACAAAATACATGGCACTTCCAATTCTTTACAGAACAAGCAGGTATATATGGTGATGATAAAAATCCTTGTGAACATATTACTGGTGATTTTGAGCTTGTTCCTATTGTAAATTTTTGTAAAGAAACTGTTACTTTCCCTAGAAATACGTTCATTACAGCAGATCCTAAAACAATAAACACGTACTTTTCTTATTCAGGCGAATTAAATAAATAATAGTGATTAAGGCAACACAGGCTCACATAGGCAAACATAGGCAGTTAAGGCATGACACAGGCAGAATACCTAACACTAAAGAAACATCTGGACGATGTAAAAAGAGAATTAAACTATATGCCGACTGAGTTAGAAAAAACAAACCTAGAAGCACACGTTGATTTGTGTAGTGAACGATACAAAGGTCTACATGATAGACTATCTGCTATCGAACACCGTTTAGGAAAAATTAACGACGACATGAAAACAGGTCACAAATCTAATTCCAAAACAGTTATAGCCGCGGCAGGTACCGTTATAGCAGGATTACTTTCTACCATGGTAGTTCTTCTAATAAAATTAAATTAAAAATAGATTACCAACAAATGTATATAAAAATAGCACCAGGTGTTCAAGTGTATATTACCAACGAACAACTAGCTTTTATTAACAAATATAAGAATTATAAGTCATTTCGCAACTCTGACCTAGACATAATCGAACTTGAAACAGCTAAAGTATTAGCGGCTAAAAGTATCTTCGTAAGAAAAAAACTTGACAACGATGTTCAATATGCTTTAAATAGACATATAAGATTTGTTAATAATAATGACAAAAAAACATAAACATAAACCATTCAGTGAACTAGTAAGACAAATTGAAGCCTATGGCCTCAAGGATAAACTTGCTGACTTGGTACACAAGGAAGAAATAAGAAGACCATTTCGTCACTTACCCAAGCAGTTCTCTAAAGGTATCTTAATAGGCAACATAGCAATAGTACCCAAGAAGCATACTGGTACTAGATATGTATATGTCATAGCAGATATGATGAACGCAAAAATCTTGTTTGATGACGTTAACCTAAAACAATCTGCTATATTAATAGCACACAACCTAGCAGATGGCAAAAATGCTCCAGAACAAATATTAGCCTATGATACACACTTCTCATCACAGCTATTCAATATTACTAATGCTAAAAGAATGATAAAAGAAGCTCGTAAAATGGACGACGAAGCACAAGAGGAAGTATATGAGTTTAAATTAGCATCTGCACACGACCTAGCGGACAAGTATAAAGGATATATCCAAGATATTTTCCAATCTACGTTTAAGTAAAATGACTAAATAACAGTATGCACAGTTTAGAATTTACAAAACCTATCACAACTGAGTCTTTATTAACAGAATTTGAATCTAGATTTAATCAAACTATGGATTTAAATACTTTTACTAGAGAAGAGTTAGAAGATACAGCAAATAAAATTAGAACTAAAATCCACGCAATTACACAAAACGAACACTTTGGGCAAGAATTAAAAAATCATGACTATCAAAAAAGCCAAAGTATGTTAGACATTGTTAACCAACAAATTAAAGAATATGGTGCGGCAGGTGAAATTAAAAAAGATCCTGATACACAAACTATGGTTGATAAAATTAGTAAAATGCCAGGAATTCAAGACAAAGATAAAAAAGAATTAATTGGTAGTGTTGTAACTAAAGAAGTTCAAGAAGGTGTTGAAGAGCAATCAGAATTAATACTTGCGGCTAAAGATATGATGGACAAAGTTACAGGCTATCTAGAAGATTTAGCAACAATGAAAACAGAAAGTATGTTAGAACTAGCAGACAGAATCAGAGACGAGATGGGTGCAGAGAAATCAGATGCTTTCTTACAAAAAGTTAAACCTGCATTAGAACAAGCAGAAGCAACACTAGGTGCAACAAGAGTAGAACTAGACAACGGTGTAAGAGTACTTACAGGCGAAGAAGTTGCAACAGACACAATGGGTGCTGACGACACAATGAACACTGATGGCGATGATGAGTTAGGATTAGATGATTTAGAAACACCAGCAGATGATGAGTTTGGTGCCAGCGATGCAGAAGCAGGTGGAACAGAACCTGAAGGCAGAGACACTAGAGAATCCAAAGAAGTAATCGAATCTTCAAATAGACTTATCAGTAAATTAGCAGGGAAGTAATTCCATGCGTTTTAACGAATTCAAAAATACAGACAAACAATTAGAAAGTGCATTGGTTAATACCTTATTAAACCTTAAAGGTGATGCTGATGACAGAAACACATCTGCAGAGATTAGTTTTGATGCTGTAAGAGAGATAATGAAGAACACCGGTTATCCAGCATTCAGTTACGATTTATTCAAACAATTACACGACAATGGTAAAACTCTTAAAAATGTTGTTAAAGACTTTGACCAAGAAAAAATTGTAATTAAAACCGAAAAAGATGCAGAAACTGATCCAGCGATGGATTTTGACAATCAAGGCTCTACAGATAAAGTTAAGCAGATGGCCAAGTCTGCAATGAATAAACGAAAATAATACTAACACTACCATTATAATATAATATAATTAATAGTATGAATTCATACATTAATGTTGGTAATTTAAAAAGTATTAATGCAGAGCTGACAAACTATTGTAACGCGGCCTGCCCAATGTGTCCTCGATTTGATTTCAATTTAAATTTAATAAAAGATATTACTAACAATTCACACACTACATTAGAAGCAATAAAAAATAGTATAGGACCTAAAGTATTATCTCAATTAAAAAGATTTTATTCTTGTGGCAACCTAGGTGACGGCTCAATAAATCCTGAATGTTTAGAAATTTACGAATATGTAAAAAGGTGTGGTTATGCTCACTTATCAATAAACACAAATGGTGGAGCAAGAGCTACCGACTTTTGGAAAGAATTGGCCAAGTTAGACGTTGAAGTTATATTCGCAATTGATGGCTTAGAAGATACAAATCATTTATATCGTAGAAATGTTAAATGGGATCGACTAATGAACAACGTAGAATCTTTTATGTTAGCAGGGGGAAAAGCAAATTGGGATTTTTTAATATTCAAACACAACGAACATCAAATAGATCAAGCAGAAGCATTATCAAAAAAATTAGGATTTGAATCATTTAGAAGAAAATATACTACACGATGGGATGATTTTGATAGTGATGGTAATTGGATACAAAGAGAATCAATACAGATAAATGATTACAAATTAGAAAAAGTTACTAGAGAAACAAAAGCACCTGGACTAGATATCACACAAAAGTCTAAAATTAATGATACATTTCAAACTAGAAAAATTAATTGTTTTTCTTTTCATAATAGTAGCAGTGAAATATACATAGCCGCAAACGGAGATGTCAGTCCTTGCTGTTGGCTAGGAGATTTAAAAATACACGAAGCAAAGAATATTATAAAAGATTATACAAAAATTAATATTAATCATACTAGTCTTGAAGACATACTAGAAGGTGAATTCTTTAACGAGTTAGCAAATGGTATACAAGGTAAAGAAGATGCGTATCGTTTACAAACTTGTTATCACACGTGTGGAGTAAACTAATGGTTAAAACTTACTGTGCTTTTCCTTTTCAACATCAGTACGTCCATATGTCTGGGTCAGTGAGATTATGTTGTGCCACTATGGAAAATGCTACAGACAAAAAAGGCAACAGGATACACATGAACAATGATTCGTTGCAGAAAACATGGAACAGCAACTACATGAAGGACGCTAGACTCAAGATGAAGAACGGAGAAGTACTAAAAGCCTGTACTAAATGTGTGGATCAAGAAGCACGTGGATACAAGTCTATGAGACTGGAAATAAATCAAGAAGAGAATATAAAAAATGTTAACGAAGATGGGTCAATGGATACTATGCCACACTCGATGGAGTTGCACTTTGGTAATGTCTGTAATCTAAAATGCAAGATGTGTGGACAGGACTATTCAAATCAAATAGGTAAAGAGATATTACAAATCGGAGAGAAGGACAAAGATTTTTTAACTTGGGTCTATAAACAAAGTGGCAATGTTAATAACTGGACCAACAATTTATCAGTAGAATATACATGGTTTCAAAATGAAAAAACTAAAAACAGATTGATAGAATATGTTAGCAAACACATCACACAATTAACAATCATTGGCGGTGAACCAACTGTTATACCAGAGTTCTATGCATTATTAGATTATTGTTACAAAAACAATACACTACAAAACAAAGATATAACCATAGTAACTAATCTTACCAACACTAATCCTAAAATGACACAATGGTTTTCAAAAATGAAATACTGGAAAATATGGGCAAGTCTAGACGGCATAGGAAATATTACAGAGTATATTAGATATCCTAGTAACTTTGATAAAGTTGTTGAGAACTTAAACTACTATAAAAATCTTGCTGTTAAACTAGGTAATGGTTCTATAACATTTAGCCCTGCTATACAACTGTTGAACATACATCAATTAGATACTATGTTAAGTTTTTTTATAGACTTTGCTGATGGTAACTTTGTAGGACAGGGTGGAAAAAATATAGTTGATGTATCTTGGATGTCTCAAGTTTGGTATCCTCGTATCTGCAATTACGATACTGCTCCAAAACTATATAGATTTAGTGTTGCTGATAAACTTGCAATGAGTTCTGAACAATTTAAAAAATATCCTATTATTACAGACTTTTATGAAACACAAATAAAAAATTTAAGACAGGATCATCTACCAGCAGAAGAAAGAAAACACCTTCAATTAAGTTTTATAAGATACAACGACACACAGGATAAGCACAGAGGACGCACAACCTGGCGCCAACTATTACCGTATCTCGAAGAAACATTGACAAACGCAGTAATGTAATTTATAATACATTAATGAACGATTACCAATTACATTTTTTCGGAGACAGTTTTACTGCGGGTGACGAACTATTAGATTATCAACATTATGATAACTATCCTACTCCTTATAACTATAACGAATTAAAAAAGCAAGACTATTACACACGAAATCCTCGTATTTGGGAAAAACTTACTAAACAAGAATACAGTCAACATATTACAGAACAAAAACAAAAATCCTATGCTGGTATCCTAGGAGGAACTAATCATGGAATAAGTGGAACTAGTTTACAATCAATTGCTAGAGATATTATTTTTTATTTAGAAAACACAGACAAAGAATCTATTATATTTCTACAACCTACTGGAATAGAACGTTGGTGTGAATACATAAATGGAGAATGGAAAGATTTTGTAGCAAATGCAACATACGAAGGTGATGAAAACAAATATTTTAAATTTAAAGTTACACACAATACAGATTACAGCAGTTTAGTTATTTGGTACAATACTTTTATAACATTGGTATCTTATATAAAAAATCATAAAAATACTATGAATTGGTACTTAATTAACAATGGTACTTTTAATTCTTTGAGATTATTAATTAAAAGTTTCGTTGACAAAAAATATCAGATAATAAAAGAAAACAATTTTGATAATACATTTCTAAATACATTCTACGAACTTAAAAATAAAACAATTAATTTTCCTCAAATAGATAATACAGAAGCACCTTATTTTTGTCCTGGTGGACACGTAAATCAACAAGCACACAATCAACTAGCAGAAGAAATAACTAGACGTATAAAATGAAAATAACTGAAGACGTTCTTAAAAGCAAAGGCATAGCATACGTACAAAAGTTTCCATACGGAGAGTTAGCTAGAGTTACCAAAAATCATAAACGACATTATGAAACTCCTGACGGCAGACAAGTACCATCTGTAACCACTGTGCTGTCAGCAACTAAAGACATGACATTCTTACACGCATGGAGAAAAAGAATTGGGGTAGCAAAAGCACAACAAATTACAACAGAGTCAGCAAACATAGGAACAGTGATGCACGGCTCATTAGAAAAACACGTAAAAGGTATTGAAAGAAAACCTGGTTCTAATCTTATACATCAAAAAGCACACGCAATGGCAAATGTTATTATTGATAATGGATTAAAAAATGTTAGTGAAGTATGGGGATCAGAAGTTTCATTATATTATCCAGAACTATATGCAGGAACAACTGACTTGGTTGGTGTGTATAAAGGTGAGCCTGCTATAATGGATTTCAAACAGTCACGTAGATTAAAGAAAAAAGAATGGGTAGACGATTACTACCTTCAGTTAGTTGCTTATGCAGAAGCACATAACAAACAATACGACACACAAATCAAAGGTGGACGTATGTTTATATGTACCCAGGCTAACGAATATCAAACATTTGAAATAGAGAATTATGACTATTGGGTTGGCCAATGGTATGCAAAATTGGAACAATACTACAAGTCTATTCTTTAATAAATAACAACATATGCCAATAGTTCAAATTAGTCGAATACAACACAGACGTGGAAAAGCTACTGATCTACCGCAATTAGCGGCTGGAGAATTAGGTTGGTCTGTTGACACACAAAGATTGTACATCGGAAACGGTACTGTGTCAGATGGAGCACCTGCAATAGGAAATACAGAAATTGTAACTTCAGGCTCTTCAGCATTTACAACAGCATTAACTTATGTATACAAAGGCTATCTAGGTGATAGTACTCCAATCGTAACAGGTGCTACTGGTGACGTTACAAGAACACTACAAACATCATTAGATGATTATGTTTCAGTAAAAGCATTTGGAGCCGTAGGAGATGGCTCAACAGCAGACGTCGTGGCTATACAAAGAGCAATAGAAGAGTTGTATTCTGATACCGATCAAGCAGATGCACGTTCACATAGAATTTTATTTTTTCCAGCAGGAACATACAATATAGCAACAGCAATTAAGATTCCACCTTATGCACATTTAAGAGGTGAAGGTCCAGATAAAACAATTCTTTATCAATCAGGCGGAAACACACCTGTTGCAATAACAGAAGACAACAACGGAAATACATTTGGATCTATTACTACAACTGCACCAACACAAATTCAAATAGAAGGAATTACTTTTAAAAACGGAGAAGCAAAAGGTGGAGTATCAATTGATAATGCTACTCAAGTAACTTTTAGAAACTGTAAGTTCCTAGGAACTTATTCAGCAGGTGGTGCCGATGCTCCAAATTCAAAAGGTGTTACAGTTCAAAGTACAAATGCATTAAGATGTTCTAATATTATATTTGATCAATGTCAATTTACAAAATTTGCTAGACTAGTTGATTTAGATTATGACGTTACAAATGTAAACTTTCACAACTGTGATTTTGCAACTGCTTACTATGGTGCATTAATTGGAGAAAACACAGATGGAACAACGGCCGGTTTAACAATAGGTCCAAGAAATATTCATTTTAATAATAATAGTTGGAGTACAATTGGACAACAAGCAATTAAGGTTATGAATGCATCTGGATCAGTTTATCCAAGAAATGTTAATTCAAACGGAAACTGGTATGCACTTGATATAGCAAACAATTTTGAAGGCATTGGATCAATAAGAGAAGTTCCTATACTACAATTTGACGCTGATGAATGTTCATCTACATTAGACTTTTTTGAAAGAACAGATTTAAGAAGAACAGATAATAGTTCAGAACTTAATATGGCTCCGGAAGTTCAAGGTATAGCAAGATACTCAAATAAAATTAAACAAATCACATTAGCAGACAACACATCAACGGCCACCAGTACTACTCTTGAATACCCAGCAGGTTCAGGTAACCTCGGTAAATCAATTGTTTTAAATTATAAAATTGAAAGAGGTACAACAGTAAGAGTTGGCCAATTTACAATTGGTGTATCTACTAATGGAATAAACTACAACGACGATTACACAGAAAGCAATGGAGACGCAGGCGTGACTCTAACGGCTGTAATTGGTAGAGAGGACTCTACTTCTACTGATAAAACTGTAATTGTCAAATATGCAACATCCTCGGCATCGGCAAATGCAACCATGGATGTAGAAGTAACATCTATCGTATAATAATAACATAAAATCTTAAGTTGTATATAAAAAAATTCCATATGACTGGTAGACAAAAAATTAATTAATCTATATAATAGTATAAAATGAACGAGCAAAACGACGGAACGATTTATTCCGTATGGCTAGGTAAGAAAGAAATAGAAAATTAAAATTAGACATGATAAAACAGAATACGATAAATACGCATATAAAATCCATTACAAAAAAAGAAGAAAAAATAAACATTATGACAACTGCCAGTACAATGAACATTTCAATCACCAAACGTGATGGCAGAAAAGAACCGTTAGATGTAAACAAAATTCATTTCGTAGTTGAAGAGGCTTGTGAAAACCTTACTGGGGTTTCGGCATCACAAATAGAAATGAATGCCAACATACAATTTTATGATGGCATGACTACAAAAGATATTCAGAACGTTTTAGTACGTTCAGCAAATGATTTAATATCACTTGAGTTTCCAAATTACCAATATGCCGCGGCAAGACTATTATTATATGGTGTAAGAAAAGAAGCACACGGACAATACGAATATATGCCATTACTAAAATTAATTTTAAGAAATGTTAGACTTGGTGTTTATGATAAAGACATTACAAAGTTATATTCTAAAACAGAAATCAAAAAACTTAACACTTGGATACGAAGAGAAAGAGATTTAAAATTTACATATGCAGGATTAAGACAAGTTGTAGACAAATATCTTGTACAAGACAGAAGCACGGAAGAGTTATACGAAACACCTCAAGATATGTATATGATGATAGCCGCAACATTGTTTGCTGACTATCCAGAAAAAACAAGACTATCTTATGTTAAAAAATATTACGACGCAATCTCATTACACAAAATTAATATTCCAACTCCGGTTATGTCAGGTGTACGAACTCCTATTAGACAATTCGCAAGTTGTGTTTTAGTTGACATTGATGACACGTTACCAAGTATCTTTTCGGGTGATATGGCTATTGGTTTATACGTTGCCAGAAGAGCAGGTATAGGAATCAATGCAGGACGTATCAGAGGAATTAATTCTAAAATTAGAGGTGGGGAAGTTCAACACACAGGAGTGATTCCGTTTCTAAAAAAATTCGAATCAACTGTAAGATGTTGTACACAAAACGGAGTACGTGGAGGTAATGCAACTGTCCACTTTCCAATTTGGCATCCAGAGATAGAAGACATATTAGTTTTAAAAAATAACAAAGGTACAGAAGACAACAGAGTAAGACGAATGGATTACTCAATACAAATTTCTAAATTGTTTTATGAAAGATTTATTAATGATAAAGAAATAAGTTTAATAAGTCCGCACCAAGCACCAGGACTTTATGATGCATTTGGTACAGAAGACTTTGACGACTTATATGAAAAATATGAAGAAGATAAAAGTATTCCAAAAAAAACTGTTAAGGCACAAGACTTATTTTTTGACTTGTTAAAAGAAAGAGCAGAGACAGGTAGAATTTATATAATGAATATTGATCACTGCAACACTCACTCTAGTTTTAAAGACAAAATATCAATGTCAAACTTATGTCAAGAAATTACATTACCTACAACACCTATACAACATATAGATGATGAAAAAGGAGAAATTGCACTTTGCATTCTTTCCGCTATTAATGTAGGTACTTTAAATGAGTTAAGTGAACTAGATAACTTATGTGATCTGTCAGTAAGAGCATTAGATCAAATTATAGACTATCAAAGATACCCTGTTAAAGCGGCGGAGATAAGCACTAAAGCTCGAAGATCTTTAGGCATAGGGTATATTGGACTAGCACACTATCTAGCAAAAAATGGTGTTAAGTACTCTGATCCAAAGGCTTGGGAATTAGTTGACAGATTGTCTGAAGCATTCCAATATAATTTATTAAGAGCAAGTTGTGATATTGCTAAAGAAAAAGGCAAGTGTACAGCATTTGACAAAACAAAATATGCAGACGGTTTACTACCAATTGATCATTACAAAAAAGAAGTAGATAAAATTATACCACATAAACAAAGATATGCTTGGGAGGCATTAAGAAAAGATATTGCAAAATACGGATTAAGAAATTCCACATTATCTTCTCAAATGCCAAGTGAAAGTTCTTCCGTAGTTAGTAACGAAACTAATGGCATTGAACCACCAAGAGCATTATTGGCAATTAAGAAAAGTAAAAAAGGTCCATTAAAACAAATTGCACCAGGTTATCCTAAACTTAAAAACGATTATACTTTACTATGGGATATGCCAAGCAACGAAGGATATATTAACATTGTTGCAATGATGCAAAAGTATTTTGATCAAGCAATTAGTGGTAACTGGAGTTACAATCCAACACACTTTGAAAATAACGAAATACCTTTATCAATCATGGCTCAAGATATGCTTACAGCATACAAACTTGGCTGGAAAACTTCATACTACCAAAACACATATGACTTTAAAGGTGAAGAAGAAGATGTACAACCAGCAGGGTTAAGTGCAGTAGTAGAAGAGGAAGGTGAAGACGTAGAATTAGAATTGTCAAATAAGCAAATTATGAACGGTCATGCTCATGCTAATGGTACAGTAAAAGTTACTGCTACTGTTGATGATGGGGAAGACTGTGATGCCTGCACAATATAATTAAATACAACTATAATGAGTAAAACTATTTTTAATCAGTCTAAAGTTGACTTCACTAAACAACCCATGTTCTTTGGTGATGACCAAAATGTACAAAGGTTTGACACCTTTAAATATCCTGTGTTTGATAAACTAACACAAACACAACTAGGGTACTTTTGGAGACCTGAGGAAGTTAGTTTACAAAAAGACAGATCAGACTTTGCACAGTTCAGACCTGAACAAAAACATATATTCACAGCAAATTTAAAATATCAAACACTATTAGATAGTGTACAAGGACGAGGTCCAGTAATTGCATTTTTACCATACTGTTCATTACCTGAGTTAGAAAGTTGTATTGTTACTTGGGACTTCTTTGAAACTATACACTCGAGAGCATATACACACATTATTAAAAATGTATATCCAAATCCAAGTGACGTATTAGACAAAATTGTAGACGAAGAACAAATATTAAAAAGAGCAACATCAGTTACAAAATATTATGACGACTTTATTGAATACGCAAAACAATGGGACGTTAATGGTAAAGGCTCAACAAGAGTATTAAAGAAAAAACTATATCTAGCAATGGCAAACGTTAATATATTAGAAGGATTAAGGTTCTATGTTTCATTTGCTTGTACCTTTGCATTTGGTGAACTAAAAATGATGGAAGGTTCTGCTAAAATATTATCATTAATTGCACGTGACGAATCACAACACCTAGCAATTACAACACACATCATTAAAAATTGGATGAATGGTGACGACAAAGAAATGAAACCACTTATAAAAGAATGTAAAGATGAAGTAATTAAAATGTGGAAAAAATGTGTTGAAGAAGAAAAACAATGGTGTAACTATCTTTTTAAAGATGGATCAATAATTGGACTTAATGAACGATTACTATCTAGATATGTAGAATATATTGCAAACAAAAGGTTAAGAGCATTAAGTATGGAACCACTATATGATGTTCCTGCAAATCAAAATCCATTACCATGGACTACACACTGGTTAAGTTCTAAGGGTATGCAAGTAGCACCACAAGAAACAGAAGTTGAAAGTTATATTGTAGGTGGTATCAAACAAGACGTTGAAAAGGATCAATTCAGTAAATTCAAACTATAAAATCTCTATTATTAAATACCGTTATGTGTGGAATATACGGAATAACTGATCACAATCCTAAATTTATACAAAATTATATAAAAACTTGTAACTATCGAGGTCCTGATGGCTCCAAGGTTTGGTGTGATCCAAATTATAATGTAACACTTGGACACAATCTTTTAAGTATAATGGCAACCCCAAAACAATCAATGCAACCATGGATGACTCCTAAAGGAAACATACTTGTTTATAATGGTGAAATATTTAATTACTACGACCTTAAAACAAAATACAAACAATTTACAGATACCACAAATTGCGATACAGAACTACTTGCTTGGGGATTAGATACATTTGGACTAGCATTTTTAGAAGAAGTAGATTCAATGCATGGCTTTGCATACTATGAGCCAAAAAAAAAACAAATTACATTAAGCAGAGACCACGCAGGAATTAAACCTGTATACTATGCAGAAATAAAAGAAGGATTAGTATTTGGTTCTGAAATAAAAGGACTAATAGACAAAGTACCTAATGCTCATAATATTAATCCACTTGCTATGAAATCGTTAGAACTTATTGGAGTTAATCCTTTACGTGATACATTTTTTACAAATATTAAAAAAGTACTACCCGGAGAAAGTATTGTTTATGATATAGAAAATAAAAAAATAAAAAATAATTATAGAATTTATATGAAACCTACCTCAAATCATAAATTTGATCCTGAAGAATATAGAGATGTAATGAGTAAAACTGTTAAAATGACTACTATTGGAAGAAGAAAAATAGGTTCATTTTTAAGTGGAGGATTAGATTCAAGTGTAATGGTATATGAAGCAAAAAAGCACTTAGGTTCCATGGATTGTTTTACACATCATTATGATCCTTTAATAGAAAATGATTGGGACGATTTTCATTCTGACTTTGATACTGCAAAAAGATTTACTAAAGACTTTGAATTAAATTTTAATCCTGTTTTATGCACTCCTAAAGATTATAAAGATGTTTTTTTAAAAGCAGTATATCATTACGAAGAACCCATATTAAATTGTAGTATGCCTGCTTATTACCAAATGAACAATTATATGAAAAATAAAGGTATTGTTGTAGCATTGACAGGAGTTCTAGGAGATGAAATGCTATGTGGGTACAAACATCATTACAAGTTATTATCATCAAATATTAAAAGTTGGAAAGAATTAGTTAATAAAAAATTATTAACTTATATTAGAGAACCTGTACCAATTGATCAAAACTTACCAACTAAACAAGATGTGCTAGAAGAGTTTATTAAAATTTATAACGATAGTAGCTTATGGAATCCTGATGACGTGTGTGCATCTTTTATAGGTTTAGAATGTCTAAGTTTTGCATCAGAGGAATATTTTGGAGTTGCTGATAAATTTGGAATGGCAAATTCTATTGAATCCAGATTTCCTTATGCTACAAAACTTTTTATGAACTATGCATTATCCATTCCAAGCAAAGACAAAATACACAGTTTAGAACTTAGAAAAAGTTTACCTAGGAAAGCATACAAAAATATATTACCCGACTACGTTATTGATAAAAGAAAAACAGGATGGGATAGTCCTGCACACAACTGGATAACTGAAAAGAAAAATAAAGAACTATTTGATTTCTATAAAAAATCTTTATCTATTAATAGACATATTCCTACGTGGTTTGGTCGTGAATGGATTAAATCTTATAAAATGACTGCTCCATATAATAGCAATCCTATATATCCAAAAAAAGGTAGGTGGGAAATATGGACTAGGAACGATAAAACGTTATTTCCGATATAATAATAGCGGTTTTCTACTACTATAAATAATACATTATGCCAGCAATAGCAAGATTTATGGATCAAGAAGTCGGACCTGGACATTGTACACAACCTAAACGGTTTGGTACATTCAGAACAGTATTCGCTAACGGAAAAAAATTAAGTGGTCATGGGCATATAAACACTCCATGGCACAAACTTCTTGTTTGTTGTCCACTAAGATGTGTAAGCCACTCCTTTCCATTACGTTCTAATTCAAATGTATATGCAGAAGGTATACCAGTAGGTAGGGTTGGTGACAGAACTAGCTGTTCAGTAGTAGTGAAGGGTTCACCTAATGTATATGCAAATGGATAATAATGACAGTTAATAAAGGCTTAAAATCACTTGTTGAATCTAATCCAAACTTTTCTAATCAAGGTTTAGAAAATGCAATCAATGAATTAAAAATAGGTTGGGTAATAAAGTCATTTACTTTAGATACAGCCATTACAAATAATACAGTACTAACAACATCACAAAAAAATGATGTAAAAGATACAATAAACAATATTGCACATCTAAACATAGGTAGGTATCTTGGAGATTTAATAAGACATACATCTACTATACTTGATGGGTCAATAATTCCTGGAGATCCGGATATCTTAACAGCAGATAACGGACAAGGCACTTTTATTGAAATACTACAATCAGTACAAGGACTACAAAGTTTAATACCAAGTCTATATGGAGTACCTGCTTCTGAAAAAAGCAGAGATGTAAATGATCATTTAGGATCATTAAACAATAAGTTTATAGAAACTGAAGACAGTTCAAAACCTGTGTTCACAAGTTTAAAAGAAAGTATTACATTTATAAACAATGCAAGTCTGGCTACTGAAACAGCACTAGGAACTGCATATGATAATTTAAAAAACTTTATAAATTCTGTAGTTGGAGACTCAACTGACTTCCAACAAACATTAAACACATTTGCAACAGCAGTTGCCACAGCACACACAAATTTCAATAATGCACTAGCATCTGAACCTTACCTAACAAAAAGAACACAATTAACTACTGATAGAGATGCTATTGAAACGCAACGAACTTTAGAAATTTCTAACTTGTCTGGTATTAGAACTTATACTGAAACACTTACAGATAATATGGGCTATACATCATTAGCAGAAGATACTGAATTAAGAAAACTTATGGCTCGTGTATCACAAAATGCAGATTGGCAAACTTATTTTAATGATTATGAAACTAATTCAGCAAATTTAAATCCTATGTACAATATTAATACTGATTCTGACAAAGAAAGTATTATCGTACAAGTAATGGCGGAGAGAGGATTGCCTGATGTTACTGATTATATCGATTTAGTTAGTGTTACAAATAAAGCTATGAAAGATACTAGAATTGATACTAAAGGATTTGATTCTAAAACTATAGAAGAAATTATTACTAATTGTTGTACACAATTAACTATTACTACATCAAATAATAATGTATACCATCAAAGTGAATTGTTATTGAATAATCTAAATGCACATGACAGGCAATTAATTGCTGATGCTCTTGATTTAAACGAATCTTCTAATACTTTAAGTTAAATCTACTGTTCCGCCAGCTTCTTCTAATTGTTTTTTGATTTGTTCTGCTTCAACTTTATCTATATCTTCTTTAACTGCTTTAGGTACAGATTCTACAAAAGTTTTGGCTTCCATTAAGCCTAATTCGTTCAAAGTTTTAACTAATTTTAATACCTGCATTTTTCTAGCAGGATCAAATCCTGTTAACATTACTGTGGCTGTTGCTGATTCTGTTGCTTCTGCTGGTGCAGGTGCAGGTGCTGGAGCAGACATCATATTGTCTAAATCTATGTTCCACTCTTTGCTTAATTTTTTGGATAACTCTAGAGCTTCTAGAACTGTCAATTGGCCTAATTCTTGGACTAGGGTATCAATGTTTGCCATTGTTATTATTTCTTTTTTCGACCCATATAGTGTTCAGATGGTTCGTAATTCCAACGTTTACCATGATGACCACGGATATCCGCGTACCACATTCTTAACATTACTATAAGTCTCTTCACTTTATATGCCACTTAACTTCACTTAACCTTCTATCTCAATTTTTTATGTCTACCAATAGGAACTCTTTGCATTCTAGCAATCTTCTGTCCTTTTCTATTCGTATATTCGACACTTATCTCACTTGTTCCTTTTGGTAATATGTTCTGAACACTTTTAATTATCTTCTTAAAGGATAAACCAGTCTTTATCTCCTCAAATTCCTTAAGGTCTGTGATTTTGATCTCTAGCATTCTTCCATGATTTGTTTTTTCTGTTTGCATATTTTAATTATATTATATGATTGACTTTTTGTCAACTCTATGCTTAAATATATTTGTAAACGTTGAAGCATCTGAAATAAACGTTGCGGACGTCGGGGCAGTACCGACCACCTCCACCAATATTACTTGGTGGCTTATGTAATCCCTTTCGGGGGTGAACTAGGATCGACGGGCGTGTAAAGAGATGTGGAGTTTATCCAGTTGGTACGAGGTAACGGCCAGTTTTTAAATGCAAACAAACGAGCATTAGGATTTGCTGACTTAACAGTTGGTATGTCTGAATTGAGATTAGCGGCGTAATAGCCAATAATGTCTGGGGTTTGGGCAACACCTCGCAACAGAAGTTGCCCATTCTTTTACTACCCTCCTTTTAAACGTAGCACAAAACTTATAGTAGCAGTAAAATTCCTTTTAAAAAGTTTTAAATATTACAGGTCAGGGGGATTCCATGTTTTACAGAGCACAAAAACGGACTAATTATTGGTCTAGTATAAGAAAAAAGGCACCAAAAGTGCCGGATATCACTTGCCCTGCAATTGACCAATTACTTAATCAATTAGAAAAACATATAGGCAAATCAATAACACTAGCAAAGTTTAAATCTGTTGAACGTAAAATGGAAAAATTACGTATATCTAACGAGCAATTACGAGAGTCTGGTGTTTATTGGCATGATGCTTGTAAAGAAGCAGTTAGAGATCTATTAGGAAAAATAAAAGAAGGCTAGATAATATGTGGAAAGTAGTAGTAGTAATATGTGCATTATATAATCCTTGTACGGTTATGCATCAAGATCCACCTAAGTTTTACCAAAATAAAGCTGACTGTATGATCGTTGCCGATAGCAAACATACAGAGCTATTAAAAGCCTATGCAGAATATAACTATCTCGTTACAAGTTCTCAATATTCCTGTATTCTTGACAACCGTGGTGCTTAATCACCTTTACCAAACATTGACATTTACAAATAACCTGTTATAATTAAGGATGGAACAATTTTCTGACCATCCGCCCTGTATTAATTTAGGTTGCACTCGTTTAGTAGCATATTCTCACACAAAAAAGAGTGGCGACAAACGTTGGAGACCTGTATGCAGTAGATGTCATTTAGCATCTTATGGTGCAAAACCTTTAGATGAAGGAATAGTTGAAGTTAAAAAAACTTACTGTGAAAACATTGACGGGCGACTTAATGACTATAAATGTACAACTACTATTCCATATAAAGGAGCATTAGAATTAGATCATATAGATGGTAATGTATTAAACAATTTTCCAGATAACATTCAAACCCTTTGCAAAGTTTGTCATTCATACAAATCACATCTAAATAACGATTTTAAAAAAAATAGAGCACGTCTACAAAAAAAAGCAGAAGAAAAGGAAGAAGACAAAATGATAGATTTTGAGTAATAAACAAGAAATAGAAGAAATGATTAAAGTGTGTAATCTTCATGCTACAAGTTATGCAGGTGGCAAAGAAATTCATTGGAGAGTACAGAAAGCTATGCGAATGATTCCTAGACATAACTTTGTTCCCCATTTTCCTTATGAAGATAGACCAGTACCTATTGGACATAAACAAACTATTTCACAACCATTCATTGTAGCCTATATGACAGATATGCTTGATATAAGTCCTTTGCATACAGTATTAGAAATTGGCACAGGTTCAGGATACCAAGCGGCAGTACTATCCGAAGTTGCTTTAAAAGTTTATACTGTTGAAAGAATTAAAGCATTGGCAGATCAAACAAAAATACTTCTTGAACATTATAGTAATGTACATATGAAAATAGGAAACGGATATAACGGATGGAAAAAAAACGCACCTTATGATAGGATTATAGTAACGGCTATGCCAGATTATATTCCAATGTCATTAGTTAATCAATTAAAAGATGGTGGGAAAATGATTATTCCTGTTAAAGGTAACTTAATATTAGTTACTAAAACAGGTAAAACATATACAGAAAAAACTTTAATTGGAGTACGTTTCGTTCCATTAGTAAAATGATTGATTGGCAAAAATACGGACCAAGCTATACAGTAGCACCAGGAATTAAAAAAATTGGTGACCTTCCAATTATTGAATTCGATGATCAAGAGGATAGATATTTAGAACTAAAGAAAAAAACTAAAGAAAATATATTTGTTGATCAAATGTTTAACAAAGACAAAGATCAAAAAGTAGTTAATAAAATAAAAGAGATATTAAAAATAGAATACCCTGATAAAAACTTTGACTTTAATACGTTTGAAGAAATAGGATATGCTATTC
>Ga0302123_10000422_pt1 | contig 34005 bp, 32 predicted proteins | sample CB21_321_MG_FD_203109 | JGI IMG/M metagenome (GOLD analysis project Ga0302123, IMG submission 203109) | Marine microbial communities from Western Arctic Ocean, Canada - CB21_32.1 | ecosystem: Environmental > Aquatic > Marine > Oceanic | place: Canada: Western Arctic Ocean | collected 2017-09-28 | reverse complement strand
ACGGGGTAAATAGATATTTTAGGGTTGTGTTTTGCCATATTCTTAGTTTGATACAGCTTCAGACAGCCACGCCGACACCATGTCATCTGCTGCCGCAGATGCCGCCTCAGGGTCGCTCGCATCAAGCCATTTGATGCGGTCATCGTCGTGAGAAAACCAGTTGTCCTGATGACGCGCCAGGCTACGCGTGGCCTTCCTTGTGGCATGCACCGCGTCAGCATAGGTCCGCTCTTCAGCGAGGTATCCGGCCAGCTCTCGATATCCAATGCCGGTCATCGCCGGTGCAGACAACGGGATGCCCTTGGCTACCATCGCCCGCACCTCATCAACCCAGCCTGCAATCATCATCCCATCGATACGAGTATCGATCCGCGAATAAAGCTGTTCACGGCCCATACGTAAGCCAAGTATTAGCGCATCGTACGGAGGCTCTTCGGCCTTTCTTGGACCGGTGTTCTCGCCCGCCTCAGCCACCTCTATTGCGCGAATCACACGTCGAACGTTCCGGGAGTCGATACGTTCCGCCGCATCCGGGTCCACCTTTTGTAGTCGAGCGAACACCACCTCACCACCCTGTTCATCTGCGACCCTCTCCAGCTCTGCACGCAGTTCAGCGTTTGGCGGAACCCGGGGCACATTCCAACCCTCCAGCAATCCCCAGACGTACTGGCCCGCCCCGCCAGCCAGCAAAGGCAACGCCCCGCGATTTGTTATCTCTCCTACAGCTGCTCTTGCCGCGTCGAGATAATCGGCCAGACCGAAAGAGTCTTCCGGCTCCAAAAAATCGATCAGGTGGTGAGTCGCTGCCGCCAACTCCTGGGCTGATGGCTTGGCCGTCCCGATGTCGAATCCCCGGTAGAACAACCGGGAGTCTGAGTTGACCACCTCGCCGTTGAACGCCTGCGACAGGTGGACGGACAGTGCCGTCTTGCCCGCGGCGGTAGGCCCTACTACGACCAAAATTCGTGGCTTAGAACCGGTCATGTTCTTGTCTGGTGTCGTTGGCATCGCTGGCTAGCAGATAACCCGTCCGCTAAACGGACGCTGCAAACGCTTCAACGATTTTTGCAAAGGACACACCATCCAGGGCAGCGCCACCGACCAGAGCGCCATCGACATCGGGCGACACTGCATATGAGGCTGCGTTGTCGCCGTTCACGCTTCCGCCGTACAGAATCGGGGTTTGGTCGGCTATCTCTTTCGAATACAGCGACGCCAAGGCATCACGAATCGTGGACGCCATCTCCTGTGCAATATCCGGGGAAGCGGCCCGCCCCGTACCTATGGCCCACACAGGTTCGTAAGCGATAGCGATCTGGGACAGATCGAAAATCCCCGACAGGCTTCCAGTCACCTGCGCGGCAACGTATGAGTTTGCGTCGCCTGAATCTCGGACTTCAAGCGACTCGCCCACGCACACGATCGGACGCAGACCGTAAGCGAGTGCTGCCTCGGTCTTCGCTGCGGTAGTCTCGTCACTCTCGCCATACATGGACCGCCGCTCAGAGTGGCCGATGATGACGTACGTGCAGAGTCCGGACAGCATGTCGGCGGAGAGTTCTCCCGTGTGCGCGCCTTGCTCCTCTGCGCTGACATTTTGGCCTCCAATGAACACGTTCGATCCACCGAGCGCCATCGATACAGGGACCAGAGAAACCGCCGGCGGGCAAACCACTGTCGTTACGCCCGTGATTCCGTCGATGCTTGCCACAACGGATCGCGCTAGTGCGGACGCATCGGCGATAGTCGTGTTCATCTTCCAGTTGCCTGCCACTACCGGAGTTCGCATGTATGCCCCTCTATCCAACTATTGATCCGATTCTTCTGTGGGTTCGTCATCAGATTCAGGTTCAAGTTCAATACCGTCAAGTAACGCCGCCACTCCCGGAAGCGTCTTACCCTCAAGAAACTCCAGCGATGCCCCACCGCCTGTAGAAACATGTGTGATCCGGTCACGGAGCCTCAGTGCACCAACGGCCTCTGCAGTTGACCCTCCACCGACCACGCTCACGCAATCTTCGTTTGCTGCAATCGCCTGCGCTACCGCGGTCGTTCCGACGGCAAATGCGGGCCACTCAAATACGCCCATCGGCCCGTTCCAGATTACCGTCGCTGCGCTAGCGATCTCCGCCGCGTAAGTCGCCGCAGATTCAGGCCCAATATCCAACACCAACGCCCCGACAGAAATATTGGTCACGCCCGTTGTAGTTGGCTCCGAATATTCGGATAACTCGGCAGCCGAGATGACATCTGTAGGGATTAGGATCCGGGCCGTAGAGTCCTTCATTAGCGATCGTGCCGCTTCAATCTCTGGCAAGTCGTCAGTATTAGCGTCCATGTGCCCGGAAGCGGCCAGGAAGGCGGCAACCATCCCTCCGCCGACCAACACCGTGTCCACTTTGCTGGCGAGATGCGTCAGCACGGCGATCTTGTCCGACACCTTTGTGCCGCCGATTACGGCGACCACCGGTCTATCCGGACTATCCAGGCACCTGCCCAGCATCTCCAGTTCACGCGCCATCAACAGTCCGGCCACCGCAGGCATGTGCCCGGCGATCCCGACCGTTGACGCATGAGCCCTGTGCGCCGTGCCGAAGGCGTCGTTCACAAATACATCACCCAGGGTCGAAAGCTTGTGTGCAAATCCCGGGTCATTTGCCTCTTCACGCTTGTTGAAGCGCAGATTTTCAAGCAACCCGACATCTCCGGGCTCCATGCCTTCCATAACCAACATGGGGACCTTACCGGCAGGGCCACGAGCGTCCACGACCTCAGCGCCCAGTAGCTCAGACAACCTCTCCCGTACCGGCATGAGACGCAGGTCCGGGTCCACTTCACCTTCAGGCCGTCCCATGTGAGAGCAGAGCATTACTCGACAACCACGATCTCTCAGATATTCGATGGTCGGCAACGCGGCTTGAATCCGGGAGTCATCCGAGATCTGGACGTCGCCCTCCTGGTCGAACGACGTCGGTACGTTGAAGTCCACGCGCATGAGGACTCGACTGCCCTGCAGATCGATGTCCTCGACGGTCTTTTTTCCTGCTGTGGGCATCTAGGCCCCTCCGTCGGTAACTAAATCGGTAGATGCGAGTCCATCCGGTGTCGCCAGGTACCGGGCTGCTTCAGTTAATTTCTGTACGGCTACTGCTGAGAGATTTGCGCCAATGAGGGCTGACTCTGCCTCATCAAGCAAGCGTGTAATAGTGTCGGTCGAGAACTTCCTGGCCCCGGCGGCGTCCAGTATCTCTACAAGAGTCTTCGCCGATTCCGGGTCAATCACACGTTCCATGTAGATCTCGCCAATCCTGCGTCGGTCCGTGGGGGTTCCATCTGCGATGACGTGAGCGACTGGAAGGCTCTTCTTCTTGGCGACAAGCCGACCCTGCCGGGTCTCGTCACGCTCTCCATTCGGCCAGAACAGATCACAGTCATCTGCAACACGTATGGCGGTGCCAAGTTTTCGCCCGAACACGTTCAACGCCCCAGAAACAGAGACAGTAGCAGTGGCGTCGTCGGATTCCCCAGAGGCCAGCGCACCAAGTTGAACAGCGCACGCAAGTAGCGCCCCCGTCTGGGATTCGCACATCGACAGATACTCGTCGACGCCGACATCGAGTCGCTCTTGCAACGTGATATCCCGGTACTGGCCTTCACATGTTTCAAGATTTGCCTCGTCCAGCACGCGTATCGCGTCAGCCACCGATTCAGAAGTGACACCGGAGTTTCGTGCCTCAAACAACGCCAAACGTGCGAGGGCGTGCATACCGTCGCCCGTGTTGATGGCCTGAGCCGGCCCCCAGGACCACCACACGGAAGCACGACGATCCCGCTCAGAGTTACCGTCGCGGACGTCGTCGTGGATCAGGATGTGGTTGTACAGGTATTCGACAGAACTGGCGTGAGGCAGTGCATCCGAAAAATTACCGCCCAGCGACTCACAGGCAAGTAGCGTGAGAGCGCCGTGGACGCGCAGAGGCGGCGCAGATATTCGAGCCTCGCCCGTCGTCTCAGACCAGCCCATGTGATAGTCCATCATTCGGTAGAGGGGCAACGTTCGATCAGCCACCAGCGACTTCAGCGCGGCTTCAAGCTCATCCTGCCGTCCTATCAACCCGACCGGAGGTTCACCGGACATCGTCGTCATATGTGGGCGTCACCGTTCGTTTATATATGCCAGTAGGAGTAGATATATCAGCCAGGTGCCCCCGCGAGTACGTCGCTTAGGAACTTCACCCAACGACTTCAGGGCACACTGCCCGGAGCGCATCCAGCGATACCGCACCATGTCGTCGCACCTGCGGAGGCGTGACCGTAAAGTCTACGACCGTCGAGGCTGCGTCGTGCGCTCCACACACGCCTTCCATCACGAAATCTAGCGCATCCCCGAACGCCGCCTTCACATCCGTCGCCGATTTCATTGGCGGCTCCCCCGAGATATTTGCGGACGTTCCGGTAATCGGTCCTCCAAACGCGCGTGCGATCTTCCTCGGAGCTGAATGGTCCGGCACCCGTACGCCAACGGTCCCCGCGCCTGCTGATACTACATCCGGCAGCCGATCGACCGCTCGAAAAACCAGAGTCAGAGCCCCAGGCCAGAACACATTTGCGAGCGCCAGCGCGCCGTCGGGTATCTCGCTGGAGATCAACGGCAGATCCACAGGCGAAGCAATAAGCAACGGAACCGGGCTGTTCGCAGGTCTTCCTTTGGCCTCAAAGAGCCGCTTTACCGCCCGCTCATCAAAGGGATCAACACCCAGTCCGTAGAAGGTATCGGTTGGGAAAGCGACTACTCCCCCACCCTGTATCGACGACGCCGCCGTCTTCACAGAATCGATTTGAGATTGGTCCTGCCCGCTTTCGCCTGCGGTCTCGTTCAAAGTTGAAGTCCATTGCGGGGCATCGTGTTACTCCCGGATTCATCGTCAAGGCCCGATGTGACAAGTGAGCGATGGTCTCATGAAACAGCAGTCCGGATGACCAAGCCCACGAACGATTTACGTTGACGGAGTTTACCACGGGTGCTAGCTTTGAACGTCTCATTGATAGCCCTTAAGCGCCGGCCGTCTGGACACGCCAATTCAGCCGTGCATCCTTAAAATCGGGAGTTATGCCAGAAGACGCCGCGCAGACCCCTCAAGAAGCTCTGGAACAAGCGGTCGCAGATAGCCGTCGGGTATCCACGACCGGCGACATCGAGGTCGCAACCTATCTCGAGATCGCTCAGGGTGAGCGAGTTCGAGGAGGACGCCCAGATCAGGATACGACTGAGCCGGAAACTGTCATCATCATGGACTTCGGCTCCCAGTACTCTCATCTCATCGCACGACGCGTGCGTGAGGCGAATGTCTTCTGTGAAATAGTCCCCTACTCAGCAAAAGGCACAGTTCTGGACGGCAAGCACGTCGTCGGAATAATCCTTTCAGGTGGGCCCAACAGCGTCTACGAAGACGATGCCCCGCTAACTCCCGGATGGGTGTTTGAGGCAGGAGTCCCGATACTGGGCATCTGCTACGGAATGCAGGCGCTTGCGCACCAATTGGGCGGCAAGGTCACCGCCGGTTTACAGCAGGAGTACGGCTATGCCGTCATCCATCGCAACGACCAGTCAACCGAACTGCTTGACGGAATGGACGAGGCGTCACCCGTCTGGATGAGCCACGGAGACCGAATCGAAACGCTACCGCCCGGGTTCAGTGCGCTCGCATATTCAGAGAACTCGCCGGTAGCTGCCATCGGAAACGACGCCGGTATCTATGGCATTCAGTTCCACCCGGAAGTTGCACACACGCCGCAGGGCGCAAAGCTTCTCTCTAATTTTGTACACAAGATATGCGGCGCATCCGGAGACTGGACCCCGGGCCACTTCGTGACAGAAGCGATCGATCGCATCAAAGAACAGGTCGGCGACGGGAAGGTGATCTGCGCATTGTCGGGTGGCGTGGATTCGGCCGTTGCGGCGGTTTTGCTGCACCGGGCCATCGGCGACAACCTTACCTGTATCTTCGTCAACAACGGTCTGCTTCGCCGTGAAGAGGCGGAAAGGGTTCAGACGGTGTTCGGCAGGACACTTGGCCTGAAACTTCGATACATCGACGCTACCGAGCGTTTTCTGTCAGCCCTCTCCGGCGTCACGGATCCCGAAGAGAAACGCAAGATCATTGGCCGAGAGTTTATCGGGGTGTTTGAAGAAGAAGCCGACGTACTTGGCGAGGTCGACTTCCTGGCGCAGGGAACCCTGTACCCGGACGTCATCGAAAGCACGAGCGCGGAGACAAAAGCGGCGCACGTGATCAAGTCCCACCACAACGTCGGTGGCCTACCTGAGAACATGAACCTGAAGCTGGTCGAGCCGCTCCGATACCTGTTCAAGGACGAGGTACGTCTCGCCGGTGCCGAACTTGGCATCGCTCCGGAGGTCCTCAACAGACAGCCCTTCCCGGGCCCGGGTCTCGCCATCAGGGTCATTGGCGACATCACATTTGAGAAGCTAGAGACGCTCCGTAGTGCCGACTGGATCGTGATGGATGAGATCAAGAACGATGGGCTTTACGATCAGTTGTGGCAATCGTTCGCTGTCCTCACGGACACGAAGACGGTCGGGGTGATGGGTGACAGGCGTACATACAGTCACGTGGTCGCTATTCGCGCCGTCACAAGCGAAGACGCAATGACGGCCGACTGGGCAAAACTGCCTTATGACACGCTGGACCGTATTTCTAACCGCATCGTGAACGAGGTAGGCGATGTGAACCGGGTCGTTCTGGACATCACGAGCAAACCACCGGGCACGATCGAGTGGGAATAGTCGCCCTCATAGGATCACGACCTTGCCCTCTTCGGAGTTCACGAAATTGCCTGCGACATTGAAGGTCTTACTGGTCGGCTCCGGCGGGCGTGAACATGCGATGGCCGCCGCGTTGAGTAAGAGTCCGTTACTGAAAGAACTCTTAATAGCTCCGGGTAACGCAGGTACCAGCGCGCTCGGTGAGAACGTGCAGGTAGCGATAAACGACGTTGCCGGACTTGTGGCGCTTGCTCAAGAACGCAACGTAGACCTCGTCGTCGTTGGCCCGGAAGCGCCCCTCGCAAACGGACTTGCGGACGACCTAAAAGCGGTCGGAATCTCGGTGTTCGGCCCTTCGCGTTCGGCTGCACGTATCGAATCTTCAAAGAGTTGGGCGAAGCGGCTCATGGCGCGTCACGGAATACCGACCGCCGGATTCTCCACCTTCCAGTCCATCCAGGAGTCGATGTCTCACATAGACACGCTCCCCGAAGGACCGGTAGTCGTCAAAGCTGACGGTCTCGCCGCCGGGAAGGGTGTCATCATTGCAGCATCCCGCGCCGAGGCCAATGACGCTGTAGCAGAGATGATTCTCGGCCAGATGTTCGGCGATGCCGGTTCCACCGTGGTAATCGAGGAGTGCATGGAGGGGCCGGAGGTCAGTGTCTTCGCATTCGTGGACGGCCGGACTGTCTCAAACGAGGTCTCGGCCTGCGATTACAAGCGTGCGTACAACGATGACGCCGGTCCCAACACTGGCGGCATGGGCGCGTACACCCCGCCAGAGTTCTGGACGCCGGAGCTGGCGGCGAGGATTCGTGCCGAGGTTCTTGAACCCACGGCGGCAGCAATGGACGCCGAGGGAGCACCTTTTACCGGCATCCTCTATGCCGGGCTGATGCTGACCGAATCCGGTCCCCGTGTGATCGAATTCAACTGCCGTTTTGGCGATCCCGAGGCACAGGTTGTTCTCTCACGGCTTAATACCGACTTGCTTGAGATCGCCAATGCGGCCGCGAACGGTCAGCTCGATCAAGTCGACGTCAAGTGGAGCAACCAGGCCGCTGTATGCGTCGTAATGGCGTCCGGCGGCTACCCCGGCTCGTACAAGACTGGTGAGTTGATCAGTGGACTATCCGGCGTGTCTGATCCTGTACAGGTTTTCCATGCAGGAACAAAAGAAAGCGACGACGAAACTGTCCTAACGGCTGGTGGACGAGTTCTGGATGTCGTATCGACCGGGTCTGACATCTCCGAAGCAAGACGCAGTGCGTACGCCGGCGTGGCCTCTATCAGCTTTGATCGTTCCGAATACAGGACCGATATAGCGGCGCGCGCTGTGGATGCAAAAGCGCTTTGACCAGTTCCGCCAGTTCCCTCACTCCCGGGGCACGCACGCTTCTGGTGGTGTGTGACTTCGATGACTCCGCAGCAGAGTGCAACGCTGCACAGCTCCTGTTGGATGAGTTCGCAGGTCCCGAAGCCGAATCAGTTCAGAAATCGTACCGAGACGGCGATATCACGTTCCGTGAATACCAGGAAGAAATGTTCAACACCGTCAAGGCTCCGGTGGAGCATCTCAGGGCCTACGCAGGCGACAACGTCAATTTGCGCCCGGGATTTAAGGAAGCGGTCAAGGCCGCACGCGACCGTGGTGGAGAGTTCATGATCGCATCGGCGGGCATCGATTTTTACATCCAGCCGGTCCTTGAGGCTAACGGGCTTGGTGATGTGCCAATCTTGTCCGTTGCCGGAGCTCCAGGCGCACCGAACGGTGCAATGATGACGTTCCGTTACGATTACCCATCTGATCGAGAGTTATGTCGCGACTGGGCCGTTTGCAAATGCGAGCCAATCGAGAAAGCGCAGGCCTCCGGCGAAAAGGTGATCTTTATAGGAGATGGACTGCGGTCCGACTCTTGCGCCGCTGAGAAAGCAGACACCGTGTTTGCTCGGTCACGGCTCCTACAGCACTGTAAAGACAATGACATTGAAGCGATTGAGTTTGAAGATTTCCATTTGATCGCCCGCTACATCTTTGAACTTGAACTCGGCCTGCAAAACCCTGAAGTACAGGCCACCAGCAGAGCACAAATGAAAGCTGCAGAATGATCCCCCGCTATTCCCGTCCGGAGATGACGAAAGTCTGGTCGGACGAAAACATGTACGGCATATGGCTGGAAATAGAGATCGCAGCCAGTCAAGCCTGGACGAAACTCGGCGTCGTGCCTCAGTCCGATATGGACCTGATCCGTGACGCTAAGTTCGACATGGAGCTGTACGACAAGCATTTCGACGAAACGAAACACGATGTCGTCTCATTCACCCGGTCGGTCATGGCCAGCCTTGGCGACGAGGGACGCTGGATCCACCACGGCCTAACGTCCAACGACGTGAAAGACACGGCGCTAAGCGTCCAACTGCTCCAGGCAGTTGACCTGCTGGACAAGGACATAGATGAACTCCTTATTGTTCTCCAGCAGCGTGCCGAGGAGTTCATAGACACCCCCGCTATGGGGCGGTCACACGGCATCCATGCTGAACCCATGAGTTTTGGCCTTAAGTTCGCCCTGTGGTGGGACGAGATGCGTCGCCACAAGGTTCGACTTGCCCAGGCGCGGGAGATGATCGGCGTCGGAAAAATCTCTGGCCCGGTCGGCACCTACGCCAGCGTTCCACCGGAGATCGAAGAGACGGTCTGTGCAGAACTTGGTATTGCGCCCGCCCCCATATCCAACCAGATCGTCCAGCGCGACAGACACGCCCAGTACGTCCAGACGCTCGCGCTAATTGCGGCTTCGTTGGACAAGTTTGCAACGGAGATACGCGCGCTTCAACGCACCGAAATCCGTGAGGTGGAAGAGCCCTTTGGACAGGCGGGCTTCGTCACCACCGGCTCATCTGCCATGCCCCACAAACGCAATCCAGAAATCTGCGAACGCATCTGTGGGCTGGCTCGACTGGTCCGAGGTCACACCGTCACTGCGCTGGACAACGTGCCGCTCTGGCACGAGCGAGACATCAGCCACTCATCCGCAGAGCGAATGATCCTCCCGGACTCATCGCTAGCGGTCGACTATATCCTTGAGCGATTCACCGAGGTAATCCGTGGCATGCGGGTTTACCCGAAACGGATGATGCTCAACCTTGAGCTAACCCGGGGACTCCCCTTCTCGCCTCGTGTCATGCTTGCGTTGGTTGAGACCGGGATGGCCCGAACCGACGCATACAAGAAGGTCCAGGGACTCGCCATGCGGACCTGGGATGAAGAACTGGACTTCCGGGAGCTTCTTCGCAACGACTCGGATGTCACGGACGCCCTGGGCCCTGATGGACTGGAAAAACTGTTCGACTACGACCACTTTTTGCGATACGTACGCCACTCCTACGCTCGCCTCGGATTCTCCGTCGCGGCTGGCACGGCGCAGGACTGACTTTTCTGATGCCAGCCGTAAATGAAACCAATTTCTCCGGCCTGATCCACCGTGGCAAGGTTCGTGACACCTACGACATCGGTGACGGCCGTCTCCTGATGATCGCCACAGATCGCATCTCGGCCTTCGACGTAATCCTGCCTTCGCCGATCCCCGATAAGGGCACGATTCTGGCGCAGATGTCCAAGTTCTGGTTCGATCTGACTGCCGACGATATGCCAAACCACGTAGTCGGAATGGCCGATGACGATGAAGCACTGGTCGATATACCACGCGTTGGAGCTCTTGCCGAGCTTCCAGACGACATGCGTCGACGCTCGATGGTGATCAAACGTGCGGAACGACTCGACATCGAGTGCGTCGTCCGCGGCTATATAACCGGCGCAGGCTGGGCAGAATACTCAGAGTTCGGCACTCTGAACCGCCAAAAATTTCCCGAAGGGATCGTGGAAGCTCAGATGCTTGAACCTCCCATGTTCACGCCAAGCACCAAGGCGGAAGAAGGCCACGACATGCCGATGACGCCGTCGGAGGTCGTAGACCTGGTGGGCGAAGGAATGGCCTCCACGCTTGAAGAAACGTCGATCCGTATATTCAAGGTCGCCCAGGCGTACGCCGCCGGACGCGGCATGATCATTGCCGATACCAAGATGGAATTTGGCCTTATCGACGGCGAACTGATACTGATCGATGAGCTATTTACCGCGGACTCAAGCCGGTTCTGGTCGCAAAATGCCTATAAACCTGGGAGTTCTCCGCAATCTTTCGACAAGCAATTCGTGAGAAACTGGCTGCTTGAAAGTGGATGGGACAGGGAACCACCGGCGCCGGATCTGCCGGATGAAATAGTTCGTAAAACACGTGATAGATACGTTCAGGCCTTTGAACGCCTGACCGGAGAAACATTTGTCGCCTGATCCCCACGACATAGGCGAACGGGGACAATATGAGCGACACAGGGCGAAACATAGAGGAATAAATGCCAGATCGAATCGCTAGCACAAGGCCGGAAAGCCGACGCGGGATGTCAAAAGGTCAGCTTCGCGCTGAACGCCGCGGCAAATCAGACGCCCGAAAAAAACGGAGACGCTACATCTACACAGCCATAGCGTCCGCGATCGCCCTGCTGTTCATCGGTAGTCTGCTGGTCCCCGGCAACTCCGGGGTTCAGACCAGCGAAAACGCAAACTTGAACGCAGGCGGACCGGTGGAACTCCTCCAGGACGGCGGCCGCAGCCACATAGACGTCGGCGACTCTGGCGGTCCCTACTTCACCACTCCCGCCACTTCTGGTCCCCACTTCGGCGTGACCGCACCGAGCGACGATCTTCCTTATGGATCACCCGCCCGTTGGGGCGCATACGCCGTGCCGCTGGGCGATGAGGTCCAGATCCACAACCTTGAGCACGGCGGAATCGTCCTGAACTACAACTGCGCAGAGACCTGTCCAGAGCTCGTTGACCAGCTTCAATCTGTGGTCCCCGGAAACGGTGCGCAGTTCATTCTTGCGCCCTACCCCGGCATGAACAGTCGAATCGCCGTCACGTCATGGCGACACATCATCGAGATGGATGAGTTCGACGAGGCCAGGATTAACGAGTTCATCGACGCCTACCTGGACCGTGCACCTGAGAGCGTGCCAGGCAACCTGTTCTAATGTTTCTCGCCACCGTACGAGTCACACTAAAACCGACTGTCAATGATCCGCAGGGGATAACCATCGCCCGCGCTCTGGCGACTCTTGGCTTTGATTCAGTCGAGGGGGTCAGGGCCGGGAAGATGATCGAGATCACGCTCAACGAGTCAGACCGAGGGACAGCCGAAAAGCACGTTACCGAGATGTGCGAAAAGCTGCTCGCCAACCCGGTGATCGAGCGATACAGCTTCGACCTGGAGTCTGCTTAAGGCTGAGGCGATTCCGTCGGAACGGATCGGTTACTGACGCACCATTATGGGCATCCCACCCTGAGGCTCTCGAAGGGCGGGCGCATACAGCCCATACTCCGCTGTTATGCACCAACGGCGCCTGTACGCTCCTAGAGAGCGCCCTTGGTGCTTGGGATCGTGTTGATATTCCGCTGGTCCATCGTTACGGCGTCACGGAGCGATCGGCCAAATGCCTTGAACGCTGACTCGATGATGTGGTGCTCGTTCGTCCCCGTTTCCACCTTGAGGTGGATGTTGAAGCGACCCTCGGCGGACGCCGACTCGAAGAAGTGGCGCGCCAGGTCTGTCGGGAACTCGCCGATGTTGTTGTTGGACCCCATGTCCACAACGGCATAGCCACGGCCGCTCAAATCAACGGCACACATGGTCAACGCTTCATCCAAAGGGACAAACGCATGCCCCATTCGTACGATGCCCCGACGCTCTCCAAGAGCCTGATCTATACATCGTCCCAGGACGATCGCCGTGTCCTCAGCGATGTGGTGCGGGCCAGACTCTGTGTCACCGGACGCACGAACCGAAAGATCGATAGAACCGTGGCGCGCCAGGGCGTCCAGCATGTGGTTCAGAAATCCGTTCGGGGTTTTTATTTTGCTAACGCCGGTTCCGTCAAGATTGACCGTGACAGCGATATCGCTTTCGCCGGTCTTTCGTTCGATGGTGGCCGTACGGGAACTGTCCACAGTCATTTCGTCTGTCTTTCGCGTTGGAACACCGCAGGCGCGGTGATGAAACTCAATAGTTACGTTGGAGCGGTAAAAGGTGCAAGCGCAGCGCGAGTCTGGTTAGCGGGAATGCGTTCCCGGGTTGGAGTCGGTTAAACCAGCTCCGACAGAACTTCCAGCACCCGGGTCGTCTCGTCGGGCGTTCCCGTGCTGATCCTGAGATCATGCGTGAGACGCGGATCTGAGAACGGCCTCACGAACACGCCTTTCTTGACTAGGATTTCGTATAGATCCGTAGCCAGATAGTCCTCAAAGCGCGTCAACAGAAAGTTTGCATGTGACGGCACGTAAGAGACGCGATCCATCGAGTCAAACGCGTCCTCCATGCGCTTCCGCTGTTCTAAGAGGATCGCAACCTTACCGAGCAGTTTGCCCCGGTGCTGCATCGTCGCCAGAAGCGCCGCCTCTGCAGCAATGTTTACGTTGTAAGGGTTCTTTATGTCCGACAGCCGGGAGATGATCTCCGGGCTAGCGATCATGTAACCAACTCTAAGACCGGCGATACCCGCCCACTTGCTGAATGACCTCAGCACGACCAGGTTCTCGTACTCCGGAATCAGGTGCGAAACAGTCTGTCCGGAGAACTCGTAGTAGGTCTCATCGACAACGATAACCATCCCGAGTTTTAACAATTCGCGGGTCTGTTCTTCGGTCAGGATGTTGCCTGTCGGGTTGTTTGGAGAGGCCAGAAACACGATCTTCGTACGCTCATTGTCCTCACGGGCAACCGCGTCTACGTCCACATCAAAGGCGTCATCGCGTTGAATAGAAACCACTTCCGCATCGGCTACCCGAGCGCAGAAGTGGTACATGCCGAAGGTTGGCTTACAGTCCAGGACGCGCTCTCCCGGCGCAACGAACAGTCGCATCAGGAGATCGATCATCTCGTCAGCGCCTGCCCCTGCCAGGATCTGGTCGGTTGGGTGGCCCGTGTACTCAGACAACGACGCGCGTATCTTGACCTGGTTGGCGTCCGGGTACAGGTGCAGCGGAAGGTCCATAAGTGACGCCGCTATGTCCGGGTCCGCGCCAAACGGGTTTTCGTTCTGGTTGACCCGAATGATCATCTCCGGCGGGACGCCGGCCTTCGCCGCCATCTCGTCCGGCGATACCGCCGTGGCGTATGTCTCCGGCGTGACCAGGTGCGGGCGCATCAGTTGTTGTATCTGGATCTGTGACAAACGAGTTTCCGTATAAATCTGATGGGTAAACGGAGCGACGACTATGTCTGCACCCGAACGACGGGATTACACCACAGGACTGCGGCCCGGGCTACTCCCCGATAAGCCGTTTCATGCGCAGTTCTGCGGCGTTGGCATGTCCATGAAGCCCTTCGGTGCGTGCCAGAACGGAGGCCTGGCGTGCGATGGCCATAAATCCTTCACTATCAAGATCGACGACCGGTGTGTAGCGCAAGAAGTGCCTGACGTTGAGCGCCGAAGCGAATCTAGCCGTGCCACCCGTCGGCATCACGTGGCTTGGTCCGGCAACGTAGTCGCCGATAACCTCTGCCGAATACTCGCCCGCAAACAACCCGCCGGCGCTGCGCACCAGTGAGATATAGGGAGACGGATCAGCGATAGCAAGGCAAAGGTGTTCCGGTGCAACGACGTTGGCGACCTCTATCGCTTCTTCGACTGATGCCACGATTACCGATACGCCGTTGGTTTCCACGGCCTGGCCCGCAATTTCTTTACGCGGCAATTCCACAAGCTGACGCTTGAGGGCGTCCTCTACACCATCAGCGACCTGTGTGGAGGTGCTAACGAGTATTGGACGTGCACGGATGTCGTGTTCCGCCTGGGCTAACAGGTCGCTGGCACAGAACTCGGCGTCGGATGTTTCGTCCGCTACGACAAGGGTCTCGGTAGGCCCATAAAGTCCGTCGATACCGACGCGCCCGAACAGTTGTCGCTTGGCGGCCGTGACCCAGACATTGCCGGGACCGACTATCAGGTCGACCGCAGGTACGGTTTCGGTGCCGTAAGCGAGTGCGCCGATGGCCTGAGCTCCGCCCATCTTGAAGACGCGGTCCGCACCTGCGATGGCGGCGGCGGCCAGGACAGCCGGGTGCGGCAAGGCGTCCCCTATCGCGGGAGTCGCCAGAAAAATCTCTTCAACCCCGGCAACCTGGGCAGGAACAACGGTCATGATGACCGTGGACGCCAGCGGCGCCGTTCCACCGGGAACGTAAGCTCCAACACGCTTCACCGGCGTTACCAACTCGCCATAGTGCCGCTCATCATCGTGCCAGCTCTTCGGCATCGCCGCAGTCTGAAACGCCCGAACGCGCTCGGCGGCCACCTCTAAAGCTTCACGCGTCTCGGGCGGTATCGCGTCCAGTGCCGAGTCTATGTCCTTGCGAGCGACTTCCAGAAAACCTAGCGGTTCGCCGTCGAGTTCGCTGGAGATTCGCTTGACCGCGGCGTCCCCGTCTCGGCGAACGTCGGCAAGGATTCCCGCTGCGACCCTGTCGGCCTCTTCATCGTCCGGCTGTGGCCCCCCGAGAAGTTCTATCGCCTCAGCAAGGCCGGTGACCCGTTTCATCCTTTGGGGGCTCCCCCGTTTGGGGCGAGAGGCCGTCCGAGTTTGTTACGCAGCTCCGCGTACGCTGCACACGGTGTTTCGAATACGTACGCGGGTTCGTTGACGGTAATTCCGCTGGCCCCGAGTTTTCGCATGTAGTCGATCGCTGGGATCAGTTCTTTTTTGGGTACAACGACCTGCACCGAGAACCACGATCCACCGGTTTTGCTGAACACCGGAGATACGGTCGGCCCCTGCAGACCGGAGTATTTAGGCTCAGAGTTCACCCGGCCAGCTACGGCCTCGGCAGATTCGCCTTCTATGTTGGCGATCACCCACTGAAAGTTCTGCCCTGCTACCCGGGATTCGAGCCGCTCCAGGATCTGGCGTATGGGCTCAAGACCGGCATCGTCCAGCTTCAGCGAAACAAGGTTTCCTATCAACACAGCCGACGACGTAAGAATCGGCGTGTCTTCAAGCCGTCGCAACCGATTTTGGCGCAACGTCGTTCCGCTCGCCGTGATGTCGGCAATCATGTCGGCGTCGCCGATCTCAGGCCGAGCTTCTAGCCCGCCTTTGGCGTCAACCGGTTCGTACTGAATCTCGTGCTTCGCCAGATAACGACCGACAAGTCGCGGGTACTTGGTCGCAACGCGAAGCACCCGACCTGTCTTTTCAATTTCGGCGGCCTTGCCTGCGAGATCTTTAACGGTCGTGACGTCCACCCACTCGTCCGGAACCGCTAGTACGAGGTCTGACCCGCCAAACTTGAGGTCCGGGATCAGGATGATGCCGTCGCCGTCCTCGTCATGGGTCTCTTCGAACTGGTCCAGGCCAACGATGGCGATTTGAGCAACGCCGCGATCGATCAGTCCTGTGATGTCGGATGCGCGCTGGAAAAGCGCTTCTACACCATCGACTGAGGGGATCGGGGCGGTATAGGTACGGGTGCTCAAGCGGTTAACGCGGAGTCCAGCGTTGCCGAGCAGTTCCATAGCGGAGGATGCGAGTGCGCCTTCTGATGGAAGCGCTATACGAAGATCTGGCACTTTAAATACGGGTACCGGTGAACGCAGTGACGGCGTGTTTGACGCCGTTCGCCGATAGGCGACAAGATATTGTACGCGGGGATGGGCCGCCGGGTCATTGGCGAAGCGTTAAGTCACCGATTTGTCCGTCAGGCCCGGTGGGCTGGCGCGGTTGGAATGGAAGGAGCGTTAGCCCCCTACTCCCCGCTGGACGCCTTTAACAACTCATCTCTGATCGCCTCTGCGACGATCTCGATCTCGCCATCTTGCAGATTGATCGGATCCATGTAGATTTCTCCCATAAATCCAAGTGGGCTGATGTACACACGAGGCGATCGCGCCATCAATCTACGATGAATCTCGTCGCCATCCGGTCCGCGCCAGTCACGCTCAAAATAGATCACAGCGTGCGGAATCGGGTGATCTTTGTTGTCGTGCTCCACCTGGGCTCTTATTCCCGGAATCTCGGTGATCTGATCGACCACCATCTCGCACTGACTCCTGAACCGGGCGGTTTCGGCATCCTGGTCCTCTGCCACAAACGCCTCGACGGCGGCGACAATACCGACGATCTCCTCCTTGGAGACCTTCATCGGTCGGCCAATCGCCTGATTCGGGGCGGCGTTCGCTCGGGCGGCCTCAACAAGATCAGCCCGTCCTATCAGGATTCCCGTGCTCTGCGGCCCGCGCATTCCCTTGCCACCACTGAAGCTAACGAGGTCCGCACCTTCATCCAGATACTTGTTCAGGTTTTCGCGCGGCGGCAACATCGACGCGCCATCACATATGATCGGAATATTGTGTCGATGCGCAATCTCGGCCAGCACAGGTAAGGGGATGTCGCCGGATCCGGTGAATGGCGACACGAGGTGAATGATCCCCGCGGTATTGGACGTAATCGCCGCCTCCACTTCTTCCGGATAGCAGTGCCGACCCTTTCCCACCTCTACGAACTTCGCCCCGGTCATCAGGTACGCGTGGTCGTAGTGAAAGCGATGCTGTCGCTGAATGATCAACTCGTTTGGGAACCAGTCGGTAATTGGCAGGCTCTGGATACGTGCCACGTCGGTGCCGGTCATAACTGCGGCGGACTGCAACACAAGGCCCCCGGCGGCGCCGCTCGTGACCAGGGCCGCCTCAACACCTAAGGTTTCGGAGATCATTTCGCCGGCGCGAATCAGTAGCTCGTCGATATTGACGAACACCTCGGCTGATTCCTCAATGGCCTCGATAACCTCGGGGCGCATGCGTGAACCGGAGTGCTTTGTGTTCGTCCCGCCGGCGTTGATGACAGGCGTCAGACCCATCCGCTGAAAAACAGATCCGCCGGTACCGTCCGCCATAGTTCAGTCTCCTGATCCCATATTCAAGTGTTGTTACGTTCGACTACAGGTCCGTGGCCCAGAGCATTTCTACCGTGTTCGGCCGACGGATTGTATCCGTATGCTAGGCCAATATCAGACGATACCAAACATGATCATCGATATGACTGCGTTCAAGAGCGCGCCCACGACCAGAATTCCGATGGGCGGCCAGTAGTTCGTAAACCCGAGCGTCGCTTTCATACCGACCACGATAGCCACGAGCATCCAGATGGTGGCTGCGGCCCATATCAATCCGCCAATTCCGGGAATTATTCCAAACACCCTCAGCAGTGCAGGCCCGTAAGCGATGCCGATTACGCGCATCATCTCCGGCCTTGAGGCCTCGACGTGGATCGAATCGAATATGAAACTCCGTAGGAACCAAGCCACGTGGACCGTGACGAGCCAGCCCACGAAGGTCAGTAATGCGTTCACAACGGCGACGCCCGGGTTGTCGATCGCCCCGATCGCCGAAGCGAGGGACGCGGCGACGACGAGTCCGTAAACCTGGAACATCGCTGTCGGATCGCCCTTGATATCCAGAAACGTCCGATGATTCAACAGGGCGGCGTTAACCACCCGACTGGTCAAATCTCGTTGGGGCTCAGGCGGCTCCGGTTCGAACTCGCCCGATTCAGAATCGTAGATCATCCAGCAACAAAGTCGAACACTCGCGCGGCCGTGCGTCCCATGACCTCTTCGGCATCCTCGCCGCCGGACAGCGCCGGATGGCTTCGGATGCCCTCCAGAGCGTTGTGATAACCCTCACGTCCTGCGCTCGGCGGGAAGTCGCTGCCCCACATCAGACGCTTTGGCCCGAAAGCCTCGACAGCCATCTCAACAAAGGGTGGAACGTTCTCGATCTGGTAGTCAGGCGTAAGGATTTCAGGCCTGTCTGCGATCTCGCCCAGGCCGTGAAGTTTCATCGTCGTATTTGGAAGCTCGGCCAGCTCCATGAGCCTCTTGTACTTGTCGTACGGCGGCTTGTGTCCATGTCCGGCGTTGCCGAAGTGTTCGATCACTATCTGCGTTTCTGGGACCGATGAGATCAAATCCCTATAACCGTCCGTGAGGAAGCCTTCAAACGTGCCCTGAGCGCTAACCGTAACGCCAAGTTTGCCCGCAGCAGCCCATAACTCAGGCTGCTGAGGCGCACCGTTGTCGTCGGTGTACAGGCGCAATCCACCGGCTCCGCGCTCGGCCTCGTACGTCAGCGCACCGACCTGGTCATCGCCATTGGGGTCGATCTGTACAGCGGCCTTAAATCGACCCGGGAACTTCTCACAACACTCGAACAGGTAGTCGGCGTTGTAAGTTCCCCGGTGCTGGAGCAGCAGCGCGTGATCCACGTCATCCATGTCCATGACGTGGGCCAGCGTTTCGATCGGCTCGAACCAGTTGTGGCTGGCGTGGCAGTGCGTGTCAACGATCATCATTAGGTAGCGATCTCCATACCTGACGTGCCCACGCCTGATCCTTCGCCCAGTACCAGGTCGTCGATGGTTTTCTTGAGTCCGGCGGGAAGGTCCCAGTCGCCGCCAAGGTCTTCAATGATCTCGGACGGCTTCTTGGCTCCAGCGAGCGCAACGCTGACGGTCGGATTATCCAACACCCATGCGATCGCAAGTTGGGCGATGGTCTTGCCGTGGTCGGCCGCTATCCCCTTCAGCTTTTCTACCGTAGCGACGTTTGTGGCCAGGTGCTCGGCACCCCAGCTGTTGATTCCGAAGTTATCGCCTCGGGCGCGCCAGTCGTCATCGCCGAAGCTCTGCGTTGGGCTCCACGCGCCGGTCAGGAGACCGTGCGCCATCGAGCCGTAGGCCATGATCCCCATTCCGTTCGCCTTCACAAACGGCATGACGTCCGCCTCAGGTCTTCGGTCGAAGATGTGATAGCCGATCTGCTCGGTGATGATCGGGCTGGTCTTGAGCGACTCTTCCATCATCGGGACAGAGAAGTTGGACACTCCAGTGTGGCGAATCTTGCCCGCCTTCTTGGCTTCTTCCAGTACCCCCATCGGGTCGGAGAACGGTCGGCCCTTATCTGGCCAGTGGATCAAGAACAAGTCGATGTAGTCGGTCTGAAGCCGTTTCAGACTTGCGTCGATGGAAGCTCGAAGCAGTTCCGGGTCGGAGTCGGCGATCGTGGCAGCCTTGCGATCCGAGTTGTCGGTCTTCCACTCGCGTGCGCCCTTGGTTACGAGGACGATGTCTTCACGCTTGAGGTCTTTGATGGCTTTGCCCATCAACGTCTCGCCGTAGCCCCAGCCGTACACCGCAGCGGTGTCGTACAGCGTGATACCACCGTCAAACGCCGCATGTACGGCTGCTATCGCCTCATCGTCATCCAGGTCGCCGTACTGGCCGCGACCCATCGGCCATCCACCGAAGCCGATCGCCGAAGTTTCTAGCCCTGAGTCGCCAAAGGTCCTCGTACGCATGTTTGTCCTTTGATCTGGTCTGATTGTTGAGAGTGTTTGTGTTGATTACATTTGTATCGGCGCATTGTAGATGTGTCTGGCACAGCCAGTCGCCCCGTTCTTGGACTATGACCTCGATCCCCCTCACCACGTCCCTCTCCCGCGTAGGGGAGAGGGAGGAAAATCATCACTCTCCCGAACACGTTTGTATGTCATCCCGAGCGTAGCCTAGGGATCATCACCGGCACAGCGTCAATCGAAAACTGACGTTCACGCAAATACCTTGAATCTCCCTCACTCTTGGTACACGTGGGCCCATCTCCCACCGGGATAAGGGGCCACCTACCCGCGTGAAACCGCCCCATCCACATCGATCCCGGTTACCGGCCCCACCCCGGTGTACGCGACCGCCTTGATCGTCACGGACAGCGACTCCCCTGGCTCAAAGTGGCGCGCCGTTCCGTTCTCGATCGCCCCGGCCAACCCTCCGTTGGATAGTGATGTGCATGGCTCAAGACCGACGTTGTAGCAACGCCCGTACCACGGGTAGCCCCAACCTCCGCCGAGGTTCCGCCAGTACCAGAGATACTGAAATACTTCTGCGGGAAACCGGAGTCCAAAGCCGACCCCTGTCTCTTCATTTGTGACGGCGTACCAGCCCTCCGGCATCTCCGTCATGTATGCCATATCCAGCGATCGGTCCTCTATGGGTGGGATACGTGTGAAATCGATCAGCGTCCCGTCTTTTGCGGGAACATTCGGCCAGGGGCCGCGGTGATTGGCCTCGAGCTTCGACGATTCGGCCGTCGCCTCGGTATCCGTCATCACCGTGCAATCGGGCACATCGAGTCGGCAGTGCTCCGACAGGAACGGACCGCCGATAGCCAGGTGCTCCAGCCACACGGCGTCGGCCTCTTCCTCACCGTCGTTCGTCACCGTCTCGTCCAGCGTCAGCACGCCGCTGCCAGATTCCAACGTGAGCGTCTTGGTGACCGAAAACGGCGTGCGATACCCGCGTGCGCTGAAGGTAACAGCCACACGCTCCGGGGTGTCCTCGTCGATAACGACGTCCCACGGCATCGTGCTCATCTCGGCGTGTAGCCCCAACTCGGCTCCTGCTACGGTCGACGGATAGCCACCGTGCGGGACCACCGTCTGCCAGCCGCCCTCGTACACGTCCAGCCAGTTGTTCTCTGCGCCGCCGGTGGTCGGGATGAACTTTTGAGGATCCCTGACGCCCCACGGCGTCCGCCACATGAAATCGGTGTCCGAGGGCTTGTGGACGATGCTGTAGACGTCTGCGCCCTTGTCTGCCAGCACAATGACGCGCAGAACTTCATTCTCGAGCAACACGGTTCGCAGGCCGCGATAGGTCCAGGCGCTGGAAATCCGGCAGCCGTATGTCCGTTCGCCTTCGTAATGCATGGCAGTCGCCACTCCGTAAGTTTCTGGTTGGTTAGAAAGGAATCAGGCATCCGGGAACACCGAGATCCGGAACACATCTTTCGACTCTGACGCCACGCGTTCGAACCCGTCCGGGATCAAGCCCTCAAGCAAGATCCGATCCGGGACCAGTTCCCCGTGTCGTATCTTGACCTCGACGACCATCGGTGGCGCATTCTTCCACGGCCGACACCGACCGGCAACAGGATAGAACTCTTGACGGTGCTACGATTCCATCACCAAACTCGACCCCTAGAAAAAGGAGTGATAAGTGAGCGACGATAAGGTCAAAATCTTGTTCGATACCGATATCGGATCGGACATCGACGACGCTGTCGCCCTCGCATACCTCTTGGCACAACCCCGCTGCGAAATACTGGGAATTACTACCGTTTCAGGGCAGCCAATCGAACGTGCCAAACTCGTCAGCGCCATCTGTAAGACTGCGGGGCAGGACATACGAATCGTTCCGGGATCAGAAGACCGGCTGGATGGTCCCACCCGCCAACCACGCGTACAGCAGGCATCGGTGCTGCCGAACTGGTCACACGAGACCGAGTTCGGCGACGATGACGCCGTCGAGTTCATGGCCGACACCATTCGCTCCCAGCCAGGCGAGGCCGTTCTGCTGGCCGTGGGCCCAATGACGAACGTCGCAAATCTATTTACAAAGCACCCGGATGTTCCCGGCCTGTTGAAGTCACTCCAACTAATGCTGGGTCGCTTCATCGACCCGTATCACGGCACACCGTCGGCAGAATGGAACGCGCACTGTGATCCGGCGGCCGCAAGAATTGTGTACGAGACCGACGCTCCCGGACACACGTCGCTCGGGCTGGATGTAACGACCAGAGTCACGATGAACTCGGACGAGGTCAAAGAGTACTTCCAGCACCCGCTGCTAAAGCCGGTATACGAGATGTCGTCGGTCTGGTTCGATGAACGAGCGATCTTGAACTTCCACGACCCCCTGGCCGCCGTGACGCTGTTCGATGATTCGGTCGTAGAGTTCCAGAGCGGAACGTCCGTCGTAACACGGGGCGACGATCGGGACGATGGTGTCACGGAGTGGACCCCGGACGACAACGGCCCTCACAGCGTGGGTATCACTGTCGATTCAGACCGGTTTTTTGAGTCCTACTTCAGTGTCTTCAAGTAAGAGCGCCTCAGCCGCAAACTCGAATCAGTCCCCTCTCCCATCGGGAGAAGGTTAGGGTGAGGGAGAAGTCTTGGTCAGGGACAACATCGCTGCACCCCGACAGCAATATTCATAGCACCCCGAAATGAAAGAAACGAAGGACCAGATGTCACTAGATAGCCTGAAAATCACCGGTATCGAAATGCTGTGGTTTGAGCACACGCTCGAAAACGTCGGCAGCGACTACAACACCTTCAACATGGTGTACGAAGCGGGCGCACAGAAAACGACCACAGAAGGCATCCTTCGAATCCACACGTCTGAGGGCATTACGGGTAACCATGTCGGCCTCCGTGGCCCGACCGCCGAGCAGATCAAGATGCTCACCGGTTACCTGATCGGCAAAAACCCGCTTGAGCGTGAGAAGATCTACCAGGACTCAAAACGCGGCCTCAGGCACTTCGATATGACCGGCGTGGGACCGGTGGACATCGCCCTCTGGGACATCGCTGGCAAGTTGTTCAACGCCCCGCTCTATCGCATGCTGGGCGGAACCCGCAAACCACTCCCCGCCTACGCCAGCACCCTGCACGGCGACGAGAACGGCGGACTTGGGACGCCGCAGCAGTTCGCCGATTTCGCACAGCAGTGCAAAGAGATGGGCTACAAGGCGTTCAAAATCCACGGCTGGGGCGATGGCCCGATCTCCCGTGAGGTCGAAAATATCCTCGGGGTTCGGGAACGCGTCGGCGCCGACATGGCACTCATGATCGATCCCGCATGTGAGTATGAGAACTTCGCAGAGACGTTGGCGATTGGGCGCGCATGTGACGAGGCCGATTTTTTCTGGCTTGAGGACCCGTACAAGGACGGCGGCGTTTCGCAGTTCGCACATCGCAAGCTGCGCCAGATGATCAAAACGCCACTCCTTCAGACAGAGCACATCCGTCTTCTAGAACAGCACGTCGATTTCATAGTTGCCGATGCCACGGACTTTGTCCGGGCGGGGGCGCATGAAGATGGCGGCATCACCGGGGCCATGAAGATCGCTGCCGCCTCTGAGGGCTTTGGCCTTGACATGGAACTCCACGGACCCGGACCGGTACACCGTCACATAATGTCGGCGATACGGAACACCAACTGGTACGAGCTGGGCCTGATTCACCCAATGATTCACACCACGAAACACCCGATATATCTGAACTACAACGACGATCTGAATGGGATCGATTCAGACGGCAATGTGTACGCACCTGAAGGTCCCGGCATCGGCGTGGAGATCGACTGGGAGTACGTGAGAGCGCACCAGGTCGATCGTGCGGTTTGGGGCAACGTGCCGGAGCCCATTCGTGGTTACGTCGCGCCGCCAGTTGGCGAACCCGCACCTGTTTTCCCGCCAACTGCTCCGGTCGCTACGGATGGAGAGTCTGAGGACGAAACTACTACCGATTAGGTAGTACGCGCTCTCGCTCTACGCCGTCCTTCGAGAGCCTCAGGACTCGGGTTTCTTCGAACGCTAACACCTCTTAAAAGGGTCCGAGACTCTTGAAAAACACGCTCACTCGGCAAGCAGCCTTACCTAGACGCGCCCCCCAAGCGGGGCCACCGGTTCTCCGGCTTCCACGAACTTGCCATACTCACGCCCCAGCTTGATCTCGCCGTCTTCCATCAGCACCTCGCCGCGGAGCAGCGTCATCGTGATAGCGCCCTTCAGTTCCATACCCTCGTAAGGCGTAAACCCGGCCTTGCCCAGCATGTCCGCCTCTTTGATCGTGTGCATACGCGCCGGGTCAACAATCGCCAGGTCGGCGTCCGAACCTACCTGTATCGTTCCCTTCTTAGGGTACAGGCCAAAGATTCGGGCCGGGTTCTCCGCCATCACCCGTGCGAACCAGCGCGGGCCAAGCCCTCGCTCCTCGACGCCCTTCGAATACACGATCGGTGCAATCGTCTCGATGCTTGGCGCACCGAACGGCACCGGCAGATCCGTTCCTGGCATGAAGAACACGTTATCAGCGCCCTTCATCTTGTCCTCGTACGGGTGCGGTGAGTGATCGCTCGCTACGCACGAGATATATCCCGCTTCAAGACCCTCCCACAACGCTTCGTGATCGCCGCCGTCCCGATAGCGCAGAGGCGGACCGATCTTGAGCAGCGGTCCCCACTTCTCGTGGTCCTCGGCCGCAAGCAGCAAGTACTGCGGGCAGGTCTCCGTCCAGATCGGCAAACCCTCTGCCTGCGCCCGCTTGACTCGCTCAAGGCCCAGTCGAGTGCTCAAATGCACGATGTAGAGCGGGCTGCCGGTCATCTTCGCCAGAGCAATCGCCCGGTTGATCGCCTCTTCCTCCACCCACGGCGGCGCAACGTCCGGGAAGTCTGACGGCTTGACCCGGCCTTCGTCACGGAAACGCTTCTCCAGGTGGTCGATCACGTCGCCGTTCTCGCAATGGAGTTGAGTGACACCTCCGTTACTGCCGATCAGCTCCATCGCGTTGATGATGAACTCGTCATCCACCATCGTGCGAGGTCGTCGACTCTTGTAGGTCATGAATGCCTTGAACGAGCGGATGCCCATATCCATTGCGGCGGGGATGCCCTGGAACACGTACGGATCAGCTCCCAGCATCAGGTGCAGGCCCATATCGATCACGGAACCGTCGTTGATCTCTCCCGTGATGCGTGTGGCGGCAGCCGGGAGACCTTCCTTTTCTGCGTGATTCGGTTCTCCAAACGGTATGATCGTCGTCAACCCGGACTTCGCCGCCATCTTCCCTGCCAGCTCAAAGTCCTCCCAACCACGGAAGTGGGCGTGTCCGTCTATGGGCCCCGGAAGAACATAGCGTCCAGAGGCGTCAATATCACGGTCGGCGGCCGGCATCGAGTCGGGCGATCCGATGGCCACAACAAGTCCGTCTTTGATGGCGATCGACGCCTCCACTTCGGATGTCGCCGTAACGACGAGGCCGCCAGATACCACGGTATCAACTCTTTGCTCTGCCACTATGTGATGCTCCTAGCCAGAAGATTTGCCGAGGCAAACCAACTCTGATTTTCCAATTTTATCGTTGTGATTAGTTGGTATTTAATTGTGACGAGAGCCAAACGGGATGTTTCTCATCAGATGTACCCACTGGGATCTAGTGATCTCAGCCCGGCGGTCACGTCGACGCCTGCTGCTCTCCCACTCCTCGTCCGAGATGTTGTCCGGCCGGCCGGTCCAGACCCGCGTCGCCTCCCAGTGCGACGGAGAGTGATATCCGGTCAACAGTGTGACCTCAAGCGGGTACGCAGAGCCGACGGTCTTCCACAGACCGAGGATCCGGGCGTCCTGCTGCTCTATCCGAGGCCATACGCCATTTTCTGACATATCCACGACCTCGGTCAGGTCGGAAGGGTCGATGTAAAACCGTCGATAGCCGAAAAAGTCTCGATGGTGCTCATCCGGGATCGTGGCAAGCGGGCGCACTGCGATAGGCATTATCAGGCGTACATTCTCGGACTCCACCAGTGGTGAACGCTCGTACCCGGCTAGCGAGGCCTGCCATGAGGCAATGTCCTTGAACGCCGTCACCTGCATCACGTCTGTTTCCGGAGCGCCGATTATCGTGCCCATGACTTTGAGCACCTCGCCGCCCGCCCTGTGGAGCCCGGCGTACTCGCCCGAAGCTACTCGTCCCATGTAGTCCGGTAGTGTGCCGTGCCGTAGCGACGTGCTGCGGGCTTCGTAAATCAGGTCCAGTGGCATCTCTTACGTCCTCGCCCTGCCGCGCTTCAGCGGTCGACCGGCCAGGTTTCCGGTGTTCTCGCCCTCATCAATAACGACCTTGCCGTTGACGATCACGTACGGGATTCCCTCGGGATAAACCTTGGGGTTCGACTTGGTGGCACGGGTTTTCACATTCTGGGCGTCAAAAATAACGATGTCCGCCCGGAAGCCGTCTCGCAATATGCCACGATCCGGGATCCCCATCCGCTGCGCCGGAAACGACGTCATTTTGCGGATCGCTTCGGGAAGCCTCAGATTCTTCTCGGCACGTACAAACTCGGCCAGTACCAAGGGAAAGCAGCCGTACGAACGAGGGCTCGGGTGATCCCCGAACAACAGCGCATCGCTGCCGATCATCCCGTAGGGGTGCGAAACGAACTCTGAGAGCGTGTGCGGGTTGGTCCCAAGTGCCACGGTGGATATTCCAAGGTTCTCTTCCACCAGCAAGTCCATAAGCGCCTCAACCGGCTCCTGTCCTCGCATCATCGCTATCTCGGTAACCGAGTGGCCGTCATAACCTCGATTTTGCGGCTGTCTGAAGTTCGTCAGCCAGTTTTCGCTGAGGTCACGCCACGCGGATTCACCATCCGCCATCTCTGACATGATGCGTTCGCGATCGGCGCCGTTGGTAAGTGCCCTCTTGAGCCGTTCCACACCACCATCCATCGTCCACTGCGGCAGTGAAATCGTCACCCGTGTTCCTGAGTACGGGTAGGTGTAACAGTCAAAAGTGACATCCATACCGCTATCAACGGCATCCTCCACCAGACCCAGGTAATCATGGTGACTGCCCACGCCCTGCGCACCTTGTCGGTAGTGCGTGAGGTGAACCGGGATACCACTCTTTCTGCCAATCTCAAGCGCCTCTTCCCACGGCGCAAGCAGGCCTTCCGACAACAGCGAAGCACGCGTGTGGGTGTGATAGAAACCGCCGAGTCTTGCGGACTCGGCGCTCAGCTCGATCAATTCTTCGGTTGAAGCGTACGAACCCGGAGGATAATCGAGACCTGTCGACAGCCCCCATGCGCCCTCTTCCATCGTCTCCCGGACGGCGGCACGCATGTTGGCTATCTCGTCCTTCGTGGCGGGCCTGTCCTCCCAGCCAACGCCCCAGATTCGCACGGGAGAGTTACCGAGGATGTAGCAGATATTGACGGCGACTCGTTCGTAAAACTTCGCCAGAAATTCCGTCAGGGTTAGCCAGTCTGCCGGTTCCGGGGGGTATCCGTTCAGGCCGTTGTCTAACTCGATGAACTGTCGAAGGTCGTCGTAAGTTTTGAACGGCGCCCATGAGTTGCCGTCGATCCCGATCAACTCGGTCGTTACACCCTGCCTGATCTTTGGATCGTGGTGCGGTTCACCTAGAATCGTCAGCCCGGCGTGGGAATGTACATCGATAAATCCGGGTGACACCACGTGCCCGGTCGCATCGATTGTCCGTGCAGCTTCTATATGGTCGTGCTCACCCCGGTGGATGGTGACCGTATCGCCCTCAACGAGCACCGTGCCGTAAAACCCGGGACTGCCAGTTCCATCGATCACCTGGCCGTTTACGATCTTGATATCAACCAAAAGAAGATCCCTTCCAGTGCGGTCAGTCGTTGGGATGCCGCCCTGCTCCGGACGATCGGACACAGGGGATCGCATTTAGAGCTTATCGCGCGGCACACATTATGGCGTCCAGCCGGGTCTACATGTGGGCCTGATCTGGGCATCAACACCTATTGGATAGTCCGGCCTAAAACCCCGAGCTACTACGAGCAAGGCAGTCAGGGCTTTCCGGTCGCCCGGATGTGTGTGCACGCCGATGCAATGACCGGAGTACGTCACGAGTATGAATAACACGTACACACAACTGCGGCCGTAACCGAAAGGGACGTTCCCAATCTGGTTTCAGAACTAACGCAGTGCGTGCTTCCAGTTGGAGACATTTATGGCACGCATTCTCGTTGTTGATGACGAAGAAGACATCCGCGAGGCACTCACCGAGATTCTCGAAGATGAGGGTCACGACGTTTTCGAAGCCGAAAATGGCCTGGAAGTGATGGCGATGGCCGTCTCAGCCCGTATCGACCTGATCCTGTTGGACATGGCCATGCCTGAGATGACCGGCTTCACCGTTATGGAACGGTCGAACAACGACTCGCAGACATCGACTATCTCGGTGATCGTTGTCACCGGCCTTGGTCGACCTGAGCAACTAGAAAACACCCGAACCTTGGCACGCTTGATTTCGTCAACAAGCCCTGGGCGGACAATGAAGTCCAGATGCGTGTCGAGTGGGCTCTGAACGGCAAACGGGACGAAGCGCCCGTCGGCTAATAAGCTGGATAAATGGACGTATGAGTTCCGATCCGGAGGTCCTGGCGGAATTCATACAGGTAGAGCTGTGTAGATAGGTGCAGTCCCCGATGCACAGCTTTGAAAACATCAACGACCATGGATTGCCATGAGGTGTGAAATCATTTCACTGGCGTGGTTGAGGCTGCTGTCGGTCAACGTGGAAGACGGAAGTATTGATCAGGGAAAGGGACCATGGCACGCATCCTAGTAATGGACGATATCGAAGACGTACGTCTCGCTCTTATGACTCTTCTGGAAGACATAGGCCACAGCGTTTTTGAGGCGGAAGACGGATCGGAAACCACGGCAATGGTGCTTTCAGGCAGTCCAGATCTCGTCTTGCTCGACGTCGCAATGCCCCGTGTCGCAATGCCCCGTATGGATGGCTCTGAAGTGTCTCAAAGCTGATCCGGCAACTGCCGACGTTCCGGTCATCATGGTCACCGCAAAGAGGAGACCTGAAGACCTTGCGATGGCGCGCAACCTGGGCGCACGGGATTACATCAACAAGCCCTGGGCTGAGGGTGAAGTTGAGATGCGAGTGGACTGGGCGCTGTCGACGGCATCCCGGGCCTAACTCCCCGTTCATCAGAATCTAATTAAGATCGCTCGCCGATATCGGCGGGCGATCTCGCGTTATGGCCTGTTTGTGGATGCCCCCACGCGATTATTGATCCGCAAGCGCTGACGTTATTGGCCCGAGCAGGGTTATCCTCGCTCAAATGACCGGCGCAATAATTGCACTCGTACTTCTGTCCGCGTTCGCGCACGCCTCCTGGAACTTTCTGATCAAGCGGGCCGACGATGCTGAGGTGTTCACATGGTGGATGGCGGTCAGCATCAATATCGTGCTCTTCCCGCTCGGCGTGGTTCTCTTTTGGCTGGACCCGCCCTCCTCCCGTGGCTGGCTCTTCCTGGCCGCTACGTGGATCCTTCACCTCGGCTACTTCATAACCCTGAGTCGGGCCTACCGGGATGGCGATCTGTCCCTTGTGTACCCCGTGGCGCGCGGCACGGGTTTGATGTTGATCCCCTTATCAGGCGTCTTCTTGCTTGGCGAAAACATGTCTGTCGTCGCCATTGCCGGGGTAGTCGGCATAGCGACCGGCATCTTCACGTTGTCGTGGTGGGGACGATTTCGATCATTGGTGTCCCGCCCGTTGTCGGTGCTGCGGGCTCCGGGGATGGCGTACGCACTAGCCACGGGTCTGATAATCGCCGGTTACTCGACGATCGACAAACAGGGCGTGGAGCACGTAACTCCGCTTTTGTACATGTACCTGATGACCACGTCCGCAAGCCTCGGGCTCCTGCCGTTCATCGTCCGGGGCCGGAGTATCGCCTCGTTCACAAGGGAGTTCCGAAATCACCGGTTGGCGATAGTGTCTGGCGGGCTACTTCAGTTTGCAGCGTACGGAATGGTTCTTACTGCACTTACGGTGTCCCCGGTTAGCTATGTGGCTCCGTTCCGAGAAGTCGGGCTGCTCATCGGCGTGGGACTGGGAGTCTTCGTACTGCGTGAGCCGTTCCCCGGCGGCCGGGTACTTGGCGCAACTTTGATAGCGGCGGGGGCGATCGCTATGGCGATCGCCCCCTGAGTTCTCATGATTAAGTTCCGGTCTGGCTTAAGACCGGGGCTTTATTTTGAGGCCCATCTCTTTCACCTTCTCGTCTCCGCCTGAGATGATCATGACGCCCCAGTCCAGCATGTACTTGAGGTTCTCTTCCTCAGACATCTTGGGGTCATGCCAGCTACACAGGAAGCCGATACCGGCTTTATCACATGCGGCCCGCACCTTGAGCCTGGCCTGATCCATCTCCTCCGGGTACGGCGGGTCGTGTGCGTCTGAGAAGCCGTAAGACATTCCCATATCGCCCGGACCCCATTCCGCAAACGAGATTCCCGGCACAGCCGCCGTAAACTCGGCGTTAGCGACACACTCCCGGTCCTCAAGCTTCAGGCCAAGAATCAACTCGCCGTCCGGGTTAAGCGGCCAGGGGTCTGACACTTGGACGTACTCCTGGGGAGTCATGCCCCAGAGTGCCGCCGGTTTGGCCTGCCCGCCTGCGCCACGCTGTCCCTGCCCTAGCCCGCCATCTCGGCCAACGCCGACCGTCTGGAACGGCCATCGAACCTGCTCTACAAACGCCTGAACCGCGTCTGCCTGTCTGGCGTGCGTGTGCAAGATTCCGTGAACGCCTGCCGACAGCACATGTCGTACCTGCCATGCGTTTGCCTCGACTTCGTTACGAGTCTTGGCATTAGAGGGAACCGTCGCCAAGACGGTAGCCATGCGGTAACCGTCCGGCGTCGGGCCGCCGTCGACAATCCCCTGCATGAATTGATTCAGTCCAACGACGTCAAACGGGTCTTTTTCAAAGTCTACGATCAAGAAATCTGCCCATGTCTGGGACTGCTTCTTGCCGTTCTCGTACGTCAGATCCCCCGCGTTCGTGTAGTAGATCGGGTGGCCGGCCTCTAACAGATCGATGCAGCGATTTATGCGTTGCGCCATCGGCGATGATTCCTCCTGAGACGGTTTCGAATAATGATGTTTTGCGCACGGAGTGTAGACCGCATATCGAGGGCCTACAAACGGAACCCAAAAACCGTCTCACGCCGCTACTATTAGTTGAGCAGTTGTGGGAGAACACTCACACAGCGTCGCCGACAACCGTCACCTGAATGGAGATAGCGTCGATTGCAGTGGACCAATTTTTTCGAGTCGTTAGCGGAACTTGAGACCGACGATGAGTTCGTCACAGGTCGCCCCGGTGGACTTACCGCAGAGATGGCTTCTCTTATTGCAGACGATATCTCGACAAAAATGGAGCTCCAGTCCACAGACAATTTTCTAGATTACGGGAGCGGCATCGGGGCGATAACACGTTCCCTGGCGCCCCGGGTTGCGGTAGCAACTGCGGCGGACGCAACGACGTCTATCGTCGAGCGCGGCAAGGCCGGTGGCGGCGGAATCAACTGGGTCCAGCTAGACAACATCAGCACGGGCTCCCCCTTGGCCCTGGCTTCGTTCAAGAAGGTGCTCTCTTACTCCAACGCCCCGACTTTCACGACGCACACAGAGGTACGTGAGCACGTCGAGGCGCTATGCAACGCCGTTACTCCCGGCGGCACCGTGATGCTTGGAGACATCCCTGATCGTGAGCGCTCCGGGCAGTGGGAGTCCGGAGATCGCGGGCGTGAAGAGAACCGCACGGTGTGGATGGGGAGGCTGGAGCGTCGGGCGCTGGACGTCGAACGAGACGCGCTAAACGTCGCATCGTTTACAGAACGTCTCAAGGGGCTCGGCATCGAAGCCCCCGACGGTTTTGGAGAACGCCATCTCGGTTTTGATCGGGACATCGTTACCCGGATGTTCAGGGAAAGCGGTGGGACAGTGACCGTGGTGACCCAGCCACTCAACTTCCCTAACTCTCATACATGCGTCGACTACATAGTTCAGTTCGCCAGTTAGTTATCGTTCAACATCAATTGCCTGAAACAAGCATTGCGCCGCACGTTGTCCGGGACTAGTATTCCCGTCGTGAATTCAGACGACGAGTCCGGTAATAATCGGCGGGGCTGATGGCTTTAGATAAAAACAAGCCATCCGTCGAAGACGCTCAGGCGGTCGAACAGGCCGAAGTAGAAGCTTCCCTCAAGCCATGGTCGGCCTTCGCCCACTACGATTTCACAATGCTCTGGCTCAGCGGGACAGCCGCTTCTACTGCCATGACGCTCAGGCTACTGATTAGTGCCCAGTGGCTCTATGACGAGACCGGCTCAGCAGTAACGCTTGGTCTCCTTGGCGCAGTACAAATTTCTCAAATCCCAGTCGTCATATTCGGTGGGATATTGTCCGACCTCGTCGACCGTAAAAAGTTGATGGTGATGACTCAATTTGTGTCATTTGCCTCACTTGTCGGCCTCTCGTTAGCCGCTTTTGCCGGATCGTTGGCCATTTGGCATATTTTCCTTGTTCAGATCGTAACGGGCATGGTCAACGTTCTAGGGGGATCCGCCCGACCAGCAATGATTGCTCGCGTGGTCCCACGTTCTCATCTGTCCCATGCTGTATCTACCAACACAGCGACATTCCAAGTCGCCAGCATTGTGGCACCACTCGCTTTTTGGCAGGCGTACGAATTATTCGGCGTCGATTGGGCGTTTGCTTTGGCCATGGTTATCTCGGCCATCAGTGTGATCTCACCATACCTAATACGGGTATCCGGAAAACCCGCTGACACAATGGCCAAAGTCACGTTCACATCGACGTGGGCTTCATTGCTTGAAGGAATCAAATTCGTAAGAAGACACAGGATTTTACCCGGCCTGTACTTACTAGATATCGGTGTGACCGTATTCAGCTTTTACAGATTCCTTTTCCCGATATTCGCTGATCAACTCTACGGATTGGGAGCATCGGGAACTGGAATCCTGACAAGCGTCAACGGCGTGGGTGGAATAGTAGGTAGTGCATTAGTGCTATACGCCGCAAAAATGCCTCGTAAAGGTGTTTTGGTGCTTATTGCAACTGCACTTTACGCATTGCTACTGATTGCGTTCGGGTCAATCCACATTTTCTGGATCGGACTCATCATAGTTGCTTGTCTCGGTGCGACCGATGCCGTCGGTATGGTCACGCGTCAAACAGTGGTGCAACTAACGACCCCTGACAGGTTGCTTGGCCGGGCCAGCAGTGCGCACTCATTCGCAGCGATGAGTGCAAATCATGTCGGCCAATACGAAGTGGCACAAATGTCTGCCATAGTCGGGGCCGGACCGACGATGGTCATTGGCGGAATAATTTCGATCGTGGTTGTTGGACTCATCTGGCAATTCCTCCCAGGTGTCAAGAACTACCGTTACATGCCCGACGCCGAGCGCGAAGCCGCCGAAAACGACGACTAGCCCACCTTTTCTACGAGTGCGCGCCAACCCCGCTACTCGCTTGCTCAGCACCCCCCCCAACACAGAAGCTAATACAGCTTTAGTGAGAAACCGTACCCAGTTGACAGAATGAATACGGTTTCCAAACCGGTCCCCGAGTTTCTCCCGCCATGCGGACCTGTTCTTGCAGTGAC
>Ga0302123_10000421_pt1 | contig 34095 bp, 29 predicted proteins | sample CB21_321_MG_FD_203109 | JGI IMG/M metagenome (GOLD analysis project Ga0302123, IMG submission 203109) | Marine microbial communities from Western Arctic Ocean, Canada - CB21_32.1 | ecosystem: Environmental > Aquatic > Marine > Oceanic | place: Canada: Western Arctic Ocean | collected 2017-09-28 | reverse complement strand
TTGTTTTCCATGGGGACAGGATATCGCGTGGGTCCACGATCGCGCGTCGCCTTATCTCCGCCTCTGTTAGGAAGATGGTCGGGATGTGGCTCTTATTCCTTCTCCCAGGGGAGAAGGTTAGGTTGAGGGATAAAGTGAGAGATGCACCGAGTCTTGCAGTGCGAATGATCCCCTCATCTCGATCAAAAGGGAGAGATGCCGATAACTGGCGAATGTCCACGATCCCTCCGCGCTGGTCGGGACGAGGGTAGTGCTGGTAGTCAATCGAACGAGGTTCTGAATCAAGTTTAACATGACGACGTTTGGGAGCAGAATTACGACGTTGGAGGTGACTACCTTTACAGGCCAGCTACTCGCCCGACTGCTTTGCCTGCTTGCGTTGTGCTCGTTCAATCTTGCGTCGTTCAGAGCGGGTGAGTTTACGTCCATCCGGAGTGTGCGTTGGCACCTGGGCAAGACTTGTTCCACCTGCCTGCCCTCCGTGTCCAGAATTGACGCTGGCCATCACAGATTTCTGGTTGGCGATGGCGTTTGCCCTCTGCGTCGATACGTCTGCATCGACTTTGGTGGCATTGACTTCGACCTTTTGTGTTGGTGGAGGCTGTTGGCTCAGAGCAACACGGAAGATAGTCCTCGCTATGGTCGACTTTATCGTCACATCCAGCGCCGTGAACATCTGGAATGCATTCCGCTTGTACGCAACCAGCGGGTCGCGCTGTCCTGCCGCCTCGAGACCGATTCCCTGTCGCATGTTGTCCATCGACGTCAGGTGCTCAACCCAGTGTTCGTCGATTGTCCGCAGCATGATCGTGCGCTCGAGTTTATTTAGCAGATCACCACCGAACTCCAGCGTTCGCTTGTCATAGATGGTCTCAACCACATCAACAAACGCCTGTTCCGCTTCCTCAGGACGCATCTCCCAGACATCGTCCTTGGCCGGGAATCCCTCGGTAGTGGGGAAAACCGTCAGCAGCTCTCGGTAAAGGCCGTCAACATCGTAGTTTTCGTTTTCACCGGCGATTCGCTCCAGGACTATCAACCGGACCTCTTCTTCAAGATATTCGGTGATGGTCGGACGCAAATCCTCCCCATCGATGACCGTGTCTCGAAGCTGATAAATGATGTCACGCTGCGTGTTTACGACGTCGTCGTAGTCGACCAGATACTTCCGAATCTCGAAGTTCTGTGCCTCGACCTTCGTCTGCGCGGTCTCTACAGATTTAGAGACCATCTTGTTCTCGATAGGGATATTCGCTTCCCACCGGAACAGGTTCATCGCACCCCTGATTCGATCCCCACCGAAACGTCGAACAATATCGTCTTCGGTTGAAAGGAAGAACTGGGTTTCACCGGGGTCGCCCTGACGGCCACAACGACCGCGCAGCTGGTTGTCGATTCGGCGGGACTCATGTCGTTCAGTTCCGAGGACGAACAGGCCACCCTTCTGGATAATCGTGTCGTGATCGGCCTGCCAGCCTGCTTCAGATGCCACAGTGACGTCGGGATTACCGCCAAGAATGATGTCCGTTCCACGACCTGCCATGTTCGTCGCTACGGTAACGGCTCCAGCTTTGCCGGCCTCTGCCACGACATTCGCCTCGCGCTCGTGCTGCTTTGCGTTGAGAACGTTGTGAGGTATTCGCTTCTTCTTCAGCAGATCGCCCAGCAACTCTGATTTATCGATGCTGGTTGTGCCGACGAGTACGGGTCGACCATCGTGGTGAAGCTCGGTGATGCGCTCGGCGATAGCTTCCCACTTTGCCTCTTCGGTCATGTAGATGTAGTCGCCATGGTCGATTCGCTGCGTATCCCGGTTGGTTGGAATCTCGACAACTTCAAGCTTGTATATCTTGTCCAGTTCTTCCGCCTCGGTGGTCGCCGTACCCGTCATGCCAGCCAGTTTTGCGTACATACGGAAGTAGTTCTGAAGAGTGATGGTTGCGTAGGTGTTCGATTCCCGCTGAACCGTTACACCCTCTTTGGCCTCAAGAGCCTGGTGCATCCCGTCTGAGAATCGGCGACCTGTCATCAGTCGACCTGTGAACTCATCGACAAGGACGACGTCTTTGCCATCCACGACGTATTCCCGATCTTTCGCATATACGTGTTGAGCGCGAATAGCGTTTTCAGTGAAGTGAGAAAGTACGTCGTTTTCCGGAGCGTAGAGGTTCTCGACTTTCAGTTCCTTCTCAACTGCCGCGATTCCCTCTTCAGTCAGGACAATCGTTTTTCGTTTGTCCTCGATTTCAAAGTGAAGATCCGGGCTGAGCTTTTTCGCAAGCTGGGCAAATCGACGGTATTCCTGGCTCTGTTCACGAGCAGGTCCCGAGATGATCAAAGGGGTTCGAGCTTCGTCGATGAGAATGTTGTCTACTTCGTCGACGATTGCATAAGCACGACCGCGCTGAACTCGTCGTTCTGCATTTTCGACCATGTTGTCGCGCAGGTAATCGAAGCCAAATTCGTTGTTAGTGCCGTACGTAATATCGCACTCGTACGCTTCACGCTTTGTCCCGGTTTGGAAGTTGTCTTCGGGCAATCGAACAGGCGGAGCCATATCGGCATTCTCATCGTCATTGCCAGTACTATCGTCTTGGGAAACCACTGGTGCATCCGGGTTGAAAACCCACGATGAATTGTTCTGCAGACATCCGATGGTCAGTCCCAAAAAGTGGTGAACAGCACCCATCCAGCCCGCGTCTCGTTTAGCGAGATAGTCGTTAACCGTGATTATGTGGGCACCGTCGCCCGTAATTGCATTGAGGTACGCCGGCAGCGTCGATACGAGCGTCTTACCTTCACCGGTGCGCATCTCAGCGATTTTGCCCTGGTGGAGAACGATTCCGCCGATAAGTTGCACATCAAAGTGGCGCATACCGATGGTGCGTCTTGATGCTTCACGAACAGCAGCAAATGCCACGGGAAGTAAGTCGTCGAGCGTTTCGCCAGCCTGGTAGCGAGAGCGTAAATCCGCGGTAACGCCTTTCAGCTGTTCATCGCTGAAGTTTTCAAACTCGGGCTCGAGTTCGTTAATCTCATCGACAATAGGGCGAATTTCGTTGAGGGCTCTTTCGTTGGAATCGCCAACGAGCTTATGGAAGATCTTGAACATATCCGGCTACTGACTCACCACGGGCTGCATCAAATTCGGGTTTGTGTGCTGTTCAACAGTTGCTAGTTGAACAGTTCTCCGACCGAGCGGCCCTCGTGGATTCGTCTAATTGCTTCTCCAAGAAGCGGTGCAATTGAAATTACCTTGATCTTTGAGTTTACTTTGTCTGCGGACAAAGGCACCGTGTCGGTTATTACTAATTCTTTGATATGTGTAATCGCAGCAAGTCTGGCCGACGCGTCGCCTGGCAGTACACCGTGCGTGACAACCGCATAGATATCGGTGGCGCCCTGCTTCGTGATAGCGTCGGCAGCAGCGATCATGGTTCTGCCTGTGCTGACCTCGTCATCAAAAAGAATTACCGGGTGGCCAGCAACGTCACCGATCAAGTTCATAGTCTCGACTTTTTCGTCGTTCCCAATGCGTTGTTTCTCTACGATCGCGAGGGGTGCGCCGATCGAGTCGGCAAAGTAACGTGCTTTCTTTGCAATACCGATGTCGGTAGCGACAACCACAGGGTTATCGAGTTTACGGTTGACGAAGTATTCGACAAGCCTTGGCATTGCCGTTAGCTCGTCGACCGGCACCTGGAAAAATCCCTGGACCTGCCCGGCGTGAAGATCGATCATGACAACGCGGTCGGCACCAGCAGTTTCGAGGAGATCAGCAACGAGGCGACCTGTGATTGGTACGCGCGGCTGGTCTTTTTTGTCGGTACGAGCATAGCTGTAAAAAGGCACCACTGCCGTGATACGTCCTGCCGACGCACGCTTTGCCGCGTCGATCATGATCAGCAATTCCATGATGTGATCGTTCACAGGTTCGACAGTCGACTGCAGGATGAACACATCTTTTTGGCGAACGTTTTCGAGTATTCGAACGAAGGTGTTGTCGTTACTGAACTTGAACACCTCCACCTTTCCAACATCCTGCTGCAGGTATTCACAGATATCAGCTACCAGTTGCGGGTGCGAGTTGCCGGAGAAAATAACCGGGTTACCATTCGTGCCGAGCATTAGTTCCCCTTGAATTTCGGACGTCTTTTTTGCGCAACGCTGCCATGCCTTCGGCGTGGTCTGAAGAGGATAACGTGATTGCCTCGGCTGCGGCAGCCATTTCTAAGGAAGTTTCGAGATCCATCGACATTCAGCGCCGCATCATGGTCTTTGCGAGCCGAATGGCAATCGGAGGTCCGGCAGCGATCCGGCGCGCCATCTTTCCGGCAGCATTTAGCAACTCTTCTTCGGGGACCACATCGTTCAGGAAGCCGAGGTCTCTGGCCTCATCAACTTCCATAAAATTTCCAGTGAACATCAACTCTGCGGCTTTTGCGGAGCCCAGTAGGCGCGGGTACAGCCATGTTCCACCGTAGCCGGGAAATAACCCGACGTGGACATACGCAGCCATGAAGCGGGCCGTGTTGGAAGCGATACGGATGTCACAGGCGCAGGCGAGATCGAACCCAGCGCCGACAGCGGATCCGTTGATCGCGGTGATGACAGGTTTTCCATCTCGTAAATACCAAGAATTACCTTTTGAGCAAGCGTGAATCCTCGGCGCAGTGCCTCGGGACCACCGGGTCCGGGCTTGTGGGGGCCTTCGCCCTCTCCTCCCGTCATCTCATCGGTATCGGCACCAGCGCAAAAAGCGCGTCCGGAACCTGTGATGATGACTGCGCGTATCGCATCATCCTGGGCAACCGATTCAATCGCGTTGGCAAATGACTCGAGCAGCTCGTTGCTGAGCGAGTTGAGACGATCCGGTCGATTCAGCGTGAGACTGGCGAATCCGTGATCGCTGTTTACATCTAGAATCACGCTAGATTTGATTGGTGTTTCCGCGGCGTCTGACATGCCGGAATTCTAGCACCAGCCCGGGGCCATAATGGAAAAATTCTCGGTGGTCTAGAACTCTATTCCAGACTCGCAACAACTCTTCTCGAACGGGTATTCGTTCAAAGTTCAGGACCACAGCCATCGAAATTGATGACCGCGGTACCCAGCGTCGATTGTAGTTGGCTAGGCGGCGTTCTGGTCAGGGTAGGCGATTCTCTCAATCGGCCTCGCCGTAGACCTGCCAAATAATCGCGCTGCCATCACCGGTGAGAGATCTTTCGAGAATCCACACTGCAGGCATTTCAAGAAAGTGCCATGCGTGTCGCTATCGGCATTAATATCACCGGTGCATCGGGGGCAAGATTTCAGGTACAGCATCAGAGTCCTCTCTCCTGATATTCAGGATCGATTTGGAAGTGTGTACAGCCTAGCCACTCAATATTTTCCTACAGACCGTCCAGCCCGACATTGTTAATGGGTGTCTACACCCAAATTTTTGAGCCTTTAGTTACTTGCCCCGGTAGTTACTTTCATGGAGGAGTCACTATTACGCAGACCCTAGATCAACTCGTCGTAAGCTCCCTGCTTGAAGCCGAACACGATCTGTGAGCCGTCTATAAGAATTGGTCGCCTGATCAAACGCGGCTCCTCAGCCATCATCTTTATCAGTTCTTCGTCGGTGGCTTTACCGCGAAGTTCCCTGTAGGGCTTAGAACTCGGGCTTCGCCACGCAAACATTTCGTCTACCGAGGAAAGCTCGCTCAGTTTCTTTATCTCATCGAGCGACAACTGCTCTTTGAAAAAGTCGCGGAATTCGTATCCTGTATTTGAATCGTTAAGAGCCCTACGGGCCTTTTGACACGTACTTCAACGAGACCAACAGTAAAATTTCAGTTCAGTGGACACCAGTGATGCTCCGTATTTTGTATCGTGATTTGAGATGATTTTTCACGATGCTATTTTTGATCGACTAGGCTGTACCGCAACAGCAAAGGTGTGCGGTGAGTAAACAGGCCAGCGGAAATACCAATGATATTGGAAAGCGATCGCTGCGAACGCGGCTAAGTCGCGTCATTGGTGGTTCCAGCAGCGGTTCGATCAGTTTCACAAGCATTAGCATCTACGCGTTCGGATTATCGGGCGTCTGGACCGCTTCGGGCGCCGGGATACTCCCATTTAAAGTTCTTGAAGCACTTGAACAGGGAAGCGTGGAAATATTCGGGTACGCCCTCGATAAAAACGGCGCCTTAGGGATTCTCTCGCTTCTCGGCCTGGCTGTTGCGTCTCTTGCCCAGATGGGATCCGGCGCACTGAGCGATCGAGATAAAAGACTCGGGAGTCGATTGCCCTACCTTCTATTAGGCGGATTTGGGCTGGCTGTAATTACAGTTCTATTCGGTTTCGCTACGTCGTTCATCTCGCTGTTACTGGTTGTTACGACCATGCAGCTGTTTGGCAACTTCGGGCAGGGCCCGGCGAATGCCCTGATTATCGACCACGTACCTGCGCACCAAAGGGGACAGGCGGCCGGGGTACTCAATCTATGGCGATTGGTTGGGGGGGGTTCGATCACGGTTATCGTGCTGCAGTTCATGTCGAGATACGATGCCGAGGAATCACCAGAGTGGCTCTGGTACTCGATCACACTGATGATCACCGTACTGATACTGAGCACCCTGTGGACCGTTCGAGCAGCTCGACCCGCCAGTGGGCTGTTCATTCCCAGCATCAAACGGCCCGTTGCCAGAACCGGATCAAAAGATGATGCCCCCAAAACCCCGCTTCTCGCTAAACCACGCATTAGTAGAAGTTACGTGGCGTTCCTTATTGCGCTGGGGTTCGCAATTGCCGCCATGTCATCGATGCAGATTTATGCTTTGTTCTTCCTGCAGGATGTCATCGGTCTGGAAAACCCCGCGGCCGGTGCCGATAAGCTCGTGGTCGTCATAGTTGTTGCGGCAGCCCTAACGGTGCTTCCTGCCGGGTATATGTCGGATCGATTTGGTAGATCCAACCTGTTCGCCGTCGCCGGTATCGCCGGGGTCGTTTCGGCGTTGCTGCTGCTGTTCGTCAACTCGATCGGCCCGACTCTGGCGGTTGGAGTGGTCGTCGGTATTGCGGTCGGGCTGTTCATGACTCTCACATGGGCGGTCGCAAACGATCTGGTGAGCCAGAGTGGTGCAGCGAAAGAGCTTGGATATACGAGTATCGCCACTCTTGGCGGGGCGGCCGCAGCCAGAATTTCGGGAATCGGCATTGATGAGCTGAACAACATTTCCGAAAACCTTGGATACAAGGCGATCCTGATCGCCGTAGCGGTGGCATTCGCTTTCGCGGCAATTATCCTTGCAAAGATTTCGACACGCAGCATCGGCATCGAATCAACAGGCGAGACCGAACGCGCAGACGCCCCTTCGGCGCCGGACTAGGTCGGCACCGGGAAATACCGAAGCAATAAACGTTCGGGGCGTCGATATACTTACTATACTTACTCACTCGGATCTCACTTCGGGGTTTGACGGCACGGCCTGCATCTACGCCAATCCCATTACACGCCTCCTCTACGAATTGGAAATTCCTAAATGGACATATTTCTTGCCAGCCCACGTGGATTCTGTGCAGGAGTCGATCTTGCCGTCGACATCGTGGATCTCGCCATCCAGCGGTACGGCATTCCGGTCTATGTAAAGCACCAGATTGTCCACAATCCGAAGGTCGTTGCCGATGTTGAGGCTAAAGGCGCTATTACCGTCGAATACGTCTCCGAGGTGCCTGAGGGAGCTGTTGTTGTTTTCTCGGCTCACGGTTCCCCACCTTCCGACTATGAAATCGCTAAAGAGCGCGATCTGACAGTGCTCGATGCCACCTGTCCGCTTGTGACACGTGTTCACAATGAGGCGAAAAAGTACACGCGAGAAGGCAGGAAAATTGTGATGGTGGGCCACGCGGGTCATCAGGAAGTCATCGGTACAACCGGCCAGGCCGCAATGGAGCTGGTTGACGAACGACAGGACTGGGATCTCCCGAACTGGCCAAAAGACACCGAGGTTGCTGTGCTTACGCAGACCACTCTTTCCGTAAACGACACGGCGGCAGCTGTCGAGAAAATCAGGCAAAGTCACCCTGATGCAATCGTTCGTGATGATATTTGTTACGCCACCACGAACCGCCAGGCTGCTGCCACAGAGCTTGCCGATATGACCGAGCTCGTTCTCGTCATAGGCGCCCAGAACAGTTCCAATTGCATGAGATTGAAAGATGTGGCAATAAAAAAGGGTGTCCCCGCGTATCTGATCAACGGCCCCGAAGAACTCGATCGTTCATGGCTTGCAGGAGTTGAAAAGATCGGAATAACGTCTGGTGCTTCCACTCCGGAAAAACAGGTCAAGGCTGTGATCGAAGCGATAGCACCTAACAACGTTTACCGAGTCGGCCCTGGTGAAGAGAAAACAACATTTGCAATCCCCCGCGGCCTCCGTGACCTCGTAAGGCGCGGTTCACGTCGAAGCAAACAAGAATCGACCGACGATGAAGATAACTAGCATCGAATGCCTCGTGCTGGACGAGGAGTACCCGTACGTAATTCTGCACACCGATGAAGGATTTACAGGGTTCGGTGAGTGCTTTCGTCGCGCCCCATATGTTTCGAAAGCAGTTGTCGAAACGGTATTTGCTCCGCTGGTAGTCGGTAAATCCCCGTTTGATTCCGAAGAGATATGGGATTCGATGTTCAAGGCCGGTGCTGTTGCGGGTCCGCTTGGTGCGTTGCTCACCGCTGCCGCCGGTGTCGATCTGGCTCTCTGGGATCTCAAGGGCAAGATTCTCGACATCCCTATCTACAATTTGATCGGTGGGAAACGCCGAGAGAACATCAAGGTGTATGCCAGTTCACTGGCTAGAGATCTCGCTCCAAAAGACGAAGCAAAACGCGTCGCACATTTCCGTGACCAGGGTTTTTCGGCCTACAAAATGCACTCTGCGGTCCCCGGTAAGATCGATGATCCGGGTGATCTGACCATAGAAACGGTCAAAGCGATACGAGACGAAGTTGGCTACGAGATGGACGTGCTGGTCGATGTGAACAGTGCCTATTCCGTGCATCACGCGATCGAAATCGGTCGACAGCTTCAGGACCTTGGCGTGTTCCATTTCGAAGAACCGGTACACATTCGAAACTACGAAGGAATGGCAGCAGTCGCAGATGCGCTTGATATCCCGGTGGCGTCAGGCGAAAACTCGTTCACCCGGTGGGAGCACCTCACACTGATTCGCGAAGGCCGCCCCGATATCGTTCAGCCGGATGTCGTCAAAGTCGGTGGAATCACCGAGTTCCTGCGCATCGAGGCGGTGCTAACTGCCCACGGTGCGACGATGACCACTCACAACACTCAGCCATACGGCTCGACCGCCGCACACGCTCACCTGCTCGCCCCGAGCAACAACTTCCCTTACGCACAGGAATACAACATCGAAACGGTGGGGATCAGGGACAACGACTCGATTCTCGATACGCCGTACGAAGTTGAAGACGGCTTTATTCGCATTCCCGATGGTCCGGGACTCGGTCTCGACTACAACCTCGAAAGAATGCGAGGTCGCAGTAGCGATCGGCCGTCGAACCTGAGCGATGTATGGGGCCACATGCAGTAGGTGCCCAGTCAGGCACGCATGACGCGCACGCTCGGGCACGTGACACAAGCACGTTCGGGCACTCTAAGGCCATCTCAATCGACCTACCAGCTATTCACGCTCGGCCGGCGAGAAGCCGGTGATCAGTCTCGGCCATTTCAACACCGCTAACATGGTGATGACAAGGCCAGTTACCGCGTAGCCCGTTATAGCGACGTGCACCCCTAAGCGCTCGATAAGCCAACCGCCCACCACAAGGCCCATTGGCAGACCGTATACCGCAAGCATTCGAATTCCCATCACTCGTCCGCGCATCTCGAATTTCGCAAACGCCATCAGTACAACCGACATCGATACCATGCAGAAACTAATCGAAGCACCGAGTAACGCGAGTAACGGCAGACCTAGCATGTTGGAGTCAGTTTGCGCAAACAAAATCAGCAGTACGTACCAGCTGAACATCGTAACCATCATGAATCGCTCGGGGCGGCTCGAATTCACGAACGCCGCCATCGTCAACGAACCGACCAGCGCTCCCGATGCGAACACTGCCACCATCAGCGCCAGTCCGTTTTCGTTGTGGCCGTAAACGTCACGCGCTACAACTGGCAACAGACCGTTGGTTAGTGGAAAAGCCAACAGATTTACGATGAACGCCAGAAACATGATCGGTTTGATCACAGGCGATCCGATCATGTACTTCACACCCTGCTTCATCTCCGTAATCGGATTTGCATGGACGACCGACGCGCCAGAGCGAATCGGGCTTATACCCATCACAAACAGCACGCTGAGCACATAAAAAGATGTGACTCCCAGATAGGCCCATCCAAGGCCGAGCCTGGATAGCAGCGTCGCGCCCAGAAGAGCTCCCACAATGCGGGCAGTGTCCTGCGTTGTTCTGGCAAGGCCCGAGGCGTTCATAAGCAGCTCGCGCGGCACGGTGTCGGCAATCAGCGACTGGCGCAGCACGTTGTCGGCCGGTCGTATCAGCCCACTGATAGTGGCTATGACGAACACATGCCACGGCTGCAACATGTCGAGTGAAGCCAGGATCAACAGAGAAAGCGCTGAACTGCCCGCCCCAATCCGAACGAACGCAAGCAAGGCCTTTCGGCTCATACGGTCAGCAAGTACACCCACGATTGGGGCGAGGAGCGTGCCGGACATCCGCAGGGCGGCGAGTATCCCGACCAGGAACGGAGAGTCGGTAGCGACAAGGATGTACCACCCAAGGATCAGGGTTTCCATCTCCGATCCCCAGGTACTCATCGCATCGGCGGTCCACTGGAATCGGAAGCTACGAATTTTGAACGCGGCCAGAGGGCTTACTTTTACACGGGGCTCACGTGATTGCGTTTGAGTCTTCACAGAAGCTACGCCCGCAGCCGCAGCTTCTGGGGATCCTGACAAAGAGGACTTTTGGGCATGTGTATCGGACGATCGCTCGTCCGAAGTTCCTGGTCCGTCAGCTACCATCGAGTTGTGAAAATTCCCCTGTCCAACATGCCCTTGTCCAACATGAATGTTGCGATCCGTGCGTTTGCCGTGACTGCTGCGGCGATTTTCGCCTTCGTCGCATGCGGTTCTGAATATCCAGAGCCCGTGTTCATCGATTCGCCTGTCTGCGCAGAGCTGACCCACGGTGTACTGCCTGTTACAAACTTTACTCTTTCGATTGATGGACGAGATATCCCCGTGCAGGTTGAAGTTGCCAATAACTCAAGTAAGCGCACGCAGGGGCTTATGTGCCGTGAATCGATAACCGCGGGAACAGGCATGCTGTTCACATACACTTCAGATCGGAGCAACGGATTCTGGATGTTCAACACCTACGCCGATATCGACATCATTTTTATTGATAAGTTCGGCAATGTCGCCGATCAACTCACGATGTCAGCGTGTCCGCTGAATTCTGAAGAAGAGGATGAAGATCAGTGGAAAGCCAGGTGTGGGAACGAGGCCATAAACTACACTCCGAAAACTTCGTGGCGCTACGTGTTGGAACTACCCGCCGGATGGCTAGCAGATCAAAACATTGGCGATTCGATCATCCGAGAGATGAACGTGAACTGGCCTGAGGCAACTTTTGAGAAGAGTAGTTCAGGTGAAGAGTAGTTTCGGGCTCCAGAAGTAGTAAAAGCACCCCAGAAACATAATCAACGATTAGGAAACACACGAAATTTGGCGATCAAGAATCAAAAAGCAGTTCTAGCAGTCACCGATGGTCTCGGATTCAGCCGTCCACGGTCGGCAGCGGTGATCGATACGGCGTGGGGTGAACTCGACGCTGCAGATCGAGAGCTAATCGAGGGAACCGCCGAGCGAATCGGAAGGGATGCCGTCTGGGCGAAAAACATCCTCTACCCCGTTCATGTGGAGTCGCTTGCCCCGGACACGCCAACGAAAGAGGCGGCGATTTGGGTGAACGATTTGCGAACGTGCCGAGGGTTCCTCAACGAAAAGTTAACCGATCGGATCGATTCACAGGTCGAATCAACTGCCGACGCTCACCGTTACGTACCGTGGGCGTCCGAAACGAGAAATCTGTGGACACTACGTAACGAAAACCTGACGATTCCAACCAGCGCGGCGGGCGTGTGGGTCGGCTTTGAGGATCTTGATCCAGCGGTTCAGGGCAACTCTGAAACAGGGCATCAGCAGATCGGCAATATGGCGCTTGCACCGCAGTTGCCGCTTGAGATAACCAAGTCGATCGAGAACGGCGAATTTTTCGATATTCCTGAACTAAATTCAGTGATCAAAGCAGCCAAAGACCGCGGTGCTGTCGTCAACTTCTGCTTCTTGCTCTCGGGTGTCGGTGGCGGAGACGGGCGAGTACACAGCGCGTGGAATCATCTGAAAGCATTCCTAGAACTGGTTTTTGTGCGACACGGTGTTACGCCAGAAAATGTGCAGATGCAGGCGATTCTCGATGGACGAGATTCAGCGGTCGATAGCTCGATAGTCTCGGTCGACGGATCTGGCGATTTCCTGGGCCAACTCAGGGCGTTGCTCGGCAAGTACAAAGCAGAAGCTTCCCTGGCGTGGGTGGTGGGACGGTCGATATCAATGGACCGTGACTATCGGGAAGAGGCAGCGAGAACCGACTTTGAACTGATGACCGGTAAGGCCGGCCAGTCGGTATCGGATTTCGACGAAGCAAGGTCACTCATCTCCGACACCCACGCATCTGGGAAAACGGATCAAGACGTTCCACCAATTTCGTTGCTGCGTGCCGATGGCTCAGTCCCGGTGATCGCTGCCGGAGACGCCTTCGTCGATCTCAATTTCAGGTCCGACCGCCAGCGTTCGAAAATCGGTTTTCTCGCGGGCGCGCGGGCTTTCCTAGAATCCGAAGGAGTCACACGAGGCCGAAAGTGGGACGGTTCCTGGATCGAACACAATCTCAATCTCGATATATGCGCCATCGCCGAGTATCACCCGTTGTTCGAATCTGATTACGGGGTAAAAGTCGCCTTTCACACCGAGCCACATCAGGCGAACTTTCTCGCACAGTGGCCCGAGACCGTCGGATCCGACGAGTACACGCTCATAGCGGAGAGCGTTAAGTCGTCGCACATGGGCTACTTCTTTCGTGGACGGCGAGAAGATCCAGTGGCAGGTGCGACGGAAGCACGCGTTGTCACCCCGTCGCACTCAAGTGAAGATGGTGTGAACTCGGATACCGATTTTTACCTGCACCCCGGCATGCGCGCCAAAGAAATAACTACGGACGTCGTAAAAGCGATCACAGCCGATACCTCACGACTCATCTGCTGCAACATCGCTGCACCCGATATGGTCGGACATCTACTTCCCGCCCGGTACGAGGAAGCGAAGGAAGCCTACCGCGCCGCCGCCGATGCACTGGTTGAAATAGCTGCTGCCGCCAGCACGGCTGGTAGATCGTTTGTAATAACTTCCGATCACGGAAACATCGAAAACGATACGTCGGCCCACTCGGTCAACGATGTGCTTACAACAATAGCCCGACCCGACGAGGCAACTTTCGAAGCCGCCATTCCCGTGTTTCAGGCGCGGCTATTCGATATAGCTCCGACCCTGCTGGAGTTGATCGGTGTGAGACGTGGAGACCCTGCCGGGGTAAACCCCACCGATCCTTTCACGGGCAGACCGCTGGTCGGTGCTGGTGGATGAATCAGGCCTCTGGTCTGTAGAAACCGCGGTAGAGATTGGGTGTGGACGCACAAGATGTGTGCTATCCCCCACTTGACTGGGTGTCCGGACATGGGAACTTCTGGTGTATCGGTCTTCGGAAAGACTTACATAAGAGCCGGTGAAACCGCACATGTAGTGCTGATCCTTCACCGACACCTCACTGGCGCAAGTTACACATCGAATGGTTTCACGAACAGAAACAAATAACCCAGGACTCCGATACGTATCTATTGCAGACACATTGCAAAAACAGATCGAGTCGGGCGAAGTTCGTTATGGTGATCGATTTCCAAGCCAGCATGAGATGGCAAAGCAGTACGGCGTTTAATTGACCATCCTCCGCTCAGCGGTCGAGCTGCTCGAACAGCGAGGACTGGTTCGATCTGCACATGGTCTCGGGACATTTGCCCAACCGCCTTCATCAGTCAATTCCACTCCAAGCGTTTTGCTGGTTGATGATGATCCACAGGTCGTCGATCTCCTAACCGCAATTCTTGAGGGTGAAGATATCGCTGTCACCAGCGCATCAACAGCAGCTGAGAGCATCGCGGCACTGGAATCTTCAACCTTCCACGTTATATTTCTAGATTTGATCATGCTGGGCGGAACCGGCGTCGAGCTGCTCAAGGCAGTCGATAAGCAGGACAAGAAAACACCCGTAGTGCTGGTAACCGGTGCAGGCGATGCCGACCTCATCAACGAAGCTATGGATCACGGTCCTGTAACCCTGATACGCAAGCCCTTGCGTGTAAAACAGGTAAGGCAAGTACTCGAAGTTCTCGGTGTTCAGAATCAGGTCAAGGCCTAGGTATCAATCCATTGAGCCCAGAGAACACACAAGCAGTACTTTCGCCAGCGGTGGCTCGCAAGTTCGAACTTATCGGTCGTATATCTTCTGGTCTGGCACACGAACTCAATGGCCCGATTGGCATCGCCATGGGATTCTCCGAGCTGGCTAAAGAAGCTATCGACGCAGCAGATGGCCCAGAGCTCAGCCAAGCCGAAACCAGCAAGGTGCGCGGTTACCTCGACATGATCGAGACTGCCAGCCTGCGGGCACGAAATCTCTCACGCGGTATCTGGAGTTTCGCTAAATCCGAACCCGGAACTACCGAAAATGTAAACATCGTTGAAATCTTGAAAACAGCGCAGAGTCTTACGGCGCCTGCCGTCAAGGTCTCACAGATCCATGTCGCAAGACGCGAAGACCCGTCTGGCATCGGCGAAGCAATATAGTTCGCCGACTCTGCGCTCACACTGCAAATTCTTGTCGAGCTGTATCTCTCTGGCCCGGAGTCGATTCCGGGTGGAGGGCTTATCGTCTGGCAGGTATCGCTCAGTGATGAGGGGTCGGTGGAAATCGACCTTGTTACGGAGCCCTGGAACGAAGCACCCACCAGCGGGTAGGTCATACCCGAGTACGTACGGGAATCATTCAAAGATATGGGTGGCAACATCGCAGATGCCACGCCGACAGCGGTAACGTCTAACGCCGTTGAAGACGGTAAGGATCTAATTGGGTGGAGGGTCGTGGCGACTCTCCCGCCAGCAAACTCCGACTAATTTGTTCGAATAATGTACTAGGGCGATCAAACGTAATACGACTTGTCGAGGAGGCAGCTGTGACTACGGATACGGTAGCAACGAAGAACATCAAGGTTTTGATGGTAGATGACCATGAGATCATGCGTCAGGCATATGGAATGCTGTTGAACACCGACCCCGATATTGAAATTGTCGGGTTCGCAGGAGATGGCCAGGAAGCACTCGTACTTGCTGACACGCTTGGCCCGAATGTGGTGATCATGGACGGTCGTATTCCACGCCTGAACGGTGTGGATGCTGCCCGAATTATTCGGGAAAATCACCCCGACATGGCGATCGTTTTACTTTCAGATTTCGATGACGATGAGTTCGTCCGAGAGTTCCTGAAAGGTAACGTTCGAGGTAAGGCGTATCTGCTCAAGCAGTCGCTACAGAGTCTTTCGGATCTTGTGCAGGCGGTGAAAGACGTTGCTGAGGGCAAGACCTACCTCGCAAGCGAAATCGTTGCAAAGCTGGCCGGTACGCAGAACAGCTGAGAGAGCCAGTTCCTTTCCGAACTGACAGAGCGAGAGCGTGAGGTTCTCGACTGTATGGCTCGTGGTCTTTCCAACGCAGCTATTGCCGAAGAACTGTTTATTCAGCCTCGAACGGTTGAACGACACATCGGTTCGATCTTCTCGAAGATGCGACTGCAACCCCAGCCCAAGGCGCACGCACGTGTTCAGGCGGTACTTGCGTACCTCTCAGACACCGGCAGGCTCAAGGGAGGCTCAAAGGCCGGCGAGGGTGATGATTCAATGATTGGCGCGATGGGAATGATGGGCTAGACATCTCTCCTGTTGTCTAAATAAAAACTCAGAGTCCGTTATTCCGGCCTTTCAGATTCGAGAAAGCCTTCTGACCACCCGCAGAGGGGTTTCTCTTTTTAAATCAGGGTAAATTTCAGTTTCACCGGGCCACGATTACAATCAGCCTCTCAAAAACAGTCGTTTTTGCTGGTTTCGGCATGTAGCTCCGCTCAATGGAGTAAGCCCATGACACTTTCGCCATCGGAAAACTCAGTACGGACAAAAGCTCGCCCTCGGCGTCTTTTACTTGTAAAATATCTGATCGGGTCCCGATTTTTCGAAAACATCGAATTCTCCCCATGGGCACATTTGCATGCCTTTTTTCGAGTGATGCTCCCGAGAACGAATTGAACTGCAGGTAACAGTTTGCTCCAACCCTGAATAGGTGATTTTCAGGATTCCCTTTACGTGTAGGTTTCTAGGCGCGATCACCTATTGCACTCCGTAGTTTCCACGATGCTGACACTGTTTGTTCGCGACAGAGTGATGGGTACCAGCACGGACAACTGACCTGACCGAAGGATTCATTTCCGGCCCCGAATCCAGAAAATCAGGACCGACGCTTTAGAGGGAACACCGCCATGTCGGCGGGGGCGTCAATCACAACAGTGGTCTGCGGTTGGTGAAGGGGAAATAAAATGTTTAGGAGCAACTTCGCACCTAACCCCGGCGCCCGCAACGAAAAGGGCATCACCGGTCTCGAAACGGCTATCGTGCTTATCGCATTCGTAGTCGTCGCATCTGTGTTCGCGTTCACAATTCTTTCCGCGGGTGTCTTCTCGTCGGAAGCGAACAAACAGACAATTCACGCAGGTCTCAAAGAAACCAGAACAGGGCTGCGCCAGCACGGTTCCGCCTTTGCGTTCACTGGTTTCGTGGGTAGCACACAAGCGGTTCATAAGATGATATTCATCGTTTCGAACTCGCTTGCAGGTGAACCGGTCGACCTGACACCGCCTTACTCGTGGGATGACTCAGGCACTGATCCTGACATTGTTGTAAGTGCGAATACGGCAACGATTTTGGCCTATGCTGATGAAGATCAGCGAAAGATTGACGTGCCCTGGTCGGTGGAGTTCATCGGTAACAACAACGGCGATTACTTACTGGAAGACGGCGAAAAAGCTGAAAAAACGGTGTGGTTGATGGACCGAGCAACAGCTATCGCTGTTGGCTCACCCAACTCGATTGGCTACGAGGATGGCTCTCGTAACGGTGGCGGTGGATTAGGCGCTGCCGACACGCTCATCACTAAGAGCACCAGGTTCTTCATTGAACTTAAGCCGCAGATGGGTGCACCGTTGACGATCCAACGGGCGATCCCGCCCGGTCTGCGGCAGGTAATGAATCTGAACTAACAAAGGCCAGTTTCATATGAAAAGTTCTCATGCCCAGAAACGGAATGAGTCCCGGCCGGATCTCAACCGTGTAGCACACCAATTACAGGCCGGCCAAACAGCGCATCAGGTTTCCACCCTCAGTAGGCGCTGAATGGGTAGTCAGAAGACGCGGGTGCCCTCCCCCCCGGCAGGAGGGCACCCGCGCGTCTGGACTAAATTCGGGGCCGAACTAGGCATGCAACCAGCGGCTCCACATCAACGATTCAGCCAACACCACCCCCGCCCTAGAAAAAGTCGCACGCGACTACCAGGCTATTTCGCCGCCGTCGATTACCAACTCGGTTCCTGTCACCCATGCCGACTCTTCTGATGCCAGATAGAGAATCCCGTACGCAATATCCATCGGCAACCCAAGTCGTCCCATAGGAGTCATCGCCAGACGATCGTCATGTATCTCTTTCTGTGAGTGGATATCGAGAGTCATCGGCGTATCAGTAAACCCGGGGTGAACCGAGTTCACCCTGATGTTCTCGGGAGCGTACTGAACGGCAGCAGCCCGGCTAAACGTGCGCGCAGCACCTTTCGATGCGTGGTAAGCAGCCCCGCCGGGCGACCCGACAATCCCAAAAATGGAAGAAACATTCACGACCGATCCCCCACCGTTTTTCCTCATTGCCGGTATCGCCGTTTTCGTACCGAGCATCACCGCAGTTGAATTCACCGCAAATACCGTGTCCCAGTTCTCAACGATAGTGTTCTCAACCGTTGCTCTGCCCTTCACGCCCGACATGCCTGCGTTGTTGACCACGATATCGAGTCGGCCCCACCTGTCCATCACCTCATCGACAACCTCGATCCAGCGGCTCTCCTGAGTAACGTTGAAATTACGATACAGAGCAACCTCACCATCCTTGTTCAACTCGGTTTCAAGCGCGTTGCCCTTGGCATCGTCGATATCAGCAATAACAACCCTTGCACCCTCCTGTGAAAAGAGCCGTGAAGTGGCCTCTCCGATTCCCGACGCGCCACCAGTGACGATGGCCGTTTTTCCTTCAAGTCTGTTGCCTGATGGCATTTCTAATTCCTCTATCGATGAAGTTGGATGATCGCTGACATTATTCTGGTCAGGCCCGAAGATTACGCCCACCGTCATCGATTGTGTACACCAAGGCACCAGGGTTTTGTATTCGACTGGGCTGTTTAGACAGTGCGTAGGTGCACCAATGGTCGTAATCTCTTCTCTCTAGCAGCGACTCGTCACAGAAATACATTCTCTAATTGTTCACTTATAAAAATGACCAGCAGTAGTTCAAACAGCCCGCAGGCTCCAAAAACCAGGGTCGGGCGTATTTTCTACGGCTGGTGGGTGGCAGTTGCCGGTGCTATGAACATGATGGTCAGCTCGGGCCCCACGTTTCAGGCAGCGAGCACATTGTTCCGTGCTATCGAAGACGAATTCGGCTGGTCACGTGCGCTAGTCACCGGCGTCGCGTCGTTCGGAAGATTTGGTGGAGCGCTACTCGGTCCGCTGGAAGGCTGGATGACCGACCATTTCGGCACCGGCAAAATGGTTCTAGTCGGATTCACAATAGGTGGGCTAGGGCTCATCTTTTACTCGCAGATCCAGGGTCCGATTCAGTACTACGCCGCTTATTTCATACTCTCGATAGGATTTTCGCTGGGTGGGTTCGTACCGTCGATGACGGCAGTAAACGCCTGGATGCCGCATCGTCGAGCCACCGCTATGGCGATAGTTGTTGGCGGATCGAGCCTGGGCGGACTGTTCTTGCCTGCGATTGTCTGGGGCATCAATACCCATGGCTGGCGTGAAACTACCCTCGTGATCGGACTGATTACTCTCGCAGCAGGACCACCGATCGCTTATGTAGCCGGAAAACGCGCGCCCGAGTACAGCGATTTGATGTCTCAAGTTGCCAAAACCAAAGACACTGTTTCGGCACCAGCAACTCAATACGATTTCACTGCGAAACAAGCACTGAAAACAAGAGCTTTCTGGGCGATTTCGCTCAGCCACACGATGACGAATCTCTCGGTAGGCGCAATCTCGTCTCACATCTACTTCCAACTGACCGACAACAGCGGAGTCAACTTGTCAGACACCAGTGCGGCGACAATCATGCTGATAATGCTCGTAGCAGCGTTCAGTTTTCAGCTGCTCGGAGGGTTCGCTGGCGATCGAATCAGCAAACGTACGATGCTGCCGATACTCATTCTTCTCCAAGGATCCGCATTAATTCTGCTTGCCGGGGCGACCACTTACTCGAGTGCCCTAATGTTTGCGCTACTCTGGGGGCTCGGGTTCGGCGCACGTACGCCACTGATGCACGCGATGCGCGGTGAATACTTTGGTCGAAAGCACTTCGGCGCTATTCTCGGAATGTCAGCGTTCCCGATGGGATTAGGAATGATGATCACACCGTGGGTAGTCGGCCGAGTGCACGACGATACGGGCACGTACGTGAACTCGCTTTACATGCTGGCAGCGTTCTGTGCAGTCGCAGCGATGACCATAACGCTCGCAACCAAACCAGCAACTCCACTAAATGATAAAACCGGGCTTCCCAGAATTTATTGACTCCCCCGGCATCTTCTGGCGAATTACCCGCATCCAATGATTCAAAGTGTTGTCGGGGGAATCGCGAGCCGTCCCTCCGCTACTCCGGCAACACTTTTTATTTTTCTTTTATCTAGTTGGGCTCGTTGCTACTCATACCATCCCGACTACTACGGAGCGGATCACTGGCAAATTCAACATCAAAATCCCATAAGAACTCGAAATCCGGCCAGAACGAGCCGGCACGAGGCTGGCTTGGGTCGATCGCATTTTCAGCGATATCGATTGCTGTCGTACTCGTAGTAGCAGTCGTGGTCAACAGAGCAATTGGAAGAGTAATCCACTGGGACATCGTGCTCGTCCTCGGTGCAATGGGATTTATCTTCATGGCCGTCGGTCGTAGATTCCGCACGGTCTGATCTCACATGGCCAGGCCAAGATGAAGTGCCGAACGTCCAGCAGCGCCGTGTCCTGCACGTAAAAGCGTCGGACTCAGCCTGAACCACTCACGAAATCGGGCCGGAAAGAAATCACATACATGTGTTCCCACACGGCGCAACGCCAGTAGAATTGTCTCGTTTGAGACACTTCTAGTTCGGTAGGCTGGACCGAACTAAATAAATCCGAAAAAGAATGCTTCCCTATGCGACCAATTGCTGATCTTGCGGCCGACCTCGGTCTCGACCCATCCGTGCTCGAACCCTACGGGCACGACAAGGCAAAGATTCCTCTCGATGCGTTTCCCGATGTGGCCGAGAAGGCCAAGTTAGTCGTTGTCACGGCCATCACCCCTACTCCAGCAGGAGAGGGAAAATCGACCACAGCTGTAGGTCTCGTGCAGGGACTTGCAAAGATCGGCAAAAAGCCGGTTCTAACGATCAGGCAACCAGCGCTTGGTCCAGTGTTCGGGCACAAGGGCGGCGGAACCGGAGGTGGGAAGTCGACTGTGCAACCCGCCGTCGATATCAACCTTCATTTCACAGGTGATTTCCACGCCATTGAGTCGGCTCACAACCTGCTTGCAGCTATGGTCGACAACGCTGTCTACAGGAATGCAATCGAGGATTTTGATGCATCTGGAATCACGTGGCGACGAGTCACAGATGCTGAAGATCGCGCACTCCGAACGATAATGACTGGTGCAGGCGGCAGGCTGAACGCACCGGTCAGGGAAGCCGGGTTCGACATTAACGCGGCGTCTGAGATCATGGCCATCTGTGCCTTGACCAGTTCGTATGAAGATCTACGCGAACGCATCAGCGACATTGTTGTTGGCTGGAAAAAAGACGGCAAAACACCTGTCACGGCTCGTGAGATCAAAGGCATCGGCTCGATCATGGCACTGCTCCGTGACGCCATCAAACCGAACCTCGCGCAAACAGTGGAGGGTGTTCCAGCAATCGTTCACATGGGTCCGTTTGGAAACATCGCCCACGGCTGCTCATCTATTCTCGCCGACAAACTCGCAGTGAACTGCGGCGACTACGTCGTGACCGAAGCAGGGTTCGGTGCCGATCTGGGCTTCGAGAAGTTCATGGATATCAAAGTTCGGCAGGGTGGTCCTAAACCCTCGGCGGCAGTAGTTGTTGCGACCATTCGAGGTCTCAAGTGGCACGGTGGGGTCGCTATCAAAGACATGGATGCACCCGATCCTGAGGCAGTTCGAAGGGGAGCCGAAAACCTTAAGAACGCCCTGAGAATCGTGGCAATGTACGGCCTCCCCGCGGTAGTCGCTATCAACCGATTCCCTGGAGATTCTCCAGAGGAGATAGCGGTTGCCAGGGAAGTGGCGATAGCCGCCGGAGCGAGCGGTGTAGAGGAAGCCAAAGGGTTCACGGATGGCGGTGCCGGGATGATTGAGCTTGCAGAGGCTGTGGTTGAAGCCGCGAACCAGCCGTCGGATATAAAACTGCTGTACGAAGATGACGAGTCTTTCTTCGACAAGGTCGAGAACATGGCTAAGTCGCTGTACCTTGCTGGCGATGTTAGCTGGGGACCGATGACCCGAACAACTGCCCGACGCTTTGCAGACAACGGCTGGAACTTTCCTGTGTGTATCGCAAAAACACACCTGTCGATCTCGGCCGATCCAAAATTGAAGGGTGCTCCAAGCGGGCACACACTTCCGATCAGTGAACTGCGTATTCTTGCCGGTGCTCGCCAGATCGTCACGCTTGCTGGCGATATCATCACCCTCCCGGGTCTTCCTTCCAAGCCGAATGCGTGGGATATTGACCTTGACGACGGTGGCGAAATAACCGGAATCCTTAGTACTTAGCGCCCAGAGCGGGCAGCCCAGAGCGGGCAGCCCAGAACGCAACGCAACGAAGCGCCCCGCAACAAACTTCAGCCCACGAGCCAGATAATCAGCATGACTTCCGAAGCAAGACCGACATTCACCTGCAAAGTTTGCGCCGAGGTCCTGACACCGCGATTCCTGCCTTCGACTGCGCCAAACTGTCCGAGTTGTGGAGCAAACACTGCTCCGAATCAGGCAGCACTTGATGCCGGGCTCACCACGTTCTGCGCCACCTGCCATACACGGGGAAGCGTGTTCGAATCTGACTCTTGCACCAACTGTGGCTCTGCCTGGGGGCAGTGGTCGGGAAGCGAGTCGGTCGAGCAGATCCCGGCCTCATCGAGTGAAAATGAGCGGGTGAAGTACAAGTCGACTCGCGGCCCCGAAGGTGGCACCGCCCCACGCTGGAAGATCTTCTAGCGAATAGCCAATAGCCAACTGGCACCGTTCCGTTTCCGAGTTTCCGTTTGTTCTAAGTCCATTCGATATTTATGTCATACTGATACCCAGTATCACATAAACAACAATACACTGATCGAACCCCGCCTGATTGTCGGGTTCTTCGAATCCGGTAATGAGATTTCAGCTCTTATTGATGACCAGATCACCGGCACTAATAATCTGCCTGTTTGTCCTGCTAGCCGTAGCCTATGTCTCGTGTGGTCGAGACGCAGACGAGCCCGTCGCCGGTAAACTCAGGGTCGTAACGACTACCTACCCTCTTGCGTTCATGACTCAGAGAATCGGAAGTGATCGGGTAGCCGTGATCCAGCTCGTGAAGCCCGGTGTAGAAGCCCACGATTTCGAGCCCGCACCTTCGGACGTTCTTTCAATCTCAACGGCTGATGTGTTTATTTTCAATCACCCCGCGTTCGAAGAATGGGCGCTGAACACAGTGACTGCTTCCCGCTCAGGTGGGAACGGATCCGCAATTGCTGTCGAGACGATTGACGGTGAAGCCGACGAATCCTCGTTTGACGCGCACGTGTGGCTGAATCCTCTTAAAGCGCAGTTGCAAGCCCAGCGAATCCTTGCGGCTCTGATCACTGCTGATCCTGATGGATCGACCGAATATGAGAAAAGCGCAGCGGTGCTGGAAGATGATCTGATAACACTGGACGATCTCATCTCTACCCGGTTGAGCAACTGTGATCTGGATAGCGTGGTTGTTTCACACCTCGCTTTCGGACACATGGCCGAACGCTACGAGTTCGACCAGATCGGGCTTGCCGGACTATCGCCCGAGTTTGACTCCGGTCTGTCTCATCTGGCGGGTGTAATCGAACAGATGAAGGATCTCGGGGTCAAGTACATACTGCAGGAGCCGATCGTCAGCGACCGACTTGCCGAGACTGTCGCAGCCGAAACAGGTGCCGAGCTTTTGCAACTGCACCCACTCGAAGTGCGGACCTCAAGCGAGGTGTCGGCGGGCAAGGACTACTTCGCAATCATGGAAGCAAATGCCGAGTCACTGGCAACAGCGCTTGGGTGTAGCTGACGTGGCCCAATAGCACTAGCCGCCAAGCTCGAAGCGTTCCAGCCGCTTCCAAACTCCGCCCGAAGCCATTCCGTCACGGGCCATCAATTCGATAGCACTCAGCTGTAATCCAGCGCCAAAATCAATCTGTTTGATCTGGTCTCTCGCAATCTGCACACCCTCGGGTTCAACTTCATTCACGATGCTCATGTGCACCCTGTACGGATCATCGTAGTAAGCGGGCTTGCCCAACGGAGCGATATTTGTAACCAGATCATCGTGCAGCGCTTGAATCTCTGCATTCACAGGAAAACCGAGTATTACGCTTTGCTCAGAATCGAATAGCTCCTTACCTTCGACGCTCAGACTAAACGGCTGGTGTCGACTGGCAACTGTTCGTATAAGTTCGATCATTTCTTCGAGGCTTGAGATGCCGTAGAGCGTGCCCTTCACCGTAATGTGGGCAGGTATCTTGGCTATCTTTTGCCCTGCGGCTCTCTCTACTTCCAGCAACTTCGCCGTTAGTTTGGGATGAGCCGGGAGCACGATCGTGTAGCAAGAGTAACCAAACTCGTCATTCTCGAGAAAGGTTGACCTGACAACCATGGTTCGCCTCCTGATTGCCCAGCCACAGGACTCGGCTAGTGCGACGCCCTGTAGTGCGTCGAAAGTAGATCCTCGCCCCAGTCGTGGGCATAGTCGCGCAGCACAGAGTGAATGTGATTTGCGCCGTTCTGGGTGTTGTCGTACTCGATCATGAATCGAGGGTGCCGGATGGCGTAGTAGTGAGGCTCGCCAACGCCTGACGGCCCGGCCCACGCGAACGTTAGTTCATCGAATCCGGCCGACTCAACTTCTCGCCAGTAATTTGACGCAAGATCGTCAGCAGCACGAGTCACATAGTGATTCACAATTGACACAAGCTGGTAGCGCTGTGAATCACTCAGTGCGCTGAATCCAATACCTACCGGAGCGATGTTTGGGTCGGCTGAACGCACGTTTGTCGTCAGAATATCCAGGGGGGCAACCGCATCTACCACCGCCAGCTTGGCCTGATCACCGTCGAGAGATATAAGCAACGCCCTCGCCCAGTCTTCTTCCTCGACCAGCGTTCGCTCGTCTTTGCGATCGCCGTGGCGAATCACGGCCGGGTTGGCTCCAAAGAACAGAGGAAGTATCGAAACATGCTCGCCATTGATGATGTTTGCAGACAATGCAATGTGATGGCCACCGACCCTGAAACCCCACGGCTCATCCACGCTTCCGGGAGTTCCGAAAATGCTGAACCAGTAGCGGTCGATATTACGATCCCACTTCGAAACCTCGTCGGATATTGATTCCCACTCGCCAAGAATCGTCTCGAGCTCGATGATCCTGTGCGCAGTAGCAGCGCCTCGAGCGCTGTAGCCGGTTTCCATTAACTTGAACGCTGCGTCACGCTGAGCATCGCTCATTTCTCGTACCAGGAGGCCGTTTCTATCTATTGGCGTGTATGCCCACTTGTAACGCTCGTCGCCTTCGAACCCGAAAGAAGCCGCCGTACGCTGCGATGCGGCGAGCGAGTTCAGAAAATCGTTTGCCGCTGCGGTCATGCGCTTTACGGCGTCGGGAGCTGAAGATGGGATTGTCGACGTTGTCATCGATATTCCTTTGTCGTGTTTTTCAGGGAGTGAACACTATAAGCCCAACTCCTACCCGATGGCACTCCAGTAACACCTGATCGCCAGAAATTTCGAATGGTGAATTATCGGGAGACTTCGCCGACGGCATTAGTGCCGAGGGGTAGCAAGATCTTGCTAGTCGCCCCAGGTTCCAAAAAGCCGCTCGCAGGTACCGCCAAGAATCTGATCAACCAGTCCGGGGCCGATTGCAGGTTCTATACGATCAGCAATGTCCCAACCCTTTGTGTACCCAACCTGCTCGACGATAAACGGGAAGTCGGTGCCCCACATAAGGCGGTCACCCGAATATGCCTCGATCAGCTGGTGAACCCAGTGGAAGAGATCGATATACGGAAACTCTTCGTTCGAAGCTCGTGGAAATTCGGAGAGTTTTATGTTCATGTTCGGGTGTCGAGCCATCGACAGTAAACGCTCGAACGCGGGAACATCTGAACCGTCTCGCTCCGGTACGCAGTGGCCGAAGTGATCGATGATCGCATCGGTATCCGGGAACTCATCTGCCAGCGACTCGATCTCATCGTAGTTGTGTGGACTCACAAGGTATCCAACCGGAACTCCGAGTTCCCCTGACCTCTTATAGAGCGCACGCCCGACATCGCCGTTCATCAACTCGCCTTCACGCCATAAAGCAGGGTTGAAACGAACGCCCCTGTACCCACGACCAACGAGTTCGTCGAGCATGCCTACCGGGTCGTCTGCCTGCGGGTCGACAAGGCACATTCCAACAAATCGATCGGGCCATTGCCCAAGCGTGTCATCGACGTACGCGTGGTCGAAGCCGTACACGATCGGCTGAACGATCAGCGACCCGGCAACATCGGCGCGATCCATTAGATCCAACAGAAACTCAGCGTCACCTCTCGCCGTTGGTGCGCCTTGCCCGGCACGAAACGGATACGTATCCGCGTCAATCGTCCAAACATGAAGATGTGAGTCAATCTTTTTCATAATGGCGGTCCGGACAGCGTCCAACCCAGTGATGCAATATGTTCGGCCTGTTGATGGTGCAGAATCTTACGTGATCCCCAACTGCGCAGGTGCTTCGGAGAACCCCCGTTCGAGTTCTTATCCGCTGACGTGAACCCCATTCACGCGTAGTACGCGGCTGTATTGGCTTAATTTGGTTGGTGCTGGTGATACATTCCCTGCCACCCCCAACCGGTCACCGTAGCAATCAACAAGGCAAGAACTCAACATCCATGATCAAACTCAGTATGCAATCGCTCTCGTACCGTGACACGTTCAATGCCGGCAAGATCACCCTGCTCGAGATAATCGACAAGGCTGCCGAGTACCAGATGGACGGTGTGGACCTGCACTTTACCCACTTTGCCTCGACGGACGATGACTATCTCGAAGAGGTTAAGCAGGCGTGCCTCAAGCATGGACTACACATGTGCTACATCGGCGTTTCGAACGATTTTGGCAAGACCGGTGATGACCTTCGAGAGCAGATCGATCTGATGAAAAAGTGGATCGATGTTGCTGCGAAAATGGGCATCCCGATGGTCCGGGCTTTTGGTTCATGGTTGGCTGAAGGCGAGTCTGAAGAAGATGCGTGGCCGCGACTCGTGGAATCGTCAAAAGAAGTCGCCGAATACGGCCAGTCGAAGGGCGTGGTGGTTGGGCTGCACAATCACAATCACGGATGCATGCCCGCGACCGGAGACCAGGTTATTCGCCTCCTCGACGCCGTCGACAACCCGTACTACTCGCACATTCTCGACACAGGCCAGTATCGTGGCTCACCCGGCGCGTCTTTTGGCGAGCGCGGACAGGAAGATCCCCAGTGGAACTTCTACGGATCGATCGAAACCTCTGCTCCTCGCGCCGTCCACGTCCGGGCCAAGATCTACCGAATTGCGAGCGGTAAAGAGGCGTGGCTCGACTACGAGCGAATAATGCCGATCATCAAGAACGTCGGTTTCAACGGTTGGATGTCGATGGTCTACGAAGGACAGGATGAGCTCGACGAGCCGAGCGCCGCACCTCTGGCAATCACGTACTTGCGATCGATGCTTGCCAAGCACGAGATGTAGCCGTCAGGTGACGTGCTCCGAGAGCCGATGAAATCTACTGTTCTCTGGTAACGATGTTGAGGGCAAAGTTCTATTTTGCTGGTCCCGGTGATGAGCAATGCCTCGATTATGCGCGTATAGTTGGCAGTCTGAAAAACGCAGATTACAGCGGTTCGGTATCAATTGTTTACGAGCGACGCGGGGTGTTCCATCAACGGAAGCACTCCCCCGATCCGTCAGATATCTCGCCCAGTTATTCGACAAGTTATCACACTGATGCTCATCCGGAGCACAGGTTGAATTTCACACCAATATTTACGAAAAGGAAATCCTGAATGGGAAAGTTCTACGACAATTCGGTAGTACCAGACGAACTCAAGCGGAAGTTTGACGTCTACGACCGGATCAAAGAGCTCGATATCGACCTCGGCTCGTTCAATTCCGATGTTGCCAGCCTCAAGGGCGCAGGCATCTGCGGAATCATCTTCCACGAGTCCGGCCTCGTGTACCTCTCCGGCCATGGCCACGGCCCTGGCCAAATGTACGATGCCCCTGAACGAATCAAAGAGGGTTACGACGCAGCACAGTGGATCGCAAGCTCGATGATCAAGCGACTTCACTGGGCACTCACCTGCGGTGATGAAGGTGGCGACTTGAACGACGTAATCTACACCGTGAAGGCGCTCGGAATGGTTGTTTCAACCGACGTCGACTTCAACGGCGGACCAGCGGTCATGAACGGCTTCTCCGAACAGTGGCAGTCGGTATTCGGTGGCGGCAAGGGTCACTTTGCAGTCGATGGCGAAGACGAGAGCTACTCTGGTGTTCACGCTCGCAGCGCTATCGGTGGGTTCACCGGTCGATTCTCAATCGAACCGGAAATCATCGTTGCAATCCCGCCCGAGCTGGCACAGGCAATCATCAAGAACCGTGGATGGGTCTTCCCACTTCCGCCGGCAATGCTCGACAAGGTCAAGTCCAACCAGGGCTAAAGACTCTTCCGAGTTTTCAAGAGACTAAAAGTGAAAGACCCCGGATTTTTGTCCGGGGTCTTTCACTTTTAAGAGAATTTCTTGTCGGTTCGAATACTAAGCAGCGTGTTGCATTAGCTTTCTTCGGTCTTCAACGCTTCTAGGTCGATCACCAAGCTCCAACCACTGGCGTTGTACGCCGGGTTCAGCCCATGTGAGCCCACGGACGGCTGATTTCACAGTTGCCCGAATATGAGAGGGGTTGGCCAGCGATGCCCGAGTGATTATTGACCACTTCTCAGACCCGTACACTCAGAGCGCCTTGAACGCTCTTGGATTCAGAGCCGGTGTGTAGATGAGAATTGCGGTCGCCGGGGAGTTGGCTCCAATTGCGCGGGCTACGCTCAGCCCTTCTAACGTACCGCCGCAGTCGAGTTCGATTATCGCCAGATCAGCCTTGGCCATCGCGGTCATTGCGATCATTGACTGGGCGTTTTCTACCGTTCCAGCAACCATCACGCTGTCCATCGGATCGAGACACAGGTGAAGTTCCTGGTCGAACTCGAAACCACCATAAATGACAACCTTGCCTGGTGTTTCGAGTTCAGGACGCTGTTTTACGCGGCGAGCAATAGGCTGCTGCAGCACACGTGCCGGTACCCGTCTGGCACTGGGCCGTGGTGCAACCAATCGTGCTACAGGGCGACGTCTGGTGACTCGCCTGATTACACGCTTATTACCCCCGTTTTGGAATCGAAGGACCTTTGACATTTCCCCTCCAAAGATTCGATTTACTCATATAACAATGACGGCTGGTAGCCATCCCTGAATCGATCAGTTCCGCGAACTCGATTAGGAAAATCGAGTTCGCGGAACTGCGGAATTCTCATGTCGTAATGCGCAATTCAATCTCAAAAACGTTAATCAACGCCAACTTGTCGCAATTAGTTGTTGCGTGATTGACATCGGACGCGGGTGTGTTCGACTGAGTTTTTGGGTAAAACGTATGGATTTATACGTATGGGTGAACTCGTGAAGCACTAAAATGTTCGAACAGGTGTTTCGAACAAGTCGATTTGCAATTGGAGCCTCATGAGAATTCTGGTGTCGGGTGGATCAGGGATGGTTGGCAGCGAACTCATTACCACCCTCACATACGATGGCCATCAGGTGATCCAACTCGTCAGGCGCACACCAAACCTGGAAGCCCGAATATCAGAGTTTTCATGGGACCCCGAACACGGGGCATTCGATTCTCAAATGCTTGGCCGTATCGACGCAGCGATTCATTTGGGTGGTGTCTCCATCGCTGGCGGACGCTGGAGCTCAGAGCGCAAGTTACTCATCCGGGAGAGTCGAGTGCGATCAACTCGACTGCTTTCGCAGGCTCTCGCTGGAATGCCGAGCCCCCCGAAGGTTCTCATAGTTGCATCAGCGGTCGGGTTTTACGGTGATCGGGGAGAGGAACCACTCACCGAAGATTCAGAACCCGGCGAGGGATTTCTAGCGGATACAGCCATGCGCTGGGAGTCAGCGGCAGATGTCGCACGAGAGGCTGGTATTCGAGTAGTACATGCCCGTTTCGGGCTGATAATGTCGAGAAACGGCGGGCTTTTAGGCAAGGTTCGCGTTCCGTTCCAGTCGGGTCTGGGAGGAAAGCTCGGCAACGGGCGCCAGTGGTGGCCGTGGATATCGCTGGACGATGTCGTAAACGGACTGTCCTATCTCATCGGACAGGAGGATATCTCTGGTCCAGTCAACTTCACTGCTCCCACCCCGGTTCGGAACGAAGATTTCACAAAGCTGATGGCAAAAACGCTCTCACGCCCCGCCTGGTTCAGCGTCCCGGAATTCATGATAAATATGGTGTTCGGCGAAATGGGCAAGGAAACGATGCTGTACAGCCAGAGGGCGTTCCCTGAGAAACTCCGTGCTTCGGGTTTCGATTGGCGATTTGAGAGTCTGACCGATGTGCTGCATCAGGAGTTGATTTCAGCAAGATCCGACCGCTGGGGCGATGCTTCGAAGTGATCCGAGGCTGAGGGACCCTCACTCATACGATCCTGAGGCTCTCGAAGGTCGGTAGGCGAGCGAGCGACGCTCAGCAGTAGTTGATGCTGACCTGACTTCTCCCTCATCCCAACCTTCTCCCCAGGGAGAAGGAGTTAGGCACCACGCTTCGTTACTCGGTGTCTGCCATCATCTGGCGAAGCACGTACGGCAGGAGGCCCCCAGCGCGGTAGTAGTCGTTTTCGATCCCGGTATCGATTCGCACAAGCACTTCGAACTCTGTCACTTTGCCATCATCTGAAGTTGCCGTAACCGTAATTGTCGAAGCGGGCTCAACCGAGTTCGCCACACCGGGTAAGTCGTAAGACTCTGTGCCATCGAGGCCAAGAGAATCGGCTGTGTCGCCATTCGTGTACACCAGCGGGAGAACGCCCATACCGATCAGGTTAGATCGGTGAATTCGCTCAAAGCTCTCAGCAATTGCCGCTCGCACGCCAAGCAGCATCGGACCCTTGGCTGCCCAGTCACGGGAACTTCCTGTTCCGTACTCTTTACCAGCCAGAACAATCAGCGGAGTGCCCTCTTCCCTGTACTTCTCGGCGGCGTCAAAGATTCGCATCTGCTCGCCATCTGGCAAGTGAAGCGTCCAGTCGCCTTCCATTTCCGGTGTCAGCTTGTTGCGGAGCCTGATGTTTCCGAACGTACCGCGCACCATCACATTGTGATTACCCCGACGTGAGCCATACGAGTTGAACTCACGACGCGGAACATCGCTACCAACAAGGAACTGCCCTGCTGGCGCACTCGGTGGAATCGAGCCTGCGGGTGAAATGTGATCGGTAGTAACAGAATCACCAAACCCAACAAGCACCCTTGCACCTTCGATCTCGGATCGAACAGCTGGTACGTCACCGAAGTCGTCAAAGTAAGGCGGCTCCTGAATGTAGCTCGACTCGCGGTCCCACTTGAAATTGAGGCCAGTTGGAGCCGGTAGCGCCTGCCATTCTTCCGACCCGTCAAACACCCCGCCGTACTGCTCTTTGAACATATCGGCAGTGAGCGACTTCGCTATGGTGTCGGCAATATCAGACTGCGAGGGCCAGATGTCTTTCAAGAACACATCTTCGCCCTGCTGATCCTGACCGAGCGGTTCGTGAACGAGGTCGGTGTCGATCTTCCCAACCAGTGAATATGCGACAACCAGTACTGGCGACGCCAGGTAGTTGGCCTGCACCTGCGGGTGTATCCGACCTTCGAAGTTCCTGTTTCCGCTCACGACGGCTGCGGCGGTCAGATCATGATCGTTGATAGCGTCCGATACGTCTTGGGGAAGCGGACCGGAGTTCCCGATACATGTTGTGCAACCATAACCAACCGTGTTGAATCCGAGGGCATCAAGGTCTTCGTTTAGCCCGGCTGCCTCGAGGTAGCGGGTAACCACGGTGGATCCCGGAGCAAGACTCGTCTTGACCCACGGCTTGGACATCAGCCCGCGTTCACGGGCGTTTCTTGCGAGCAGGCCAGCTCCAACCATCACTGACGGGTTCGAGGTGTTCGTGCAGCTTGTAATAGCGGCGATCACAACCGAGCCATCGCCAACGGCACCCTTGTTGCCCTCAACATCAACATCGTGCTTGTCGGCAGTAGCGTCTTCAAAGGACGACTTGAAATTCGGACTAACCTCACTGAGAGCGAGTCGATCCTGTGGGCGCTTGGGTCCTGCCAGAGCAGGCACAGTGCTTGAGAGCTCGAAGCTCAACGAAACCGAGTATTCGGGGTCGGTGGAGGGATCGTAAAAGAACGAGTTCACTCTCGCATACTTCTCGACGAGTTCGACAACCGAATCAGGTCGACCGGTATCCCGCAGGTACTTCAGAGTCTGGTCGTCGATCGGGAAGAATCCGCATGTAGCGCCATATTCAGGAGCCATGTTCGCAATCGTTGCACGGTCGGCAAGCGGAAGATTTTCGAGAGCCGGTCCGTAGAACTCGACGAATTTCTCGACGACACCCTCGGCACGCAGCATTTCGACGATGCTGAGAACGAGGTCGGTGGCAGTGGCGCCTTCGGGCAGGTTACCGCTAAGTTTCACACCCACTACCTCGGGCACAACCATGTAGTAGGGCTGCCCAAGCATCACTGCCTCGGCTTCGATGCCGCCCACGCCCCAACCAAGCACACTGAGGCCGTTGACCATCGTGGTGTGCGAGTCGGTGCCGACGCAGGTGTCCGGGTACGCCACTCGCCCACCGTCTGCGGTTTCTTCAGAAAGAACGGCTTCCGCGAGGAATTCGAGGTTCACCTGGTGAACGATTCCCGCTCCGGGCGGAATGATTTTCAGATTGTCGAACGCACCCTGCGCCCACTTGAGCAGTTGGTAGCGCTCCGTGTTTCGCTCGAACTCTCGTTCGATGTTCAAGGCCAGTGCGCCGGCGTTCGAGAAGTAGTCGACCTGAACGGAATGATCGATAACCATGTCGGAACGGACGATAGGGTTGATGATCGAAGAGTCACCACCGGCGTTCGTGACGGCATCGCGCATCGCTGCAATGTCGACCACCACGGGAACGCCCGTGAAGTCCTGCAAAACCACTCGACCCGGCATGTACGGGAATTCGCTCACGGGCTTCGCATCAGCGCGCCACGATGCCACAAGCTTCACATGATCATCTGTGGCGGGACCGCCATCGGCCTTTCGAAGTGCATTTTCAAGCAACACCCTGATCGAATACGGGGTTTTCGAAATATCAACTAGGTCCGCGTCTTCGAGAGTGGAAAGGGAGTAATAGCTGACTGGTCCGTCTGCCGTTTCGAATGATCGTTTTGCGTCGAATGAAGTTGAATCAGGTGACATGTTTGCTTGCTGCTCTTACCGATAGTTGCAAATAATTCAGGTTTACGGCCGGTAGACACATCGTTCAGTCGTCTGGGACCCCGAGAACGTATGTCCAGCCGTATATTTCGGGTAACCACTGTATCAGCGGTAAGGGCCGGTTCTGACGCACATTCTGGCACCACTGGCTGCTAGCATCCAGCCTTCCGCAATCACTATCGGCGCTGATTAATGAATTCCACTGGCAGAGACACGATAACTGCAGCAACCGACCCCAGGGTCGCTCTCGCCCGTCGGACGCCGTTTTTCTACGGATGGGCCATTGTTCTAGCCGCCGGTTCGACCATGTTCGTTCGCAACGCTGCAGCAACGTTGACGATGGCAGTGTTCGTTTTCCCCATGAGCGAGGATCTCGGCTGGAGCCGGACGTTGATCGTGGGTGCAGCGGCGGCGGCCGGGTTCGTTTCGATGTTTGTATCGCCCCTGGCCGGATGGGTACTCCAGAAGTACGGCGCGAGAACACTGATGACGACATCTGTGATCATTCTCGGGGCCGTGATTCTCTCGCTTCGGTGGACCACCAGCCCCATCAGCTTCTACTTGCTGTTTGGCGCGGGAAGACTGATGTTCCAGGCGCCCCTGCAAATCGGAGGTTCCACGGCCGTTGCGCAGTGGTTCGTGAGAATGCGTGGCAGGTCGTCTTCGATCCTCGGTGTATCGCACTCACTCGGTATGGGAC
>Ga0302123_10000419_pt1 | contig 34209 bp, 43 predicted proteins | sample CB21_321_MG_FD_203109 | JGI IMG/M metagenome (GOLD analysis project Ga0302123, IMG submission 203109) | Marine microbial communities from Western Arctic Ocean, Canada - CB21_32.1 | ecosystem: Environmental > Aquatic > Marine > Oceanic | place: Canada: Western Arctic Ocean | collected 2017-09-28 | reverse complement strand
AAACGTTCTACATTAAGTTCAAGACGAGATGTAGATATGATTCGTAAGTTTACATTTAGAAATTCAGGTAAGGTAATGAACTTTACACCAATCTTTGCAAGTAATATGGATGGTGTTGGTACATTTAGTATGGCAAAAGTATTACAAGAATATAAAATGATGACTGTTATTACAAAAACTACTACACCCGAACAATGGAGAACAGCCGTAGGCAATGGTGTAAGACTACAAAGTGTTTCTGTATGTACAGGTACAAATAAAATGTTTGATGACGATGCACAAGATTATACTAATATGCAAGAAATATTAAAAAGTTTTCCGGATATTAAAATGATTACAATAGATGTTGCTAATGCATATCATCAAAACATGGTTGGCTTTGTTCAAAAGGTTAGAGAAGAATATCCAGACAAAGTTATTATAGCAGGTAACGTAGTAACACCTGAGATGACCGAAGAATTAATTATTAACGGTGCTGACGTAGTTAAAATAGGAATAGGACCAGGTAGTGTTTGTACAACAAGAACAATGGCTGGCGTAGGTGTTCCACAATTTTCAGCAATACTAGAATGTGCAGATGCGGCCAATGGTGTTGATGGACACATAATGGCAGATGGCGGTTGTACACAACCAGGAGATATTGCAAAAGCATTAGGTGGCGGTGCTCACATGGTTATGGTTGGTGGTATGTTAGCAGGACATAACGAATCAGAAGTACAAGCAGAAGATGGCAAAAGAGAATTTTATGGCATGAGTTCAGATCGTGCTAGAGAAGTACACGGCAAAAGAAAAGATGGATATAGAGGTAACGAAGGAAAATTAATTCAGTTACCTGACCGAGGACCTGTTAAAGATACTGTTGAAAATATTTTAGGCGGAGTTAGAAGTGCTTGTACATATATTGGTGCAAGAAGATTAAAAGATATGCCTAAATGTGCAACCTTTGTAACAACCTACAACGTAATTAATAAAGTTTATGACCAATACACAGAATAATATAAAAAAAATTACACCATTACACGATCGTACTTGGTATGTAAAATGGGTTTCTGTAGTATTAATTTGTGCCGCGGTACTATGTAGATCTGTGGAAGAAGTACCAAAGGTGTATGATATAATATTTTCAACAATGGGAACTGCAGGTTGGTTATATGTTGGATATATGTGGCACGACAGAGCATTAATAGTTTTAAACACAATACTATTATCAATGTTAGCAACAGGTCTATTTAGATATATTATACAATGGTATATGTAAGTCTTAAATATTGCTATGGACAAGAATACATTCTGCGTAGCACCCTGGTATAGTTTATACGTTGATTCAGACAAAACAATCGCTCCTTGTTGTTTAATTAAAACCAATCGCAAATACAATTACAAACAATTAGACGAATACTTTGATTCAAAGGAAATAAAAGGCCTACGTGAAGACCTACTTAATGGAGTCAAAAATAAATCTTGTCAAAGATGTTGGAATGTCGAAGAAGCAGGCGGTGATTCTTTAAGATTAATATCAAACAGAACCGCATCACCCTCCTCAATAAAGACACAAATAAAGAACCCTAAGGCGTCTAATATTAATAGTTTTGATCTTACGTTGGGTAATTTATGTAATTTAAAATGTATAATGTGTTCACCTAGTTTAAGCAGTCGATTACTTGCAGAAGTAAATCTAAATCCTCATTTAACAGAATTATATCCAGCAGAAACATTAGATCAAACAAAATACAACTGGGTAGAGGACAAAGATTTTGTAAATTGGTGTAATAAACACTTGCCAGATTCTATACACATTAAGTTTACTGGCGGGGAACCCTTTATTATACCATGGATACAAACTGTAATAGATAAAATACCCGATAAACAAAAGAAGAAATGTATATTACACTTTACAACTAATTTGACTATTGTAAATTTAGGTTTATTTGAAAACTTTAGAAAGTTTAAAGAGGTTTGGTTAAGTGTTTCAGTTGAAGGCTGTGAAGAAACATTTGAATATTTAAGATATGGACATAAATGGGAAACACTTTCAACAAACATACGACTTATAAAAGACATGAAAATAGAAAACTTAAATTTAATGATTAATCACGTTGTCCAAACACCGAGTTATCATTCTATTTTACCAATGACTGAGTATTTTGATTTACTAGAATTAAAAATATTACCAATCATGCTAACTTACCCTAGGCACTTTCATATATCTTCACTTACCAAAAAAGCAAAGGAAGAGTTTCTAACAAAAACTGAGAACTATGCAGGGTATAATAAATTGTTTATTGATTTTATAAGAGATAGGACAAAAAAATATATCAAACATGATCTCGAATTATCCAAAAAAGTTATAAAACATTTGGAATATTTTGATAAAGTAAGAAAAAACAGTTATAAAGACATAATCCCAATAGACAATCTGTATTAAGTCTTGTATAATATTAGTACATGACTGATATAAAGAAAAGTTATTTTACAACAGGGCAGATGCGTAATGCATTAATACAAATAGAAGACCAAATGGTCCATTCTAATTGGATGCCAGGTATTGTACTAGGTATTAATAGAGGTGGTTGTATTCCTGGCGTTTATCTTTCTCACAGAATTAAAACACCACACGAAGTACTTGATATTCGTTTAAGAGATCATACTGCAAAACCAAACTTATCTGTATTAGAAAAAGCATTTGCGTTTCAAAAGAAAATTTTAATTATAGATGATATAAACGACTCTGGAGATACATTCCAATATATCATTGATAACTTTGGTAAGGAAGAAGGCAGAGTTAAATTTGCCGCATTGATACACAACAAACCAAGCAAAGTTAACGTAGATTACCAAGGTTATGAGATTAATAAAGAAGAAAGACCACACTGGATAGTTTTCCCATGGGAAGACTGGGACAAATAACTACTCGCCTTTCTACCTAACTTAAATATCAATATGAAAGACATCGGCATTTATTACAAAAGTACCTGTTGTGGTAGTTTCCTATTATATTATATTTTAGGTTCAGACCAAAAGTTTAATGTAACCTCACGAAATAAAGAACTTGATTTCGGTACTAATAAAAAATTAATGAACTATATGTTCTATAAACAATTTCAAAAACGAAAAAAGAACATGGGTAGTTGGACGGCTGATATTGAAAGAGAAAATGACCCGAGTAGAGAAGGATTTGAATGGAAAGACGGAAAATGGATCTGTAACTGGACTAGTAAAGAATACTGGCCAGATAATACATTTAAAGACAATGATTTACCAAAAATTTGGTTCTTTGTGATTCATGACAATGTTGAACAACAAAGTGTTGAGGGTTGGGATCAAAGATTCAAAACAGAAGAAGAAATAAAAATAATTAGGAATTATAAAAATATTAATTGTATTAAACTTAATCCTTATGTCTCTGACCCAAAAAAATGGTATAAAATGCAATATGCTAAAAGAACTGGAAGTTTTGGACGAGTTCCTAAAAAAAATCCTACGTTTGCAAATGTACGTCGCATTTATCAAAACGGTTTGGTTAATAAAAAAGGTGGAGCAATATGGCCATCTAAATTAGATTATTGTGATTATAGCTTTGATATTCTTAAATTTTTAGTAGACAAAGAAGAAAGACAACGTTTATGCGATTATATTGGTATTACAATGACTGAACGGTCTGAAAAGTTTTTGGTACATTACCTAGAATGTCATAACGAGTCTCTACTTAAAAAATTATACGATCCTAAAGTAAAAAGACCAATTGGTAAAACCACTTAATTAAACTTAAAAGTGTATTGATTTAATTCACAAATTGTCGTATAATAGTGAACATTTAATAATATCCTAGGAGGATTAATGTTAGATTTATTAAAAAACGTAGACAAGAGTATGCTGTGGAAACTCGTAGCACTTCACGTTATCGTGATTACAGTTTCAAACGGTTTAGTAAACATTCCTGTAGAAATATTTGGAGTTAAACTAACCTGGGCGGCATTCACTTTCCCTTTAGTAGTAATAGCAACTGACTTAACAGTCAGACTATTGGGTAAGACGATAGCACGGTCTACAATTGCAATAGCCTATCCACTTGCGATCATAGGATCCATTTTGGTAGTGTTGGCAGAAGGAGCACCTCAATCAGTTGCGTTAAGAATTGGTTTTGCGAGTGCGACTGCATATGCAATTGGAACTTTGCTAGATGTATATGTCTTCCAATGGCTGAGAGAAAATTATTCAGCTTGGTGGTTAGCACCTGCAGTATCAACTGTGGTAGCAAACATAATTGACACATACACATTCTTCTTTACAGCATTCTCAGGTGGCGCCAACGAGTATATGGCGGCTAACTGGGCGGAAATTGCAGGTTCACAAACTGTATTAAAAATTATGGTTGGTTTGGTAGTATTCTTACCGGCTTATGGTTTATTACTTAGACATTTGTCTGGTAAATTTAAAGTTAGTACAACTGTGCAAAAAGCATTCAAAGATGCTAGTAGAGACCTAAAATCAAAATAAAATTGATTTATTTTCAATAGGGGGTATTTTTTACCCCCTGTTGATATTCATTTAAATATTGGTATGAATTTCTTAATACTAACTCCTGATGGAGTTGGTTCTACTATTTTACAACGACTATTAACAATGACGTTTTCATTAGAGAACGTTAATGCTGTTAATACCCACGAATTAACTAACAGAATAATATTAGATAATAATGTTGCAATACATGATAAAAGATTTATAGGTTCAAACGAGGAACAAATGTATGCACAATCATTACCTGAAATAGAAAACATTATAAAGCAATCTTCAAAAGATACACGTATTATAAGCAGAGTTGCCAAATATCATTTAGATAATAGAGCAGAATATTTAGGAGAATCTAAAGAACTTGTTGCTAACTTTTATAAGTTTTTAAACGAAACATACGATAAAAAAATAATGTGTGTAAGAAATAATATTTTTGAATACGCATTAAGTTGGAGTATACGAAAAAAGTCCGGAATATTAAATGTATACGATAGAGATGATAAAAAGAAAGTATTTGCTGTTAATGAAGTTAGAGAAGATTATTTCTTAAGAAAATGTCAACATTATATTGACTATACTTACTGGGTAAAAGATAACTTTCCTAATGTTATCGAAGTTGCTTATGAAGATATGGTTACTAATCCTGACAAGGTATTAGAACAACTAACTGGATTTAAAAATACATATAAAAATAACTTTAAACTAGAATTATCAAGAATTTTAAAAATTGAATACGAAACATTTAACGCTCTCATGACTAATAAAAAACTAACCAAATATACCAATAAAGAATTAGGTGCGTTAGTACAATATAAAAGATATATAAAAAAACTAGTAGACGAAAACAAAATAATGAACCAACCAATTAAAAACACTACATTATACGATAAACGAAGACAGGTTAAAAATTTTAATAATTGTTTAAGGAAATTTGAATCGTTTGCTAAAAATCATAACTGGATTGACACATCTAATGCAACATATGATTTTTGGCATGATAAAAAATTATAATGAAGGACCGATTTAGCATAGACAATTACAAAGATATATTTAAAGTAGTAACCAAAATTAATTACAATGGACAATATTCTAGTACAGACTCGCCAAAGGAATGGAAAATAGAGAATATTTTCTTCATGAAGGATAAAAAACAAAACCTTTTTGACAATTATCCTAAAGAAATATATTACAAATATAATTCAAAAGGGTTTAGGGATAATGAATGGCCAGAAGATGTATCTGATGTTATATGGTGCGTTGGTGACAGTTTTACAACAGGTATTGGACAACCACAACACGAGATTTGGCCAGTATTATTAGAAAAAATTACTAATAAAAGATGTATAAATGTAGGACAAGATGGTGCTAGTAATGATACCATTGCTCTTAGGGTGCAGGAAATACAAAAAGTATACAACCCTAAACTAATAATAATTATGTGGTCTTATCTTCATAGACGAAGAATTAATGGTGTTGATCAATTATATGATAAAAACGATTTTGGTGATGATGCCGACATTAAAAACTTTATAAAGAACTATGAAGCAGTAGATTCATTACCAACAAAAATAATACATCTAGCAATACCTTTTTCTACACATAACGACGTCGACAACTGGCTTGAATACTTGGGCAAAGATAAACAATCAGAAAAAACAGCTTATGGTAATGAAATTTCTGAACAAACTAAAAAGAAGATATTATTTTTAATGAAAAACAATGTAACCGAAGTAAAACAATTAGATTTTAGTCGTGATGGTCATCACTTTGATATTAAAACTAGTTTAGGTATAGTACACTTAATTAACAAAAAAATTAATGATAGATAAACCACAAATTTTTATAATGTATGGATCTGGAATGTTTGGAACATTTATAACAACTCTTTTTAGCTATCATCCAGATGCAGATAGAATGTCATTTAATGAAGAAATCACTGGTGACGAAAATGGAGTTAATGCACATTATGATTACAAAAAACAACTAAACAACTTTCATTCTTATCACGACTACTATCATATAGAAAAAATGAGTTACAAAGAAAAAGTAAATTTCTTTAAGCCATTAAAAGAAAAGAATATCGGTATACATAGATTTGCTAGTTATCTATTTGCTGAACTACCATATAAAGAACATTTTAAAAATTATGTAAAAATTATAGTAATTGCTAAAGAAGAACGTTATAAGAGCTATGCAAAAAGACACGTGGAAGTTGGTGGTACTAATCCAAAAGAAAAAAGAAAAGAATGGTGGGAAAGTCAAGTTAATAGTTCTATAAACCAATTACCATGGAATTTTGTAAAGGGCATGAACATGAAAGAAAAAGAAAAATTTATTAAAACAGAAACAGACGAGTATTTAAAAAAAAATATAGTTGATCCACAACACGATATAATGTTTGATCCAGATGATATACAAGATATAACCAAACTACAAAGGTTGGTAGATAAATGTTGTAAAATGTTAAAGATTAAAGAATTTACTTTACCAAAACAAAAAATTGAACGCTTTGTTGATTTAAATAAAATATACTTTGACAAATAATCTAAATAATTATATAATAGAACTATGGGAAATAAAGCAGGAAAAATTTGGGGACAAACAGAACTTATATTAGCAAACAGTTCTTGTGAATTCCACAGAATAGATTTTAAAAAAGGTGGCGTGTGTTCAAAGCACAAACACGAATGGAAGTGGAATGGATTCTACGTAATGGAAGGCCAAATGAAAATTAGGGTATGGCAAAAAGATTACGAGTTAGTAGATGAAACAATTTTAAACCCGGGCGACTTTACGGCAGTTAAACCAGGCTTGTATCATTCATTTGAGGGTATGGAGAATGGTGTTGCATTTGAACTATACTGGGCAAACTTCTCACACAATGATATTCAACGAGAATCAGTAGGGCACTTAACAGAAGGCAACGTAGTTAGATTAGATAAGAAAAAAGGAAAGTAACATGGTTCCTATAACAGGATATACTATCCAAAAAAACATAACGGTGTCTACTCAAACAGAGTTAAGCAAAAAAATAAATGGTAATTGGACTATTAAAGAAATAATCGAAGCCATGAAAGCAATTTGTCCTGAGTCTTGGATTGACGAATCTAAATAGTCATAGTATAATACATTATGGAAAAGATTAGATATTCAGAAATATTTTATTCGGTGCAAGGCGAAGGCCGTTGGGTAGGAGTGCCTAGTGTGTTCTTTAGAACATTTGGTTGCAATTTCCACTGTCATGGGTTTGGACAAGGTAAAGATAAAAGCAAATGGATACCGGTAGAGGAAATGCCTTACAACACACAGGACATCTCAAAACTAAAACACATATCAGACTTACCTGTTGTGGACATAGGTTGCGATGCATCAGCAAGTTGGAGTGCAAGATACAAACATCTTGTAAGTTGGGATTCGGTAGAAGATATAGCAAAAAAAATAACAGAACTTACTCCACAAAATAAATGGACTTGTAATAATGGACAAGATGTACATTTTATTTTAACAGGTGGAGAGCCAATGATGTGGCAAAGACAGATACAAGCATTAATTAAGCAACCAGGATTTCAAGATTTAAAAAATATTACAATAGAAACAAACTGTACACAACCGTGGAAAGACAACTTTGATAAATTTATGCATGGATTAACTGCTGGTGATCATACTAAAGAACCAGTACACGTAACTTGGTCTACATCTCCCAAACTGTCCATATCAGGTGAGGAATGGGATAAAGCAATACGTCCCGATGTTGCTTGGCAATACACACAAATACCAAACACACATTTATATTTTAAATTTGTAGTTGAAGACGAACAGGATTTAGCAGAAGTAGATAAAGCCAGAGAAGCATATGCCAAAGTAGGAGTAACTGGTGACATATATCTAATGGCAGTAGGTGCCACACAAGAAGGTCAGGCCAAAACATCATCACAAGTGGCGGAGATGGCAATGAAGAGTGGTTACAAATACACTCCTAGATTGCACGTTGATCTGTTTGGTAATCAATGGGGAACTTAACACTAGACTAAAAAATTAAAATAAGGTATAATAGTATTATGAAGGTAAAAAAAACAGCAAAAACAACTATTAAGAAAACAGTAAGTTCTAAAAAAACTAAAGCAGAAGAACCAGTAGTTAAAGTTCTTAATCTAAATGTTAATCCTGAAAATCCACGTAATGGTTTCTTTGAATTAGATTGGAATCCGGAATTTGTTAATATGTTAAAGCAATCTGGATATCAAGGTCAGAACGAAGAAGAGATTGTTGACCGATGGTTCCAAACTTTATGTAAGACAATCGGTAACGAACAAGGCGTTGATGTTACTGGATCTGGTCATGTAAAAATGACTAGGAGAGACGATGGCAAGACTGAAGTGTCTTAATCTTAAATTAGTATTTGACCATTCATACAACACACACCCTATCACGGCAAAGTACAAAGGTAAAGAGGTCAAAAACGTAGACCTTAGTATCACCCAAACAGATCAAAAAGAAGAAATACATTTCGAAGGTTTTACACATCGAGACGCAAAACAGAAAATCGCAGGTAGACTTCTGTACGATGACAGGGAAATCAATATGCATGGCATTACTTCATTCATGATGACAAACAACAAATACGTGGAAAATAAACTTATCGCAAGTTACACGGACATACACTTCAACGGGGTGTTGACTATACAATTTGACAAACCATGGTTCGAGTATAACATATTGCGAGGTGCAAATCTCGATCGTGGCTATGCCAGTTGGGATCCAATTGTGCTAACAAACGATGAAGTATTTTGTGTGGGTGACAGTAACACTGTTGGTTTTGGTGCCAATAGGTCATATCCAATCATGTTGAATGCTTTCAATTTTGGTGTCGAGGGAATGAGTCATGACGGATGTTTCATGAACATCAAATACATTTTGGAGAATAGCAGTAGTGTCAGAAAGATAATATGCTTACTTCCCGGAGAAACAAGGAAATTATTTAACTTTGAATTCTTAGATTCCAAAGGTTGTATTCCTGTTACGTTTGAGGATAAAAGGCAACTACCAAAGGAGTACCACAAAGATGTTGCTGACATCAAAGAGTTCATACTCGATGGACGTATAGAAAAAGATTGGATACAGAATGTATCAAACATAATTGATGTATGCAACAAACACGGTGTAGAATGTTGGTTATCAACATATGATCCTGACATGTGGCCACACATACCAACCAAATATAGATTACCATTATTTCCAGACATGGATACATTTCCAGAAAGAGCCACAGACAATCTACATCCACACGAAAAACACTACGAGTTATTTGTAAAAAATATCAAACCATACATAGACAAAAAACAAATATAGTGCTATAATAAACTATGACACATATATTAGTAGATACAGCAAACACATTTTTCCGTGCTAGACACGTTATTAGAGGCGATACTAGTGAAAAAATAGGTATGGCTATACACATTACTATGAACTGCATTAAAAAAGCATGGGGAGACTTTAATGGTTCTCATATGGTATTCTGTTTAGAAGGTCGTAGTTGGCGTAAGGATCATTATGCTCCATACAAAAGAAACAGAAAAGAAATATTTGAAGCTATGACACCTAAAGAAAAAGAAGAGAATGAAGTATTCTGGGAGTGCTATGATGATTTTGTTGCATTTATTAGAACAAAAACAAATGTTACTGTATTACAAAATCCTAGAGCAGAAGCAGACGATTTAATTGCACGTTGGATTGATAAACACCCTAATACTAAACACGTTATTTTAAGTACCGACAAAGACCTAAATCAACTTGTAAATGAAAATGTTAAACAGTACAACGGTGTTACAGAACAAACTATTACACACGAGGGTTGGTTCGATGCAAAAAATAACCCTGTAATAGACAAGAAAACAAAGGCAATAAAAGGTGCACCTGACATAGAATGGATGTTATTTGAAAAGGCAATGAGGGGTGATCCATCAGATAATATTTTTAGTGCATATCCGGGTGTAAGAACAAAAGGTACTAGAAACAAAATAGGGTTACGAGATGCATTTGGAGATAGACAAGCAAAAGGATATACATGGAATAATCTAATGCTAACAAAATGGGTAGATCATGAAGGAAAAGAACATAGAGTAATGGACGATTACGAAAGAAATAAATTATTAGTTGATTTACATCTACAACCAGAAGCTATTGTAGAAGAACTAGATCAAACGATTACACAGGCTAAGGCAGAAAATAAAAGTATAGATCAAGTTGGAGTCAGATTCATGAGGTTCTGTGCCAAGTATGATTTAAATAAAATTAGTGAACAGGCTCAACTTTATGTAGAGCCATTTAATGCGAGGTTTAGTGCATGACAGTAAGAGCAAAAACACTTGTTAAAGATAAATTTTGGATAGTTGAGCAGAACGGCCAGAAGTTAGGTACCTTACAGAAAGCAGATGATAATGGTTGGATCTTTTTAAGTAAGCAAAAACAAAGAGAAGTATTCCATACACAAGAAAGCCTGTTCACTAAATTTGGTTTTCAGATATTCACCGAAACAGTAGAGAAACAAGAGAAACAAGAGGAAGAAAAATCAGTAAACAAATGGGATGTCAAACAAGGAGAAGATTTTGATGTGCATGGTTATCCGTGTTCTCAAAAACCTTATAATCCATTATGGGACGTAAAACAAAAGCTACCTCTATACACAAAAACACCAAAATCTAAATCAATGTTCTGTGCTGGTTATTACATTGTTAAATTTGAAACTGTAAATTGGCGTAAAGCATACTGTCCAAAAATAATTACACTACAAAGATACCGTTATAAAGGACCAATAAAATCAAAAACAGAAATGGTTGCACAACTAAATGAAGCACTCAAAAATTCAAACTAGACCTATTGAAGACATACTAGGTCGAATTAGAACTCTACGTCAAAAAGGTACATCGGAAATTCGACTAACTGCTCGAGAAGCCGACCAATTAGCAGATTCGTTGACGCAGGTAATGACAAGACTTGTAACCATTCAAGAAGAAATTATCAACGCACTCAAAACTGCTCAACAGGCTTCAACGGTAAGTGTCGAAATGGATGGTGGTACTTTTGATAGCAAAAAATAAAAAAATTACAATAATAAAACCTACTGCTTTATACAAATGGGCAAAAAATTTTAAAAGAATTCAAGATAAATTCTATGACAACAAATATAAATTAAGAAGATTACAACAAATTGAAGATTTTATTACTCTAAATAATTATAAACAAATACACCATATTGAAGAAGTACATTTAGATATTAATATTCCAAATGTAGAATTTGTAAACAACATTAAACAAGCAAAACTTTTACTAGTTACACACCAAGGATACTCTAGATACCCTTGTACGGGCATTATAGAGCAAATAAACACCTGGTTAAACGACTGTAATAACATTTATTTGTGTTTAAACAGACATTATCTTAATATTAATAATAAACGAATCCCTTTAAAACTACCAAATGATTATCAACAAGCAATAACAAGTTGGTTAAAACAATCATTGCCAAACAATACAGTTGTTGATTTAAGCAAAAATTATACTGACTATGGTTTAAATTTTACTTGGAGTGTTCCTGATAGACATTATTTTATAAGCAAATGAAAAAATTAATAGAACATTTTACTGATTACCCTATGATTGACACTGACAAACACAATTATACAAGATATCGTATGGGTAGACTTAAACATGAATTATGGTTAAGAAATCGTAAAAACAAAAACGAAATAATAATAGATGAATATGACAAATTTATTATCGATCGTTTACAAAAAGGCAAAACTTGTATTTTTGGTAGTGCTGGATATTATCTAGAAGAGCTAATTCCTGATCTTACAGTTATTGAACAATGGCCAATTGTAAAAACATTTTATCCAAAAGCACAAATAATAAATGATAGATCCGAAATAGCAAAAATTAATGGTAGAATATTTGACAATTTTATTGTTATAAACAATAGAGGAGATATTTGGTGTGAACTTTCGGTTGTTGAAAACCATATTTCTAAATATGTAAAAGCAATGAAACCTGGTTGTTTATTTTTTTACAGTTTTAGAGATACACAAATTGTTGATTGGAATAGACTAACTATTGATCATAAAATATACTTTGAAACCTTTGCAAAGTACATCGAAAAAACATATAGTCTAAAATTACTATGGAAAGATATTAACTTTGTGACAAAAACAAAAGATGGAAATGGCAATTATGATATATTTGAAAATCCAGATACAACAAACGGCAATATAAAGTTTTTATTTCAATATGCATAATATAATTTTATTCCGTGGTGGTATGTGTGGTGATTTAATACTAGGTATGATTAACAAAGATTACCTACATTCACATGGACCAACTGATATTGAAGATTCTGTCTGTAACCAATATAAGATTAAAACAGATCGTCAAATAATGAAGAAATTTTTTAGATATTCTAATAAGGAAAAAGAAGAATACTTTAAAAAATTTAAAAATACTCCTGAATATACATTGTCACACGATACAGATTTTTGCCTTACAAAAAAAGAAAATACTATACAAATTATTTGTTCTGACAATTCTAAAATTACTTATTTTGCTGAACGTTTTGAAAAAATACACCGTAATATAGTAATTGAAGAAGCAAAAAAATATATTGAAAATACTGCTGACACATTTGTTGAAAATTATGCAAATAGTTTGCAACAATGGCAAGATGCTTTTAAGTTTTCTGAAACATTTGACATTAAAAATATAGGTACAAGTCGTTTCGTTGACGACGTCTGCAACAAGTTTCAGGTAGAAGACAAAGTATGGTCATTGCAGGTTTATGACACATGGTTAAAAACTTCCAATTAACTTTTGTTTTTCGTCCATTAATAATTTATGGTAAATACAACTATAAATTATGAGCAGACCAAAACCTATAGTCATATTAGAAAGTTCCAATAAAACGACATTCAAAATGGATCAAGTCCTTGCGGCTGAAGGCATCTGGGCAGTATTTTACGATAGTAAACCTATCAACTTAAAGAGCTCAAGTTTGGTGGCAAATTATCCAGGTCCAAAGTATAAAAAGGTATCTTTTTCTAATCCTGGTCATGCAGAAAACTTGGTTAAAAAATTAAATACACAACACAAGACAGATAAGTTCGCTGTCTATCTTTTAAAAACCGGCGACAAATTCACTAGATAATTAAGTGTATGGACACAAAGACAGCCTACACTCGAACCTTCCTAATGCTTAAAGAACAGCCACTCCATGATGCTAGTATTAAGACTGCTTATTACACTTGGTGGCAAAATGTCCGGGAATCTTACCAAGCACGTTCATTAAGACTTACTAAAATAGGCTTAGAATGGGTAGAATCATTAGATATTAAAGTCTATAATATCAAATTTCCTAATAAAATCATATTCACTCCACAAACTTTCCTATGGTTAGATGAGTTTGTAGATTGCCCATATTACATAGATAAGAAGCAGATTGTAGTAACTATGGAAAAAATGGCTCTACAATTGATGTTATTTGCCGGAGATGTCACAAAATACGGGTTAGCACGGGCAATGAGCAAGGCAGACGAGCAAAAAGACCAATAAAATAGCGACTTTTTAGCCATAATTACCAGGTTGACGCATTCTGTTATCATGCTATAATGGTATTATAAACATTTTAAACAGGAGTGTACAAAATGGCAAGAGTCAACAAAAACAAAGAACAAGCAGTAGGCAGTCAAAATAGAACTGTCACACCAAACGAGGCAAAATTAGCATTAACACATTGTATCAAATTACAAAGACCTATAATGATGTGGGGTGCACCTGGTATTGGTAAATCAGACATAGTTAAGCAAATTGCAGATTCACAAAAAAGAGAAGTTATTGATATTAGACTTCCTTTATGGGAACCTACAGATATTAAAGGTATTCCTTATTACAACGCAAAAGAAAACAATATGGTTTGGGCGAGTCCGGCAGAATTGCCAACTGATCCTAAATCAACTGCAATTATTTTCTTAGACGAATTAAACTCGGCGGCTCCGGCTGTACAGGCGGCGGCGTATCAATTAATTTTAAACAGAAGAGTAGGACAATATTATCTACCAGATGGCGTTTCAATTGTAGCGGCAGGTAACAGAGATAGTGACAGAGGTGTTACTTACAGAATGCCGGCTCCATTAGCCAACAGATTTGTTCACATAGAATTAAGAGTAGACTTTGAAGATTGGATGGAATGGGCTACTACTAATCATATCCATGCAGATGTAGTAGGTTATTGTACATTCGCAAAACAAGATTTATACGATTTTGATCCAAGAGGATCAAGTAGATCTTTCGCAACTCCAAGATCATGGAGTTTTGTATCACAACTTCTATCAGACGACCTGCCAGAAAGTACGCTCACTGATCTCGTTGCAGGTGCAGTAGGAGAAGGCCTGGCTGTTAAATTTATGAATCATCGTAAAGTTAGCGGCCAGTTACCTAACCCTTCTGATATATTGAGCGGTAAAGTTAAAGACTTAAAATGTAAAGAAATATCAGCGATGTATTCTTTAACTGTTTCGTTGTGTTATGAATTACAACAAGCACATGAAAAGAAAACAAAAAATTGGAACGAACAAGCAGACAGATTCTTTCACTACATGATGGATAACTTTGAAACAGAGTTAGTTGTTATGGGTGCCAAGATTGCACTGACAAACTATAAACTTCCGTTCGATCCTAGCAAGTTAAAATCATTTGATAGGTTCCATAAGAAGTTTGGCAAGTATGTCATAACTGCTATGGAGTCTAAATGATCTCAACTGATCAAGCAATAATAGACAAACTAGTTACCGCAAGAATTGCCTTACTATTAAAACATCCGTTTTTTGGCAACCTTGCAACTAGACTTAAACTTGTTAATGCAGATGACTGGTGTCCTACTGCTGGTACAGATGGTAGACACTTTTATTATAATAGAAAATTTATAGATTCACTTACACCAAAAGAAGCAGAATTCTTATTTGGTCACGAAGTTCTACATAATGTATTTGAACATATGCTAGTTAGACAAGGTAATAGACAACCAATGCTTTGGAATATTGCGGCGGACTATGCCGTTAACCAAATTCTTATGGAACAAAAAATAGGGGAAATGCCTAAAGGTAAAAAAGGTGAAAACAAAGGTTTCCAAGATGACAAGTATAAAGATTGGAATGCAGAAAGAATATATGACGACATTTACAAACAAGCAAAAAAGAATGGTAAAGAAGCACTTAAAAAATTAGGTGAGTTAATGGACGAACATATAGATTGGGGTAAAAGTCCAGGACAAAGTGGAAAAGGCAAAGACGGAAATAAAAAAGAAGGAAAAGGACAACCAGTTTATTCTAAAGAAGAATTAAAGAAAATTAGAGATGAAGTAAAAGAAGCAATGATAAGTGCCGCACAATCAACAGGTGCTGGTAACTTACCGGGTGCAATCCAAAGAATGGTTAAAGATTTAACAGAACCAAAAATGGATTGGAGAGAAATTATACAACAACAGATAATGAGTACAATGAAGTCAGATTATACTTGGATGAGACCTAGTAGAAAAAGTTGGCATACATCAGCTATACTACCAGGACAAAACAACGATCAAATGATTGATATATGTTTGGCTCTAGATGCTTCAGGTTCAATATCAGACAAACAATGTAAAGAATTTTTAACAGAAGTTAAAAACATAATGGATCAATATAAAGACTTTAGAATACATCTTTGGACATTTGATACTAAAGTATTCAATCCAAAAGTGTTTACACCAGATAATGCAGAAGAACTATTAGATTATCAATTAGGTTCAGGTGGTGGTACAGAGTTTGAATGTAATTGGAATTATATGAAAGAAGAAGGCATTGTACCTAAAAAATTTATAATGTTTACAGATGGTTGGCCTTTTGATTCATGGGGTGATGAAAACTACTGTGATACTATATTTCTAATTAATAACGAGTATGAAAGAAATATTGAAGCACCATTTGGAATGACGGTGAAGTATGAGGATTAATCCAAAAAATTTTTATCAAAGAGAACTAGATCAATTACCACCACATTTTGTGAATACTGTTGTGAGAGCTCATGATAGCGATATAGAAAAAATGAAACTTTGGATATATGAACATTGTACAGGACGTTATTCAATTACCAAAGATGTAAAAATTAAAGGAGACGTATCTAAAGCCGTTACAGTACTTGGCTTTGAAGATCCGGGTGACCTTGTACTTTTTTCTTTAAGTGGAACAATAAAATATTAAAACAAATTACCAAAATAATCACTCAATATAATCTAAAATAACTGTTGCAATCCATAATTACATTATAGTATAATATACGTATATTAAAACTAATTGCAATTAGGAGAAAATTAAAAAATGGCAACGAAAAAAGCAAAACTAAAAAAGGCAACTGCAAAGGCACCTACAGGAACAGCGACGGCTAATCCACAGGCACCTGCAGGAGCACCAGCACCCGATCCAAGTGCTTTGTCGATAGGCGACTTAAAAAACTTATCACAAATATTAGATGTAGCATCTACAAGAGGCGCATTTAAAGCCGGTGAAATGGCACAGGTTGGATTTTTATATAACAAACTTCAAGCATTCTTGGCAAAGGTATCACCACCTGAAAAAACTCCAGGAATAGCAGAAGCACCTACTGGATCGGCACCAACACAGCCAGCACCAGTAAGTACAAAAGGAGCATAACATGGCAACACTAATGAACGTAAACAATCAAGCGATGCCGATGGGTGAAAACACCGGAGCGGCAGGCGATGGTCAAACAGGTCCAAAAAGACACTTCAAACATATTGGAGAACTTGTAGACGGTGGATCAAAAGTAGTAATCGTGTACAGAACAGTACCTGGTGAACCTACCAACTGTTTAGTAGTAGGCACTAAATTTTTACCTGACATTTATCATGATTCACTAATGAAAGCAGTAGAATCAGATGCTGGACAATCAGAAAAAGAATTTGGCGTTTTTATGTCTAGACAAAGATTTCCAGATGGAACTAATATGTTGGCTTTATTACATAATGACAACTATATTAAAAAATTTGCAACTAAAGACATTATAGTTACTTTCGGAAATACTGCAGAAGGTAGAATTACACTCGATAAACTTAACGAACAAATCGCAAAAGATATGGGTGTTAAAGTATCCGATTTAGCAGTACCAGACGATACAGCGCCGGCAGTGGCAAAGGCAAAAGCGACTACCACTAAAAAAGCAGATGCCAAAAAAACTACCGCCAAAAAATAAATCTTGGATATCGTTAACTAAAGGTTTTGTAAAAGGGTGGCCTGAAGTATTAGAGGGTCTCTCTTTTACAAATATGCCTGTAAAATATTTAATTTACGTAGATATACTTCTTAAAAATCACATTACTATACATTACGATATCCAAAAAGAATTAGCAGTTAAACCCCAGTCCCGTATTGCTAGTTTCTTAAAAAACACTATTGAAAAAAATTACTTTAAAATAAAAACAATAGATTTAAAATTTAATATTCCTTTATTAAAAAAAGATATAGAATCAAAAACTTCTTCCATACTTGGTAAAACATTTAAATAATTTGAATGAACGCATTTTCTAAAAAGTTTCTAATAATAACAGCACACCCTGATGATCTTGAGATGGGGTGTGGTGGTCTTGTCAATAAAATAAAACTTGCAGGTGGACAAGTGACTAATTTAATATTAGTCAAACCTAGTGTAGAACAAAACAAAAAAAGAAATGAACAAATAGTTAAAGAAGAGCTAGAAAGAAGTAAAAATTTTCTAGGGTTTAATACAGTGATTTATGACACACCACTACATGAAAATGGTAGACCAAATTTACAGTTAACTAATAATTTAATAACATATGCCGAATCAATAGCAAAAGGGCATGATATATTAATATCGCATTGGAAGGAAGATTATCATCAGGATCATAGAATATGCTATGATGTTGCTCGTAGTGTAGCAAGGAAAAATTTTGAACAGTTTTGGTGCATGGATGAACCACCATATAATTTACATTACAAAAAATTTGATAGTAATCTTTATATAGATATTACTGATCACATTGAACAAAAAAAGAAAGCATTAGAATCATATCAAACATATTTTAATAAAGATTCAATAGAAACAATATTAAACTATAACAGATATAGAGGTAGTTTTTTAGGAACAGGCAAAATTGCAGAAACATTTCACATAATGTATAAAAGGGACGTATGAGAATATTAGTATTAGGAGGCTACGGATTTATAGGTAGTCATATATGTCAAAAATTAAAATCAGAAGGACACACAATAGGGATAATAGATTGCTATCATCAATATTATACGTTTCCTGATTGGGAATATCATCCTATACTTTCTCAAAGAAAACAAATTACAAACACAGATAAAGAGTATATTGGACAAATTGAAAATGTACAATTTATGGAACAAGCATTTAACAACTTCAAACCAGATAGAGTAGTTCATGTTGCAACATATCCAAATGCAAAAATGGTTAAAAGAAATGTATTAGATGCAACTAACAATATGGTTACTGCTACTGCATACATCTTAGATTTATGCGTTAAACATAAAGTACAAAAGATTGTTTATGCTTCTAGCAGTATGGTATATGGCGACTTTGATAGTCAAATCCCGGATGAAACTGTTGTTCCGAAACCAAATACACTTTATGGATCATACAAAAGACAAGGTGAAATTATGTGTAAAATTTGGAATAGAGAATACGGGCTAGACTATATTATTATGAGACCATCTGCACTATACGGAGAAAAAGATACTATCACTAGAGTTATTAGTCAGCTATTAAAAAGTGTCCTAACAACAGGCAAGATGACTGTGCAAGGGCCTGATAATAAATTAGATTTTTCTAATGTACTTGATGTTGCAGATTACTTTGCATTGGCTACTACAAACGAAGTAGTAAACGAAACTTTTAATTGTACAAGAGGAAATGGTAGAAAAATTATTGAAGCGGCCGAAATAATAAAACAAAAACTAGATATAGGAACAATCATTACCAAGCCACACGACAACTTCTATCCAAACAGAGACACACTAAACAGTGATAAAGCAAAAACCATGTTTAATTTTAATCCTACTATAGATATAGAAGAAGGAATTCCAAAGTATATTAATTGGTTTTTAGAACAACCGTTTTACTTTGATAATTTAGATATTAATAAAAAGTTTCCGTTGGGTATAAAGATTTAAATTTACTTCTACAAAAATCCCAAGTATAAGTCTGTAAAATCTTATCTTCATCGTACGCACATTTGTTAACAAAATCTTTTGCATCTTTTGAACCACGTGCTAACCATTTATGTTCGGTTGCCATCCATTTTTTTAACCTATAAGATGTTTCTACAGTAGGTTTACGTTTATTCCATAATATTAATTTTGATACTTCTCTAAATGCATTTTTCCATGCAGTATAATTGTCAGGTGCTAACAATGATGTACTAGCAATAATTGGTATTACTTTATGTGGTTGTGATAACGTAAAATCTAAAATATTACTATTAGCTGTATCTAAACATAAACTTTTATTATAGATATTAATATTAAACGTACCATACTCTAAATCTAATTCTTCTAATCGAGAATGAAATATATAATGCCTTTTTGATAAACATCTATCTATTGTATAATCAAACATAAAGGTATCTGCTACAATACTTTTAGCAAATACGGCAAAAAAATACTCTGTATTAGACTGTTTAGCGGCTTCTTTGTACGCCTGACTTCTACCTTTAACATTTTTTACCCAATACAATTTATTTTTTAAACTATGTTTTTTAATATGAGCTTGTAACGTATTAAAATTTTCTTGCTCAAAGGGTTCTCCGTTTGAAATAAAAATAACATCAAAACAATCCTTATTATCATTATCTTTTATTTTGTAAAGTAAATTATAATCATATAACTGTGTTCTAATGTCTTGTAAGGCTTTACGAGGAACATAAAACGTTTTTCCTGCTAGATATATTTTTAAATCTTCCCAATACGACGGATAAAACGTTTCTGCTTCTTCTCCAGTTTCATAATACCTAATATATTGCGAACTTGGAATTTTATTATCTGGTAAAGATTCAATAACATTACTCAAATCAAAATTAACTTCTTCTATGTCATTGTTGTAATCTAAATTTTCTGTATGATAATTTACGTGTTTAAAATCCCTTAAAAATTTTATATTTTGTGTTGTAAAAGATTTATGAAATAAAAACGTATCGCCTTCTTGTTGCGTTGGACAACTCCACGTATGCAACTGTGTTGTTTCAAATTGTTCTGGTATATAATCAAAATTAAAGTTTGTATAATCTATTTTGCTACTTAACATCCACACGTATTCTGTATTTGTTGAGTCTACTACAACCTTACTTAAATCATAATAACTTTGTATAAAAGGCAACACTTTAACATACGGAAAAATTTGTTTAAGTTTGTTTATATTTTCTTTACTTTTTTTATTTTGAAAATCTATGCAATAGCAATCAAAGGCCATAAAAGTCTCCAATACATTTACACACGTACTCGACTTCTTCTTCTTTTAAAAAAGGGTGTATTGGCAAAGATAAAACATCTTGTGAAAACCTTTCTGCAATAGGCATTTGAGTAGTTGTCCAAAACATTTTCATTTTTCCTAACGGTAAAGTATAATGTATCTGGGTTTCAATACCTTTTTTTGCAAGATAAATTTTTAAATTATCTCTATCTTGTGTTTTGATTACAAATTTATGATTATTAGAAACAGTTCCGCTTTGCGTTTTTATAGAATTAATTCCGTATTTAGAAAGTTTATCATCATATAAGTTTCTAACTTTATTTGTTTTCTTTAAAAATGATTTATATTTTGATAATAGGAAAGTTAAAACATTTGCATGGTCATTACTCAAACAAGAATTATAACCGTATTCTAATTTTGCAGTACCTACCCCATGATAACGCATACCACGTATTAGTTCTGCTTCATCTTCGTTATCAGTAAGTACCATTCCCCCGTTGCCAAAACAAGGCAAAGGTTTACTTGGAGCGAAACTTAAACTACTAATATCACCCAACTTACCGCTGGGTATTTTCTTATAAAAACCTTTATTATAAGAACTTCCTAAACTCTGTGCGGCATCTTCTACTAGTGGAATTTTATTTTCTTTACAATATGCTGACAATCCGTCGTAATCTGCTAGATTGCCAAACAAGTTTACATAAACAACTGCATCGGGTTTTGTTCTAATACCTACATTACCAATTAATCCATTTTCGTCTACATCTACAAAATTAATTGTAGCACCTGTTCTTTTGATTGCTTCTGCAGTTGCCAAATAACTTATTGCTGGACACAAAACAATTTTGCCTGGACCGATGCCTTTTGCCTTAAGAGCAAAATATAATGCATCTGTTCCACTGCTCACAGCAATACCAAATTTTCTTTTGGTATATTTTGCAACTGCTTGTTCGAATATATCTAAGTAACTATCTTTTATATGTCTACTGCTTATTACACTTCCAGACTTCCAAACTTCTTTTGCTCTACGTGTAATACGCCAACTATAAGCATTGTATATTCTGTCTAATCCATTAAATTTAATTTTCATAGTACCCTAATTTCTGAAGTAAGTTTTTATTTGCGAAAAGAGGGCCAAGATTATACCTATTTTGTTGATCATTAAATTCACTAAAGAATCTTTTATTGTTCTTTCTACCCATATCAGTGTATGGATCACCTAAAGCAAAATGCACCACCTTTGTTGGTTTCAAACCAAGTAACTTGCACCAGTGTTGCTGTTCCGTTTGATATTTTTCAACCATGTAATCTACATTGAACTTTTGCATACACTCTAAACCAAGTCCCGAGGCAAGTCTGTTAGCAACATTTTCATCATTGCTGATCTGCATTGGATCTTTTATGCTCTCCCTTGTCATTCTTAAAGCTACCCTGGCGTTGGCCACAGGAAACGTTTTACTCATACTGAAACTCAAAGATTTAATGCAAGTTGGTGTTAGATCAATTTGTATTTTATCAAACGTCGCGTTAGGTAGATATATAAAATCTAGCATAACCGGTATGCCAATTTTCTCACACTGCTCCAGCAACTCTTTTTGCTGTGGGTGTTCGTCACCTAATCGTGCAAAGGGACAACTTATTATAACAACGTCATTAGCATCGAGGTTATCATCTTCTATGTAAGCCCAGTTAAGTCCTAATTTTTTCCAAACTTCCATGTGCCACCAATACTCTCCTTTGAACAGTCTGAACCTTTTATTACGATGTGTTATATAAAAATTTAAAAAGTATTCTTGTGAACCCTGTGAGAAACAACTATATTTGAAATCATCTATACCTTTAAATCTGAATCTTGGGCATTGTTTCACCCACACTGGAAAATACTCCTCAAATTTTTTCACTGTCCAGGGGTCTCGTAAATGCTTGTTAAGGTTTACGCCGTCAGTAAAATCTATCAGGTTCTTGTCCTTGATACAGTTACCACTGGAATACACACTCCACGTTTTGGACCTTATCTCGTTGAAATCATTACTTGCAGGAATATTCCATAGGTATTCTCCCGGAACATCCAACTTGTTTTCTACTGATGCTGTCATCAGTGCCCAAGCAATCTTTGTTATTTTATCTGTATCTTGTTTAATATCTGACATGATTCTTTGTAATAATTGTAATCTTTTTCCCATGTAGGATCGTTGTTGTTCTTATCATGATTAGTTTTGAGAAACCATTTCAACACAGGTGTATCAAATTTTAATTCCCAGAACCCCTTTGGTCCAAAAAACAAACAGGAATCAATCACAGAGTCTTTAGCAACATATCTGCTCTCCCATATCAAATGTTGCAAATCTATCCCGTCTATAGTTAATTTTTCTAATTCAAAATTTAGATCTTGTTTGATTTGGTTGTTATTATCTAAAATAGTGTCCTTGTTCCCTTTGTTTTCAAAAAATATTCTTAGGACATTGTTCTCTTGCGTGTCTGCATTTAAAACTATTCTTTGCTTTACGTTGCCAGAAAAAATATCATTACTATTAAGTTCTATTCTGCAAATTGGATCCTTGTTATTAACAGAATTAATATGTTTAAACTTAAATTCAAATTCTATACTCATCCTAATACCTTTACTCCATATTTGCTGGTAAATGCTTTACCATCTTTGGTATCATTTACCATAGTCATACCCTTAATGTTCAGACTAGTATTTAAAAGCATTGGGCACCCTGTCTTTTTTTTCCATGCTTTTAAAAGCTCATAAAACCCTTCGTTATCGCTTTTAGAGACGGTTTGCACCCTAGATGTGCCGTCATAGTGTAATATGGCAGGACAGTCTTTACCATGCGTGTACGTCGCTGTGTATTGCATATAAGGGGTGTTTAAAACTCCTTTAGGTAGCTTGAAATACTCGTTTACATCCTCTTCTAATATGGCTGGAGCAAACGGTCTAAATTTCTGTCTACGTTTAATTCCGTTTACCAAATCTTTAATATCTTCACCCCTAGGGTCTGCTAATAACGATCTATTACCAAGTGCTCGTGGTCCAAATTCTGCTTTACCATTTGCAACTCCGCACATTTTATTTTCTGTTAATTCTTTTATAATTTTATCTATTGGATATTCTCCTTCTATATTATGTCCTAAGAATGGACTCTTCCAATTTAAATGTTGTTTCTGTGATGCCGCAATACAACCTAATGAACTTCCTGCATCTCCTGGATTTGGTATTATCCAAATGCTATCAAACAATCCCATATTTGCTAATGCTGTATTAGCCGCACAGTTTAACGCTACTCCGCCAGCGTATACTAAATTACGTTCTGTGTATACTTCACTAGTAATATCTATATACTTTGATGCTCTGTGCCATAAGCCTGCAAGACATTCAACTAGTACTTCTTGTATACTTGCGGCAATATCCATTACGTCAGCTTCTGGATGCCAATTACTCAATCCTTGGTGTAAATTCTTTTTAAGTTTAAAAGGAGTTTGTTGAACAAAATCTTCGTATATGTCATCTTTGTATATTGGTTTACCATAAGCCGCCATACCCATTAAAATATATTCTTCTTCTGCAGGTTTTAATCCGCAACGTTGTGTAAATGCTGAATATAATATTCCTAAACTATGAGGATATCTTATTGTTTCTTTTCTTTCAATTTCGTTTCCGTCTGCTGTGGATATCGAAACAGTATCCCATTCGCCTATTGCGTCTACAGTTAATATTACTGCTTGTTTAAAAGGTGATGTAAAATATCCTGCCGCGGCGTGTGAATCATGATGCAATACACATTCATCTATTTTAATACCAAACATACTACAATGTCTTTGAGGCATTTCTGTATAACTGAAAGCAGGTTCATATTGCCCTGCATATAATTGTCTAGTTTTCTTTAACAAAGGTTTTTCATAATAAACAACTTTGTCAAAAGGACCATATGTTTTTGCTTCATTAACAATGGCTTGATTTAGATAATGATCATTTTTTATTTTTGAATAACGTTCTGCGTGTGCGGCCCACAATATCTCTGTACCATCAACTACTGCCATCGCGGCATCGTGATTCATACAATTAATTCCTAATATTTTCATTTTATTTTAAAAAATTTCTTTGCTTTTTCTAAATACTTTTCCCATTCTTCTAATGTAACATTGTATTCAAAATTTTGTGTTGTATCATTTACTTGTAATTCTTCTGCTCCATTTTTTAAATGGAAATTCCTTGCCATATCAGTTAGTGGACTTAATGTAACTAATCTGTTTAAATGGTGTGAGTCTTTAATCATTTTGTACACTTCGTTTACCATATGTTTTCCGGCACCTTTTTTCTTGGCCCAAACTGTATATGCTATTGCTATTGTGCCTTGTACCCCTGCTCTATGTATTGATTGTCCTTCTGCATCTATACTCAACAAATTCATATCTTCTATTGACTTTGGTACTTCGTTTGTAAAAGCAAAACACATAATTGCCGCTATATCTCCGTCCTCGTCTTTTAGTCCATATATCTTTCTACCGTGTTTTGTACGAAAAGAAAGATCTAACTCTGGCCTTACTGGATCTTCATTCACATCTATATCAGTTAATTCGATAAGATCAAATTTTGGACTTCTTTTAAATTTGTTTAAAATACGTTTCATTTTTTATTTGTATATAAACGGGTCTTTTTTCTTTAGTTCTTTTAATCTTTTACGATAAGCAAGTTCTTGCTTAATCTTATTGATTAATTTTTTTATCCAACTAAACATTTTTTCCTCCTATTATTTCTCTAAACTTAGGTAACATTAATTTTACAGCATCTCTATGGGCCTTGTCTAGTGGATGTGTTACTCCTTTTTTGTAGTCATTTAAAGATGCCCATTGATTAAACCCCATCATACGTTCACCAAAACTAACCCATTTGGTAAAATCTATTTCATTATACAATGCTTTCATTAACCGATCCTTCTCACTATGTAAAGTCATTTCATCATAAAACAAACTATTATCTGCAAGTGTAAACATAAACGGTATTTTTTTCTTTTCTAATATATTTTGCAACCAAATAATTGATTTCCAACTCAAATATAGTTCATGGTATTGATTGGCCGCACTTCTGTATATTACATCTGCAAACTCGTGTACTCCTGTTTCCTTTAATAACTCTCTTTGATATTTCCAACTTTCTTGCTGTGGTTCGGATCCTGATAATTCTCGAAATACTTCAGCTTGTCCAGATGAAGTATCCCATGGTGTTATTGTTGCCCAACGAGTATTTTCTAAACTTTTATGTCTTGGCATCGCCCAATCATAACGAGATAAAAAACTCCACATTACAACAACACACTCAATATCTGTATGACTTGCAACTGCTTCAAAAACTCTTCTTGCAATTCCTGGATTACCCGATCCTGCTTTTGCTGAACAAATATATTCTACCGTAGGACTTGCTTTTAATAGATAGGCCCAACTTTGTTTAGATGGTGTTTTACCGTTATCGTCATCACTTAATTCATGACCAAATGTAAAACTACAACCGCCTGATATAAATTTTTTATTCATATATTTGCAATACCTTATTTAAAAGTGAGAATGTTTCTCCAAAATTTTCTTTCCTGTACTTGTCTGTTTGTAAAATACGTTCTTTTCTAAGTTCTCTTATTTCTTCCGAATCTCTATCAGCAGAATTCATAAATCTTAATGTGGGTTGAAAATCTTTAAGATCCGAATAACGTGCATTTACAATATTTTTAATCTGTTTTGGCAATGTTTGTATATTAAAGTAAGGTGGATCAAAGCAAGTATTAACATAAAAGAACTCGGGATCATACTGTCTTACCCATAATGCAATTTTTGCCAAACTAAAAATATTAAAAATATTAATTGTTGTACATATTTGAAATTCCATATTTGCCGTTTGATATATTTTAAACTGATCTAAGTTATAATTTACTTCTTTCCATTTTGCTCCGTATCGTTGATATTCAAAAGGTTCCCCTACATCATCTATACTAAATGCGATCTCGACTCGTTTAAAATGTTTCCATAAATCAAATATCTCACGTGATGGTAACTGCGTTCCGTTTGTATTGTAGTGTACGTCTTGATTTTTAGCATATCCTTTTTCTACACAGTACTCTAACATTTTAAAATGGTTGTGTATCATAAAAGGCTCGCCGCCTGTAAACTCAAAAAATTCTGCTTCAGCAAGGTTTTCTTTAACATCTTCAAAAAACTTAGGATTTTTCTTAGGCCAGCCGCCTTCTTTTAAATTTTTAAGAGCAACTGGATTTTCTCCATAATCTAATTCTTCCTGTGCCCATTTGCTAGAACTCCAAGATCCACATATTCTACATTTTAAATTACACACATTACCTAACTTAAAGTCAATGAACTTCAATGTTGGCTCGCTATTAGGTGTCCAATTTTTTAAACTGTTCTTCATTTTATAAATCGAATTCATACGTTTACTAGTTTTTCCTGCAGATTCTTCTGACCAACATCTATCACATCCTGTAGGTTTATTACCTTTACTAAATTCTTGTCTCAAATTATCCATATACTCACTGTTTTGTATTGCTTTTAAATCTGTTTCATACACTTTAACATTAGGTACCTGGCCTTTATATAAGCAACATGGAGCCGCTCCACCATTAACACCTATCTCTAAACTTGTCCACGGTAATGGACATATATTTGAGTTTATATATTTGTCCACCATTCTAATACCCTTTCGTTTGCTTTAAATATTTTTGTAATATCTGTACCACGTATTTTGTCCAAATATTCTAAGTGTTTTTTTCCTTCTTTGAGTCCTTTTTTATATTCTTCTTCTCCGTATTTTTCTTCGTTTGTTTGATGTGCTTTTAAATCCTGTAACCCTTCAAAAAAAGCCAAGTTAAAAACATTAGGCTTATCTGTAATTTTATTTTGTACATTTGTAACTATATCATTTAAAATATCTCTAGGTAAACATAACGGACTTAATAATACATCACTACTAAAACTAAAAACTTTTTTACACAATAATGGTACTCTTAATTCTTTACTTAAATTATACATATTTTCTAAATCAAATAATCCTGGCAATGTTACTGTTAAATCTAATTGCAGTTGTCGTGGATGCTTTACAAACTTTCTAGCATATTTTATATTTGCTAACCATTCGTCATATTTTAATCCTGTTCTAATGTATTCTCCTATTTCTCCTGTAGCATCAATTGAAGCATTAATTTGCCAATCTTGGAAATGTACTAAACAATCGTCAAATAAATTCTTTCCATAATAATCTATTCTACTCATATTTGAATTATATCTTGCAAACACTCTATCTGCATATCCTAAATCTATTACTCGTTGCATAGCTGTCCAATGTATCTTCCACATTAACGGTTCTCCACCGCACCAGTAAAACTCTTTAATTCTTTTCTCGTCAATTGCTTCTGTAAATTCTTTAACTACTTGTTGATCATGAAATTTTTGTAATTTTTCTTTAATATCTTTTCTTCCCCAAATTCTATGTTCATAATTTCCTTTTCCATATTTTTTATTTTCTGCCTCCCAACTACTTGATAACATATCGCCACACATCCTACAACTAAAACTGCATAAATTTGAAAACCTATAATCAAAACTTGTAACTTCCATTTCCGTATGTCCTGCATCGTTTGTTTTTTCAAATGCTTCATCTATTTGACTAGAATACATACGATTAAAGTGCTGTCTATAAACCTGTGCATTTAAAAGTTTATAATTGCAAGTTTCACACTGTGGTATTTCTTTTCCTGCCATTAAACTTTTTCTAACAGATTGCATATACTCTGAATTCCAATGTTCATTAAGAGTAGGCAAATTTAACGTATCTGAGATTCCGTTTGGATTATGTTTATCAATATACTGTTTAAAATTTGTAGATTCTTCTAAACTAGCACAACATAATCGTCTTTCCATTTGTGGAGACAGATACGTATGCACCCATGGTGCCATACAAAATGTTTTATTTCCTTCTGCTGGTTTAATTTTTGTCATATTTGTCAAATAATTCTTTCCACTCTGGAAATACTTCTACAGTATTTTCATTTCTAATTTTATCATATTGTTTTGTTTTTCTAAAAAACAATGGCAATTGGTCTGAAGTATCTCTTCTATAAATCCAATCCACTCCTGATTCAAATCCTTTTGTAGCTCTTGTTAGTGGATCTTTATCTTTTAACCATTCTATATGTTTTTCATATTTTTCCTTAACTTGTTGTTTAAATTCTAATGGCAACATATCCATTCTTTGCCACTCAGGATATTGTAACAAATTAAAATTAAAATCGGGTGGATTAATTAACCCCTGCTCTACCCAATTCCTATGAAAATCAACAATGTGCAAACTGTTTATAAGTCCAACAGTAGCACTAATATAAAAATCTACTTGCGGACAAATTTCTAACATTCGTTTTCTATTTGCTACTGTTTGATCCCACTTTGTTCCTGTACGCATTAATTCTCCACGTTTTCCTTCGGCATCTAAAGATGCTCCAACTGATACTGAATCAAACTTATTCCATAATTCTAATACATCTAAATCTTTAAATTTTAATCTTGAAAAATTTGTATTATAAATTAATCTTACGTGATACATTTTACGTTTATCTAATTCTTTTAATATCCTATAATGCTCTTCCATTATAAGTGGTTCACCGCCTGCAAAATAAAATTGTTCTACATGATCAAATTGTGCTAACATCTGTTCCCACATATCATTTGATGATCTACCAACTTTCATTATTTTTGCATGGTTTGGTGGTGCTCCTGTAATTTTTATATGGTCTTCATACCAGTTTGAACTAAACCACGTACCACAACTTCTACAAGCAAAATTACAAAGATTTGAAAACCTTATATCCCAATACTTTATAATAAAGTCTGCTGTACCATCTTCTTGAGTATTATCAACCATTCCGATATTATGTCCAAAATGTTTATTAGAACTATAACGTAAAGAAAAGAATCCAGACGTTTCTTGATCATAACATTTAACACATTCGCGATTGGTTATTCCTTTTATCATATTCTTTCTTAATTGTTTCATTTTATCATTATTAAAAACTTCTGCTAATGAATTTTTATTAAGATCCCCTACTGGGTATTTGTCCTGTGCAAAACAACAAGGATATGCTCTACCATCTGGAAATGCATGAAGATGCATCCACGGTAACATACAAAAACTTTTATTTTTAGTTAATAATAACTTTTGCTTTTCGGTCATTTTATCAAATTTTAATTTTTCGGGCTCTTTGTCCCACATATTATATGCCACGGTACCATTCTCCTATAATTGGAAAAGTTTTCTCAAAGTCTTTTCCTCTTCGTTTGTCATATTGACTGTAAAAGGTTTTAAAATCTTTTTGTAATTTTTCTTGTGTAGCCGCACCTGCGTGTGGTGTTTTAACAACATCTAAATAATCTATTAATCTTTGTGTATGATTAACTTCCATTTCTTCGAGATATTTCATATTACTACTTAAAAACTTCTCAAGGTCACCTTTAAATTTATTTCTTAAATCATCTGGCAATACTAAAGGTGATTGAAAACTTGGAAATCTTAAAATATTAAGTGTATAATTTATTGGTACTTCATAAGTCTTTTTTGCACCTTTAAACCAAACTAGTCTTTCTAAAAACTCTGGCAATGATTCTAAACATAATGCATTAATTGTACACATATTGTGAATCTCAGACGGTATATGGTCTGCCATCATATTTAAAACATTACCAAACCAGTCTGTGTAATCTAGGCCATCTCTAATATATTCGGCTTGTTTAAATGTTGACTCCATTGAAGTATACAAATGAAAGTGTTTAAAATTTTTTAATTTCTTTTTAAACCTGTTTATAATATCTGCTTTTGCACCTAAATTAGAATTAATTGCAATACGCATATTAGGATTCATTTTATCACCTTGTGTTTCTATCCAATCTAATAATCTCCATAAGTTAGGTGACATCATTGGCTCACCACCTGTTATTCTTAATTCATCTAAACTTTTATGTAAATCTGTTTCCCACCATTTATAAAATGCTTCAACGTATGGATTTGATTCATCTTTTTTGTAAGGCTCTGCAGAATCGTGTGCATGAGTAAAATGATTACGTCCATCTGATTGTAGTCCTGTGTATGGGCCTTTATATTTGATATCATTTGCCCACGTTGTACTAAATGCAGGATTACAATATGAACAAGAAAAGTTACAAGTTCTATCAAATGCAATTTCTAATGTTTTTAAATTATAATCTGTACTTGAATCAGAGTTATATGCTTCATTTAATGCTTCATCACTATAAATTTTTGACTTGTATACTCTATCCGATATTGCATCACGTCCTATGTCTTCTATTTTCCAACAATACTCGCAACCTGCAGGTCTTTCACCACACTGCATCTGTTTACGTTGTTCTTTCTTTTGTACTGTATTGTGTATTGCACTAGGGTTTGTTTTAATTGCTTCTAGATCAATGGCGTGTGGTAATGGGTGATGACAACTTGTAGTTTGGCCAGAACCCAACCATATAGTCGCATTGTACCATTTGGCCGCACAAAACGATGCTGACTTGGTATCTAATTTTTCTTTTTTAAATTTAAGGTCTTCCATTCTTTCAGTTTCCTATATTCCTCTTCTGGTGGTTCAATATCACTTTTAAAAATTATATCCTTAACCCATTTATAATGTGTAAGTGGCAATGGATGATTATCACTCTCTTCTACATATTGTTCAGGATATAATTCTTGTGCAAATTCATATAATCCTAAATTCTCTTTATAAAATTTAAATTTTGTCCAATCAATTTGTTTATATAAGGCGTTTTCTGCATTAGATAAATTGTTGTGTCTTAATACATCTGCTTTGTATATCATCATTGTATAATCTATGTTGCGTTTGTCTAAAAACATTTGTGTATACAATATTTTTTCTAATGTTCTAAACCAATTATGCCTTTCATTTAAAAAATGTTTTTGATATTCTATATGTTTTTTCTTATCTGGATGTCCACCAAACCATACACACCAATTAAAATCTGGCTCAAATCTAGAATACGTTGCAAGTTCATGCTCTAATTTTTCTTCTTTATCACGTACAACTTCATACCTATCAGAACCGGACCACATAATGTACATATGTTCTATATCTTTATATTTTATTACACTGTTCACAACTTCCCTTGCAATAGTTTCGTTGCCACTTGCAGAAGACCCATAATTTTGTACATGAATATCCTTTTCAAACCACGATAAAAAATTTGGCCAACAGGCCCATTTATATCTTGTAAAAGAACAACCATGTGTTATTACTCTCTTCATGCGTTTTTGCACTCCACCCAAAACTCTTCCATTTCTGGAAATGTGTTTAAAAAGTTTGTTCCACGTCTTCGATCATGTTCTTTAAAAAATGCGTAAAAGTTCTTTTTATTTTGCGTTAAATCTGTTTTTTCTTTGCGCCAATACGCAAGATTGCGTTCCATTTTTTGAATTTCAAAATCCTTGAACCCGTCAAAGCCCTCTTCAGATCCGGAATAATCTTTCATATAGTTTATATTGGCTTGATGTATCTCCTGATAGCTTTCAGGCAATAATGTTATCTGTTGCCATGCTGGTTGTCTTAATAGTGGTATATCAAACCACACTCGTTGATAAGTGTGTGAGAATTTTTCTCTTAATAACTTTATATCTCTTAATAAATCTCCCAAACTAGTAACACTTAAATTGTTGTATGTGATAATAAATGTTATAGAATTACGTACTGGAATACGTTCTAGGAATTCGTCTACATTATCTAGCATATAATTAAAATCTAAACCGTTACGTATATACTCTGCTTTTTTACCATATGCATCAACAGACACAAATTGCATTAGGTGTTCTACTTTCTCTTCTAAACATATTCTTTTACACATATCAAAGTACTTGTTTTTTAATTTTTTATCTGGTGGACACATATTTGACGTTATGTTTAAATGTAAATCGGATTTTGGGTGATCAATAATATACTGAAATACTTTGTAAGTGTTATTATCCATCATAGGTTCTCCGCCTGTCATACGAAAATGTTTTAAGTTTTTATACAGTGTAGGCCACCACTTCCAAAAAGCAGTAACATACGGATTATCTTCTCTATTCGGTATTGGACGTCTTCTGCCCATAAAGTGTTCTGGGGCATTGTGGGGAGGAGAAGTTGGATATTGGCCATACACAGCCGTCTCCTTACCCCACGTTGTTGAGAATTGTGGCGAACAGTAACTACACTTTAAATTACAAGCATTGTTAAAGTTAACTTCCACATACCTCGGCGTCCATCCTGAATCAATTGGTTTATCTTTAATTGACTCAAAATCTTGTATAGCCCATGGTTCACCTGAACGATAGTGCCTATCAGACATTTCGTCTGTGTCTTCTATGTTCCAGCAATACGAACATCCTTCAGGACGTTCACCATTAAGCATTTGTTGTCTTTGATTTAATTTTTCTGGTGTATTATGTAACTCTGCAGGATTTTTAACTAAATTTGTAGGATCTATTTTATGTAAAGGCGGATGATAACAACTGTTTGTTAATCCTGTAGGCAAGTGCAAAGAAACTTGGTTCCATTTAGCCAAACACATTGTAGGTGAAATTTCTTCAAGCTTCTTTTGAGCCACCATTGCATCTGATTTATAATCGCTTTGTTTCACGGTCTTGCACTCCTCTATTAAATGGACGTGGCATTACAAATTTAAAAAACTTGCTTTGATATTCATCAAAATCTGCACAAGGTATGTCTATTCTTTGCCTAATACTATTGCCATATACTTCTAGATCTTCATCTACTTTATCTTCAACTAAAGCATTTGCAAATAAATCAGCCATTTTATCTAAATTTCTAATTTGTATAAATTCAGTTGAATCTACTGTTGTCGAATAACACCCCATTCTTGCTCCTAACATAGCATACTTGCCATACTCAACATCTGCACCTACAGTCATCCACGTAGTTAATATTCTAAGATTGCTACCTTCTATAATACGTGTAAAATTTTGAGGTGGTATATGTTTGCCTTGATCTAAACTCATCTTAACACCTTCTCTGTAACCTGCTATCCAAGCCTGTTGTGGTGTTGCATTAATAACAGTAGTTGAATAACAATTATGTAAATTTT
>Ga0302123_10000417_pt1 | contig 34288 bp, 40 predicted proteins | sample CB21_321_MG_FD_203109 | JGI IMG/M metagenome (GOLD analysis project Ga0302123, IMG submission 203109) | Marine microbial communities from Western Arctic Ocean, Canada - CB21_32.1 | ecosystem: Environmental > Aquatic > Marine > Oceanic | place: Canada: Western Arctic Ocean | collected 2017-09-28 | reverse complement strand
TTTTCAATGGAATATGACAAATGCCGAATCTGAAACCTTTAGTCTGGCTTGCATTTACGAAACCCAATTTTTGAGACTTTTCAAAGGATTCAAGAATTTCGGTGGTGAGTTCAGAAGAAACACTTTACCAAAAAGAAGTGATCCACGGAAGTCCCTGTTGTTTAAGCATTGTTGGAAGCTCCGTCGAGAAACTCGGGGGTTGCTGGAACCACATCAATACAAAAGATACATTGTTGCCAATCTTTCGATCTTAAAGTTGAATTATCTTAAACATGATGGGTCAGTTCGGGTTGAACCAAATTCAATTTGTGGAGATGGAGCTTGGATGAGATGGATGATGTTTGAGAGATGGTGTAAGAATAAAGATACAGATGTAAGTTCCGAGCCACCAGCACCTTCCGTTGCAAATACAGATATCAAAGTGATAATCGAGATTGACAGAACTAAAAAGTTTCTGTATGAAAGATGCGAAGGCGATCCAACTCAAGAGAAGATTTCAAATTTTTTCGAAAGTGGCATCTTTAAGTTTTGGACGATGACCGAAAAAGTCTCCAAATTTTACATAGTCTTGTCTCCATTCGTAGATCAAGCATGTAAAATTGAGGAGTTCTCAGATTCATGTTCCTTTGACCCGATACTGTTCCGACAAAAAATCACAGACGAAGTAAAGGATTACTTCAAGTATGAGTACACTCACGAATACATTTAGCCAACAACAACTTGATTCGCTCGCCCGTAGGTTGCCCCTTCGTAGAAGATACAGCAACGACGTATCAGATTATCAGTCTATTTGGAAACTTGAAGACAAGCGTGTGCCTGCCTTTGTGGTGCCAGTCACTCATCCAACAATTTTGTCCGGTGCAGAAAATGATCTTTATGGATCAGAATTTAGATCAATAAAAGCACCTGAACTTTATGGGCTTATAAGAAGCCGTGTCGTGGAAGAGGTGTTGTTATGCCAAACAACTCCAGTGCGAGGATGTATTTGCTGCTGGGACACTTCTTATCCGTCAATTGGCGATGTTAGTCCTTATGAAATTTATTTCACAATAGAACTAGATCAACTTAGAGTGTTTTTGAATCATTATTTGAGTGATACATTGCCGCCATTTGAAGAAAAATCAAATTGGCTTGAAGAAGGTTTTTAGATGATATCTATAATTGTTTTTTGGCTGGCCGTTAGTGTCGGCGTTTGGTGGATTGTTTGATGTCTACTTGCATTCTTGTCGTGGGATGTTACAGATGTGGCACCAGTGCTGTCGCTGGTATGCTTCACCATCTCGGAGTGTTTATGGGTTACAAATTTGATCAACCCAATGCTAACAATCCCCGAGGATATTGGGAAGATGTACAATTCAAAGACCTTCATAAAGCCTTTCTCGAAGGAGAGGATCATGAAGAGAGATACAATCGTTACATCCAAGATAGAAAATCAACTCAAGATATCTGGGGCATGAAAGATCCAAGATTGTGCATGATGCTTCCTATCGTTACAGAACGATTAGACAAGGCTGAAGTCAATCACAAAGTTATTGAATGTGTCAGAAGCCCTTGGGAGATTGCTCAGAGCTTAACAAAGTCCGTAGGGAACAAAGTCAACTGGCTTCCTTATGTTCGTCAACATGTGGATCAGAAGGTCGAAAACCTTGTGAGATACAAAGGCCAAAAATTGGCTTTGACTTTTGACGAGATATTCAAACCAGATGCTCTGGATCGTATTGCAAGTTTTGCAAACAAAGAAGTGACAACCGACGCCCGAGAATGGATCGATCAATAATATTTCATGTGAACCGCAAGGCATTCACTGATTTCTTCTCTGTCTTGGGTTGGGAAGAAGTATAGGTCGAGATCATTCTCCATGATCTCCCATTTGTGTCCGCTCATTGGCGATTCAATATTGTAGTTGAAAATCCTGATTGTTCCCTGCTCTTGATCGTAGGAAATGACAGTTTGATTTTGCTCAACTCTCTTCTGGTCTTGAGCTTCTACGCCGTGACCACGAACTTCAAACGAGATCACATAAGCGTGCTCTTGCATCTTTTTGATTCCAACAGGGATGAAGATGTTCTTTGATGTTCTTTTCATCTTGTTGTAGATGTGCGTCACAAGGTTATCTAAGTCGGTGTAGCCTTCTGTTGGGGCGTCGATGTTGCTGTCGAATGCTCTGAGGATGTGTTCATGAACCTCTTCTGCAACTGAGTCTTCCAGACCGCCGTATCCATTGCGATTTAACTGGAACATTCTCTTTGTGACCCATCTTGGTTCTCCAATTTTGTCCACTCCCATTTTCTTTATGTAAAAAGTAAGACCAGTATCGACTTCTAATTTTACAGCACCGGGAACTGTGGCTCCACGAGGATGTTTTCCCCAGATGATTTCATTGACAAAAGGTTTTGATGGTTCGTAATTACCGACAGTCTTTCTGCCTAAAAATTCCATCATAAGCTCTAGGTCAAATTGAATTATAGGCTTGCTATTCATTTTATCGTCGGCATCTTCACTAGCATGTTCAGCATCAAAGCCGAAAATGTCTGTAGCTTCAAAGAACCTCTTGAATCTTAATCTTTCCATAACATGTTATTTATGCTACCTTGACGTGAATTTGATTTATCTTGGGAGAAAGCTATGATTTATGGAAAAGTTGAAGACTACCTGCCCTTCTTGAAGTCTTTATTTAATACAGCTAATAGCTTTAAGGACATAGATCGATCATATCCCAATCTTCTTCAAGGGAAGATAATGGCTACACTTTTCTTTGAGCCTTCTACTCGAACACGTCTTTCCTTTGAATCAGCTATGATTAAATTGGGGGGATCAGTTGTTACCGTCAATGATGAATCCTCTTCTTTGATGAAGGGAGAGACCCTATCTGATACGATTAGAACGGTTTCTGAATATGCAGATGTGATTGTTGTAAGATGTAATAAACCCATATCTGAATGGGGAGAATGTGATTGTCCGGTTATTAACGCTGGAGATGGCAAAGATAATCATCCTACACAGGCTTTGCTCGATACTTATACGATAAATCAATATGAAATCCCTAGAAATCTAAAGATCGGGATATCTGGGGATATGCAAAATAGCCGAACTATCAATTCTTTTTATGACATGTTGACATTGGACAATCAGATATTTCCTTATGATTCAACACAACAAACATCTGGGAGTTTTTTATCTCTTAAAGACTTTGAAGAAATTTTGCCAGAGTTGCATGTTTTGTATTTGAATCGTGTGCAAAGGGAAAGGCATGAGATTGTCCCAAAAAACACCTTTGTTTTAAGTGAAAAACATTTGAATTCAATGAGAGAAGATGCGATTATTCTTAATCCGGGGCCTCGCAGGGAAGAGCTACCTGATCACGCTCTTAATGATTCACGAGTAAAGTTCTGGGATCAAGTCAGGAACGGCTTGTGCATCAGAATGGCTTTGTTGCATCATATTTTGAAATAGAACCCTAAATAATGTATGAGATTCAAAAACTGGGTAGAAGAATACGGTCGAAATAAAGAAGAAGAGATTAGGGATCTTTGGAACTTAACTTTCAAAGAACTTGAAATCGGAGGTCTTGATCGTGCGAAGAGTGCCAAGATGAGTCTTAAAGATATTACAGCAGGCGGGGAAAGAGAAGAGAGCGCCAACTCAACTGTCATGAATCGGTTGGGAAATGTCTTTGAAAGACTCAAAAGTCTTGGAGACAGAGAGCTTGCTCAAAATGTAGAAACTGCTATGCAGTGGCTTGGAAAAGCAGAAGGTTCGCATGGAGATACAAATGCTCCAGTCAAAAACGTAGAAGGTTTGATGCGACGTTTGTTTGGTGATGAAAGATTTTCCACTCTTCTAAATTCAGAAGATATGGCATCTGACTCTGGTTCTGAGTCTCAATTAAAAGCCGGTGCTGCACAACCATTTCCTCAACAACAAGGTGGAGAAGGCCAGCAGTTTCCTGCTGATCCAGCCGCACCACCTGATCAGCCACCAGCAGGACAAATTCCTATGCCGGGGCAACAACCTCAAGTGCCACCTCAAGACCCTATGATGAATCCAACAAACCAACCTCCGATGGGGCTGGCTGCATGGAAGCAATGGAAGGGAACGAGGTTGCAGGAATCTTCTTAATTATGTAAGGTGCTTATGTCATGTTGTGGTGGTAAAGGTGGAGTCTCTCGGGGTCGATCTCGTCGTCTTAAACCAAAGACTGCCAAAGATATGAAGGCACTTATGGTTAAAGAATATAGAGCGCACATTCTCATGTGCAGGCCCAAGTATTATGGAATCAACTATTCCATAAACCCATGGATGGACGTTGCTAATGGTGCTGATCATCAGAAGGCCATAGAGCAATGGAACTCTTTGGAAGCAAAGATTAAAGAACTTGATGCCAAAGTTTCTTGTATTCCTCCACGTGAGGAACTGCCAGATATGGTATTCACAGCAAATGCAGGATTGATCGTGAAAGACACCTTTGTTCTTTCACGATTTTTTTATGAAGAAAGACAAGGCGAAGAACAGTGGTTCGAAGAGTGGTTTTCCAATAACGGATACACAATCTTAAAGTTTGACCATCGTTTCGAAGGTGCTGGAGATGCTCTTTATATTGGAAATGATCTCATTGTCGGCCATGGATTTAGATCGAGCTTAGAAGCTTATACAGATTTCCTTGAATTTGCTCATCCAGTAAAACTTGTTGATCCTCATTTTTATCATTTAGATACATGTTTTTGCCCACTTCAAGATAATGATTATTTGATTTGGCCCGGTGCCTTTGATGAGGCTGGGTTACAGACAATTAGGGGATTGGGTGGCAAAGAGGTAACTGCGATTGAATCTGAAGCGAAGCAATTTGCCTGTAATGCAGTGGTTATAGGCAAAGATGTAATTCTGCCCTCGGGATGTCCCGATTTAATGCAAAAGTTGCAAGAGGCTGGATATACGCCGCATGATGTAGAAATGTCTGAATTCATTAAGTCTGGTGGAGCCTGTAAGTGTTTGACGCTGGCACTTACTACATAATAACATGGCTACAATCAGACGTAAAAACATGAGACCTCCCGTGGTGCATAGGGAGACTCTGGAAATGTTAAAGAAGAAACAGGCTGATCGTCAACAAGCGGGGGCAAGCGTTGAAGTAATTAAAGCTCCTCCTAAACCAGAAGAGCCAATTCCAGTCTTGCACGATGAAAACGAATCGCCTTCTGTCAAAAAAGACTTGTTAGTGGGCACTGTTTTTATAGATGACAGTGCGGAACAACATAAGTGGTTTGATCTTCAATCAAGATATCTTAAAGCAACTACTTCTGATTTTGATCATGTTACATTCATTCAAGATGGCGAACAGACCGGTTTGTTTGAAGGCACGAAAATAATATCTGATCCGGGTAAAACCAAAGCTAAACAGAGCAAAGCCCATGTAATGGGCCTCACACATCTTTTAGAGTATTTCAGAAAGCATCAAGATAAGTATAACGACTTCTTGTTTATTGACAGTGATGCTTTTCCTATAAGAAAAGATTGGATCACTCATCTTAGAAGAAAAATGGTCAACCCTTATGAAATTGCAGTTGTTATAAGGCCAGAAAATTTAGAGCAAAGACTTCATTCATCTATTATTTTTGCTAAGAAAAAATCTCTTCCAAATTTAGGTTTTAGTGTTGGGAAGAATCCTCTTAATGATCTTACAGGACATGGTGAAAATGATGTATCTTGTAAAGTCTACCAAACTGCTCGAAGAAAAATGGCTTTTCCTCTTCTTAAATCAAATAAAGTAAATCTTAATCCAATGCTTTGTTCAGTTTATTACGATCTTTTCTATCATAATGGTGTGGGTTCTGGAAGAAAGTTCAGTATGAGGGCCAGACCTTACTGGGATCATATGGTTGATATGAATCCAGATATAAAACATTGGTTCAACCAATTGATGAAAGATCCAAATAAATTCATAGGCGAACTAGCGGGGTGGAATCCCGCAGAATATCCCGAGGTATAAGTGGACAGACAAAAAACAGAAGAAATGCGTGGAACTTGCGTTCCCTTGTTTAAGGTTTCGATGGCAGAAGATGTATTGGATGGGTTAGCTCCTGTTTTGGCATCCGGCTATATTGGGCAAGGACCGAAAGTTGAAGAATTTGAAGGATTGCTTCAAGACTTTATTGGTAATCCATGCTGCAATACAGTTAATTCAGGCACATCTGCTTTGCATCTAGCACTTCATCTATTGAAGTCAGATTCAGATAGAACAGAAGTTCTTACAACCCCATTAACATGCACAGCTACAAATTTCCCAATTAGAGGGAATGGCTTAGATATCAAATGGGTTGATGTTGATCCAACGACATGCAATATGGACATGGATGATTTGCGTCGAAAGATCAGTCCCAAAACTCTTGCCATCATGGTAGTTCATTGGGGAGGCTACCCTTGTGATCTTTCAAAGATAAAAGACATTCAAGATGAATGTGAAAATTTATATGGCTTCCGGCCACAAGTCATTGAAGACTGTGCTCACGCTTTTGGCGCAACCTACAAAGGCAAGCGATTAGGGAATCATGGTAACATGTGCATGTTTTCTTTCCAAGCAATCAAGCACATAACATCTGGAGACGGTGGATTGCTTGTCACTCCGACTTACGATCTTCACCGTCGAGCAAGACTTCTTAGATGGTACGGACTGGATAGAGAAAAAAGTCCTGATATGCGATGTGAGCAAAATGTCAAAGAATGGGGATTCAAGTTTCACATGAATGACATCAATGCCACCATCGGCATAAAGAATTTTTCAAACATCAATGAAATATTGAGCAAGTATCAATCAAATGGAAATTATTACAACGATCATCTTAAAGACATTCCCGGAGTTAAACTGATGGAGAATGCTGCCGATAGAGAGTCAGCATTCTGGATTTACACAATGCGTGTAAGCAACAGAGATGGGTTTGTCAGAAAGCTCAAAGATGCTGGAATCTCTGCAAGCAAAGTTCATGATCGAAACGACAAACATAAATGTATTGAAGAATACAGATCAAGCCTCCCCGGAACTGATAAAATTTGTGCGGATATGATCTGCATACCTTGCGGTTGGTGGGTTAATGAAGATGATCGTGATCATATTGTCGATACGATCAAGAAAGGCTGGTAATGTATAAAAGCAAAGACTTGTTGTTCAAAAAAGCAGAACTCGATGAAGTGATGTCTTTCAAAGCTCTCAAAGACGAAAGCTGGACAATGACTCACCAGAAGTCAATTCTCAACATGTCTGATCAAGTCAGTTGGTTTGAAAGTTTTGATAAAGACCCTCATTGCCCTAAAAATTTGATCTTGTCAGTTTTCGATCCAAAAGAAAATGAGCTTGTTGGATGTTATAAGATTCTTCACATTGACTACATTAGTCGATCCGCAGATGTTGGGTGGGATTTATTAGAAGACTACAGAGGAAAGGGCATCGGTAAGCGAATCGTCGCTGGTGGTGCAAATTTTTGTTTTGACATTCTGAGTTTGCGACGACTCAACGCTGAAATACTTGACACAAATATTCCTTCCCAAAAGTGTGCCGAAGCAGCAGGCTTCATTCTTGAGGGCACCAAACGAGAAGCTGTTCACAAGCCGGATGGGTTTGTGGGTAGCCAAATTTGGGGCTTCCTAATCTCTGAAAGAAAAGTTTGAATTTGGGTTTACAACCAAATTCATTTTGTTTACAATCCATGCCATGACATGAGCAAATCGTAAATAGATTTGTTCCCCCAAATGTGTTACACTCCCCACGGATGGATTCATGGTATTGGAAAAGGTAATTTCAGGAGCACAAACCGGTGCCGACATAGCCGGTCTTGAGGTCGCTACAAATTTTGGGCTCAAAACTGGCGGCATTATGCCCTTTGGGTATAAAACTTTGGACGGCCCAATGCCTCAGTATCGAACGATGTATGATGTTGAGATGCACTCATCTTCAAGCTACGTCCCTCGCACCCGAAAAAACGTCAAAAACAGCGATGGCACAATGCGGCTCGCTTTTGACTTTGAATCAAGAGGAGAAATCTGTACTAAAAGTGCTATCGTTAATTACAAAAAGCCTTGGTTCGATGTTGATCTAAGATCAGAAGACTTAGATTCACTGGTAGCCTTTGCCATTACTTGGATCAAAGACAACGACATTGAAATTCTTAATGTTGCAGGGAATTCCGAATCAACATATATTGGCACGCATGAAGCTGTCACAAATTTCTTAACAAAACTGTTCAAAGGATTGGGATTGGATATGGCAGAAGACTACATCGCCAAGGATTGCTCCCATTGTAAAAAAGAATTTAACTGGGAGTGGATCGGCTATAAGACAGACAACAAATACTTTTGTGGCAGAGAAGAATGTGAAAAAAGCTTAGAGGAAGAAAAAAAGAAGAGAGAAGTGAAATGAACCCTTTGGGTTCTTTCTGTGTCAATGACTGGCATAGAATCAAAACCGAGCATAGGAAGTGCTACAATGAAGACGTTAACCGTAATGCGTGGACTGCCATGGAGTGGCAAGTCTTACAGAGCCAAGGAACTCGCTGAAGAGCTTGAGGCTACCATTTTGTCAACAGACGACTACTGGTATGAAGTCAACCATCCAGAGAAGCCGGATGAATACTCGTTCAATCGACAGTTTCTTCCCGGTGCTCATAAGTGGAATCAACTTCGTGCTGCACGAGCTATCGAAAGAGGTGAGTCGATTATCATCGACAACACCAACACGACGGCTTCAGAACCAAAGCCTTACATTGAACATGCACATCTTTGTTTTCCCGATGAATACAAATTTTGCATTGAAGAGCCTACAAGCGAACGATGGCTTGAGATACGTCAGTTGCTTTACGATAAGAAATCGAATAAAAAGGAACTGAAGAAGTGGGCAGAGAAGCTCGCAGAAGGAAGCAAGGAAACGCATAATGTGCCTCATTTCGCCATTGAACGTATGATGTGGCGATGGCAATGCGATTTGACTGTGGACCAAATTCTTACTGAAGGAGACAAAGGATGAAAAGGATTATTACATTTGTGGTCGCACTTGCCATGTTTGGCAGTACGCTACAAGCTCAAACAAAGTCTGAGAAGACTGCGAAGGAGTTGATCGGTGATTATACAGTTGGGGATGTGGTTGAAACCACTCCACGTCAACTGCCTATCATCCTGTGGGGTGGCGAAGCAGCTACTTTCTGGGCGAATGGCGGCACTACAACTACTGCTGAATCAATTTTCGGCAAGGCTGGTCTTTCCTTTAAGCTGACTCCCGGTGATGATTCGGTTCAGCAAGCCAAGGATTACTTGACTGGAAAATCTCCATATTTCCGTGGCACATATTTGATGGCTTCGGTTTATGAAGAGGAATTCAATAAAGACCCACGTACCAAACCTGTGATGATCTTGCAGTTGTCTTATTCTCAAGGAGATCACATGGTCTCTCGGGAGCCAATTAAAACTCTCAATGATCTGAAGGGTAAGACAATTTGTCTACAAGGTCCGGGGCCACATTTTTCTCTTGTTCAAGACTCACTGGACTCAGTTGGTCTCACTTGGAATGACATCAAAGTCAAATGGGCGAAAGACCTTACTGGTCCTAATGGTCCTGCTGAAATGATGAGAAAAGACCCCACGATTGATGTGGCTTGTGTCATCACACCTGACATGATTGGTTTGTGTTCAGGAATCGATGAAATTGGTTCGGGAGCAGAGGGAACAGTCAAAGGTTCTCATGTTTTGAACAGCACGGCCACAATGAGTCGCTCAATTGCTGATGTGTATTTGGTGCGTAAAGATTTCTTCGATGCCAACAAAGCAGAAGTCGAGAAGTTTGTCACTGGATATCTCAAAGCAACTGAAGCGGTCGTTAAAGCTTCAAAGACATACAGTGACAGCGGAAAAATGCCGCAGTATGTCACTGTCATGAAACAGATTCAGCAAACTTTTGGTGCTGATGCGTTGCCAACCATTGAAGAAGATGTTCATGGTTTGATTCTCGATTGTCGATTTGCTCGTATTCCGGGTAACGAATCGTTTTTCACCGATCCTAAAAGTCTTGTTGGTTTCAAAGCTAAGCAAACAGCAGGTTTAGCTATGGCCAAGACTCTTGGGTATTCGACCACTCAAACTGGATTCACAACAGCTTCATGGGATTACAAAGAAATTTCCAAGAACGCTGGAGTCAAGTATGTCCAGCCGACATTTGCCACAGGTCGTGTAAAAGCTGAAATTACAGACTTCGGAGAAGATTTGGATAGTGCAACGATCTTTACTTTTGAAGTGAAATTTGAGCCGGGTCAAAAAACCTTTGACATCGAAAAGTACGGTCCAGAGATTCAAAGATTTGCCAAGGCATCAGCCACGTTTGGAAATGGTGCTGCTTTAGTCGAAGGGAATTCTGATCCAACTTTGGCTCTTCAACACTTCTATTGGGCTGCAAAAGCTAAGGGGCTGTTGACTGGCAGCAGAGGTGGTTATAAGTTCAAAGGCAAGCCTATTACGCTTGAGAACACGGCAGCAATTGTTTCTGCCATCCAATCCGAAGACCTTTCTGGACAAACCAGAACAAACAAAGCTGGACAGAGAGTTGAGATTCCTGATCCCAGAACAACGGTTGCTGCTGCTCAGCAATTAAGCAAAGAGCGAGCAATGAACTTTGTGAAGAGTATTCAGGATTATGTCAAGAAGCATGATCTCAACATTGACATTTCGGCTGCTATTCCTAGCGGAGTCGGAATTGCGAGTCCAGCTATTGCTCGTCCTCGTAATATTGGTCAAGCAAAAGAAAATATGAGAGTTGTTTTCAGAATCGTTAAAGTCAAAGCTGAAGCTTTGTCGGATGACGATTTCAATTTTGAAGACAATTAGCATTGTTCCCGCCCCGCTGGTCCACGTCACCATCAGGTGAAAGACCAGCGAGGGCGGTTATTTTTTAAGGAGTAAAAAGGCATGGCTGCAAAATCCAAAAAGCCAATTTTGTTTATCGGTGGCGGAATAGCTCTGGTCGCATTGATCGGGTATGCCTATTTCGCTTCTGCTGGCTGGACATACAGCGAAGGCAGTCGTGCCGGTGTTGTTGTCAAGTTCTCTAAGAAAGGCACCTTCATGAAGACGTGGGAAGGTGAGCTTTCGATGGGCGCTGTCGATCAAGGCGGCGTTCGTGAAAAATGGCAATTCTCCGTAGAAGAGCCAATGGTAGAAAAGGTTCAAGATGCAATGGATCACGGCCATCGGGTGAAGCTTCTGTATAGACAGCAGTATCGATCCCAATCTTGGAAGGGTCAAACCGAATACTTCATTGTCGGCGTCGAGAGAGTCGGCAACTAACGAAAGGCAGGAGGCTATGAAATATTTACTGGCAGCGATACTCGCTATCGTGATGACAGGACAGACGTTTGCAGACGATTATATCGTCATTGTGTTCGACTCATCTGGATCGATGGATTCAAGAATGAGAAGCGTCAAAGATCAACCGCTGCGTATGGACGTAGCAAAAACAGCCCTGATCGAAGTTGTGTCACAGGTTTCCGACAATACAAAAGTTGGAATCCTGACATTCGACGGGTGGGCATATAAGCTTCAAAGTGTAGATCGTGCTAAGTTGAAGCAAGCCGTTCAACAGATTCGTCCCGGTGGTGGAACTCCATTATACGAATACATTCGTGCTGGTGCTTCAGCCCTCTTGGAAGAGCGTGCAAGACAACTCAACAAGGGAACGTATCGATTGGTCATTGTGACTGACGGAGAGGCTGGAGACGATCATCTCAATTCAGATGACACATTTCGAGATGGGACTACAAGACTTGGAGTCATGAATGATATTTCCAGACGAAATATTGGGGTCGATGCTATCGGTCTTGATATGACTGGAGAACATGCCATCAGCCAAATCATTAGGTCCAAAAATCTTGGCACCTATATGGCCGGAAATGATCCAAAAAGTTTAACTCAAAGTCTTCAAAAGGCTGTAGCTGAAGTATCACTGGATAGCAAAGACACTGGTGGAGAAGATATTTTCAAAGAATTGGAAGAATTGCCAGATGAGTTTTTTGCTGTTGCTGTTAAAGGTTTAACTACAAATCAGAATCATCCAATTGGCGAAAAACCTCCTGTGGTTCTTGTGAGCAGTGATGGAGTTGCTACAACCACTCCTGATCCGATGAATGAAGAAGTTCCAGCAATGGGAGAAGATGATTCTGGAAGCAGCTTTGGCCTTTTTGCTTTGATTGGAGCGGCAATAGCTGCTGGTGTAGTAGTCTTATTGCTTAAAGCAGGAAGGTAAATCAAATGTCGGACAGTGCAAGTATGTCAAAAGGAAAATGGGTGGCAATGGCCGTAGTGTGGCTATTTATCTTTGGAATAGGAACTGCTGCTTACAAGTATTGGTGGGCACCAGCCGAAGTCAAACAAGCGGAAGAACAGGCTGAAGTTGAACATCAAGCGATTCTTGACGCAACCAGTTCTAACACCAGCTACAAACACACTGTGTTATTTGCTGCTGATGGTTTTTCAGGATATTCACCTTGGCGTTCTCCTGAATTCAAAGCTGAAGCTGGCCGATACAGTATCAGGTTGAATGTTAAAGATGATGGAGCAGACTATTCTGCAAGGATTAAATCGATTGCCGATGGAACTACTCCAATGGGTGTGTTCACGATTGATGCCTTGTACAAAGTCAGTTCCCAATTGAATGACACTCCAGCAACCATAATCATGCTCGGTGATGAAACCAAGGGGGCTGATGCCATGGTTGCAAATGGCAAAAAGTTCCCGAACATTGATTCTCTGAATTCTCCTGATCTCAAGATTGTGTGTCTTTCGGACTCACCATCTGAGACTTTGGCTCGTGTGGTGATGGATGCCTTTAATCTGGATCAGTTGCCAGCCAACCCATTTGAATTCAAAGACAGTCCAAAAGCTGTGTACGATGCCTACAAAGCATCTAAGCCAACCGACAATAAAGTCTTTGTTCTGTGGGAGCCTTATGTGTCTTTGGTTTTGAAGAATCCAGACTATCGGATTGTCGTAGATAGCTCCAAGTTCAGCGGATACATTGTTGATGTACTCGTTGTTCAGAGAGACTTCTTAATCAAGAACGAAGATGTGGTTTCCAATATTGTCAAAGCGTATCTGACAACTGTTTTCAACAGCCGAAACAAGATGGTTGATATGGTTGTGGCAGATGCTAAAGCACTTGGCGAACCTTTGACAAAGGAGCAGGCTGAAAAATTGGTTGAAGGAATCTGGTGGAAGAATACACAAGAGAATTTTGCCCATTTTGGAATGACTGCTGCGCCCGGAATTCAGCCAATGGAAGACATATGTAGAAACATTTCTAATGTGTTACTGAAAACTGGAGCGATGAGCAAAGACCCTACAAATGGTCGTCCGAGTTTAATGTACTACGATGGAATTATGAGAAAGTTGTTTGATTCTTCGTGGCATCCGGGCTTTGGAAAAGAAATGGTCAGAGAAGAAAGGACTTTGGCGGCTCTGTCTGAGGATGACAGAAAGAGACTCAAGCCAGTAGGAACTTTGCAAGTTCCTCGATTGGTGTTTGCTCGGGGAACGGCTCGGGTAAGTGCTGGCAGTCTTCGAACTCTTGATGATCTATCAGAGAAGCTCAAGACTTGGCCTCAATACTATCTGACGGTTCGAGGAAACACTTCTTCAAAGGGTGATGTCGATGCAAATCGATCACTTGCTGAGCAGCGAGCAAAGTCAGCAAGTGATTATTTGAAGTCAAAGGGAGTGCATGAAAATCGCATTCACATTGAGACTTCTGACCCTAACGGCTCTTCAACAGTTGCATTTATTCTTGGGGAGATGCCGTACTGATGGAAGACTTAAGAAAGCAAATTTTTCTGGACCTGTGTGTCACTCCGGGGACGATGATTCCCGGAGTGTTGGGCGGGACGTTAATGTTACTGGCATTTGCAGGTCTCGGTGGCCCAGTCGCTTTCTTCGGATTCATCTGTCTTCTGGTAGGTTTTGGAACTCTCGTCACAAATCTCATTTTCAGAATGGGAGCAGTTAGCCAACGTGCTGCTACAAAATGGCAAAAAGGTCAAAGTGCAAAAAAGAACGCAGAACTGGACGCTCTTGACAAAAGGTTGACAAAGACAAGAGACAAGAAAGACGAAACCGCATTACGAAATCTCAGAGCATTGTACGACTCTTTCACAAAGGATCATGCCAAAGGGAAAATAAATTCAAATGTTCCACCGATGATGTTGGGCCAAATTGATGAAATTTTTCAGGTTTGCATTCAGCAACTAAGAACCTCTGTGGAGATTTCCGAACAATCAAAAAAAGTGACAGGTGATTTGAAGACTACTTTGAAGAACCAAAGATCAGAGATGGTTGCAGATGTAGAGTCGGGCGTGAAAACTCTGGCAACTGTCATCAATGAAGTCAGAGCCTTAAGCCACGGTACAGATAGAAGAACTCTGAAGAAAATTCAAGATCGTCTAAACTCTCAATTGAATGTTGCTAAAGCTACAGAGCAACAAATTGCTGCTTTGGAGAGCATTGGGGATGATGATTTGGATAGATTTTCTGAGTATGAGTAGATTGGACTTTACAACAAAATTTTGAGTCCTAAAATGGGACTTAAGGGATTGAACCAAAACCGAGTAGGAGAAGTTAAATGTTTCGATACGTCAAAGCTTTCTGGTACATGATCACTGGCCGATTTTCGGCAGCAGCAGAGGCCATGCAATCAAACAAATATGTGATGTCTGCCACATATGATAAGTCCATCGAAAAGGGGGCTGATCGATTTAACACAGTAAAGGACGCTGTGGCAAACTTGATGGGCATTGAACAAAGCCGCATCGAGGAAATCAAAGGGCTTCAAGAGCGAGAAGAAAAACTCACTCGAATCAAAACAGGCTCTAAGGCAGCAATGCAATCTTGCTTGAAGAAACTTCAAGGAGAAGGAAAGGGCAAAGAAGAGATTTTGGCCGATTCCGATTTCGTCAGGCATCAAGCAGCTTACAAAGATGCTGCCTCAAGTGAGGAAGAAGTTTCTGCAAGATGTGACGAAAAAGAAGAGGATTTGGAAGAGCGACGACAACAGATTGCGACATACAAAGCTGAACTTCAACAAATGCAACGAGATCAAAAGGATCTTAAAGAAGAGAAGTCAGAAGCTATTGCAGATGTCGCTATCGCTCAACAGATGGCTTCTATCAACGACGTGTTGTCTGGAATCGCAGAAGATTCCACAGACAAAGACTTGGCAGCAGCACGTGACGCTCGTAAGAAAGCCAAAGCGAAAGCAAAAATTTCAACAGAGCTTGCTGGGAATGATGCTCGTTTAGCAGAAAATGAGTATCTTGATTTAGCTTCCAGCAGCAAGGTTGACGAAGAGTTGGACGGTTTGTTAGATTGGGGAGACACTGAAGCGTCAACCGAATCTAAATTGGACGACGCCAAGTTGCCGGAATAGTTGCCGGAATAGTTCGGGGATACAAATGTCGGATATTCCGGCAAGGTTTCAATCATAAAAGGGAGTAATGAATGAAGACTACAAATTTTGCATTGATGTTGATGTTGCTGGCAATTGTCGGCTGTGGCGGGGATAACCAAAAAGCGGAAGACCCTGCAAAAGATGATGTTTCAAATGAACAAACACAAACTCAGACTCAGCCAGCCACAGACCCCTCTGGGTGGCCTGTGTTCGTGGTAGCACCATCTGAGTATCCTTCGTGGTCTACTTTCATGACCGCTGGGAAAGCTGGCTTCATCAACCCAAAACAAGGTGGAGAGCCGGGAACAATTGAAACCCAGTATGAAGTTGACATTGTTTTGGATGTCAACGATTATGACACTTGTTTGCAAAAATACGGTGCTGGTGCGGTTGATGCCGTGTGTATTACCAACACAGATATTTTGCAAATCGCCCTGAGTAAAAGTTCAACCGCTATCTGTCCTACCAGTACATCAGACGGAGCAGATGCTATTATCGCTGTTGGAGCAGATAGCATCGAAGCTTTGAAGGGAACAACAATTTTTGGTCTTGAGAAATCTGTTTCTCACTTCCAAGTTGTGGCATCCTTGAAAGCGAAGGGTTTGAACCCAGCGGATTACGAATTTAAGAATCTTGATCCTGAAGCAGCGGCATTGGCTATCCAAACTGGAAGTGCCGATGTTACAGCTATCGCTGTCTGGAATCCTTTCAAGATGCAAACGCTTCGCAAGAATTCGAAGGCACAAAATCTTTTGGATTCAACAGCAATCAAAGAACAGATCATTGACATGATCGTTATCTCCAATGAGTCTCTGGCTAAGCCGGGTGGAAAGAAATTTGCTCAAGCTCTTTGTGCAACTTTCTATGAGGTTAGCGAAAAGCTCGCCGATCCAAAGACTTCTGACGCTACCACAAAGTCTCTGGGCGAAGACTTTTCAAGTCTGAACTTGGAAGACATGAGGCAGTGCCTCACGGAGACAAGCTTCTATTCAACTCCTCAAGATGGAACAAAATTGTTCAAGAGCGAGAAGTTTCAGAAGACCACAACGCCGGAAGTTATCAAAACGTGTCAAGAAATTGGTGCGTTGGACGCTGGCAAACAGCCAACTATTGGTTGGAATGATCCTTCGACACAACTGAACTTTGACACAACCATCATGGAAAGTGTCATTGCGAAGTCGTCCAATTGATCTCACAAAACCGAGACCAAAAGCAATGACGCTTTTGGTCTCGGTTCTCTTTTCCACAGGTGCATGATGCTACCAATCTGTCCAAAAATGGTGATAAAATGGCACGTATTAAGCAGCCAATGTCGAATAGACGGAGGATCATATTAGGCATTGTTGGCATCGTCTTCATCGTTGTTGGATACTCTGTACTTTCAAACATACAAAAAAACCGAAACCCTTCTGATACAACCATTCCTAACTTGACTCAGTTTCAAGATGGATTTGTAGAGATATTCAAACCTCGCAAGAGTGAACTTGAGGCCCTTCTTAACCCTGATGCTCCTGCTAAGCCGCCATGGATTGTTGTAGATGTGTGGGCGACTTACAGCAGGCTATTCAAGGCAATGGTGTGGGCTTCGTTTATATCGGTTGTTCTAGGCACTCTGATGGGGTGTTACGCTACAATTGAATCGTTGTTTTCTTGGTCGTTGAGTTTTCTGTCTAAAATTCCGCCAACAGCGATGCTTGCCGTCTTCCTTGTGATTGCCACTATTTTCAAGTGGGATCAGAACATGATGTTTATCATGTTGGTAGGATTCGGCATCACTCCGACTCTCATCCAAAGCATTTATCTTGCTGCCAAGTATGATTTGCACAAGGATGAAATTGACAAAGCATACACTCTCGGCGCAAGCAACATAGAATTGATCTGGAATGTTGTGTTGAGAAAAATACTTCCCAAAATCATTGATGGGATTAGGCTGACCATCGGCCCGGCAATGGTGTATTTGATTGCTGCTGAATATTCTTTAGGCAGTGAGGGGTTCGGTTATCGAATCCGAATGCAAGGTCGCATGTTGAATATGAATGTCGTTTACATTTACTTGACATTCCTCGGCATGACTGGTCTTTTAATGGGGCAATCGATGATCGGCATTCGCAAATTAGTCTGCCCTTGGTTTGGGAGTAAATAATGGACAATAACAAAATCATACTCGATATTGAAAACGTCAGCCAATGGTTTGAAACACGACAAGGCATATTGAATGTTCTTCATGAGATCAATCTGCAAATTGTTCAAGGCCAATTCGTTTCACTGGTTGGGCCGAGTGGTTGTGGAAAATCTACATTGTTGAACGCAATTTTGGGGACAGTTCCTCCGAAAAAAGGTACAATAAGTGCTGGCGGTATTCCTGTTCTTGGGCCAAATAGAAATGTTGGAATGGTTTACCAGCATCGAAGCTTGTACGACTTCATGACAACAGAAGACAATGTTGCATTTGGTCTGATGCTCGATCAAACTAATCTGTTTCAAAGACTGTTCATGCCTTGGTATTGGTGGCCTTTGAGAAAAAAGCACATGGAAGAAGCGAGAGAACTTTTGAACAAGTTCAAGCTCGGACACGCACACAAACATTATCCAGAAGAACTATCTGGAGGAATGAAGCAAAGGGTTTCGGTTGCTCAGTCTTTGATTATGAAGCCAAAAATTCTTCTTCTTGATGAACCATTTAGTGCTTTAGATGAAGCGATGAAGCAAGAGTTCCAAGAAATGCTTTTAGGACTGTATCAAGAAAACTTAGAAGCGAAGAAAAAAGGAGAACCGCCACCATACACTGTGATTATGATTACTCACAGTATTGAGCAAGCTTTTTACGTATCTGATCGAATTATCGGCCTATCCAAAAATTGGAATGATGAAGAAAGAGGGCAAGCCGGTAAAACTTTTGGTGCAACTAAAATGTGGGATAAATGCGCACCGGTGTATCATCCAGATGATCCTCGGGATTTTGATTTGTTTTTTGCCGCACAACAAGAATTGAATCAGGTTGTGCTCAGGGAAGACGCCCCTGACGCAGATCGTAATGACCATGTGAGTTTTTGGTCTGATCTTGAAAAAGGGGTTGGCACCGGTGTCACTATGTTAAGGAGTAACCAATGAGTCTTTCTAAAAGGCGAGATCAACTCGCAAAGTTACTTGCTGAAAATAAAATTAAAGTTGTGTTCTCCGAAAGTTGTACTGCTGGAATGGTTTGTGCTGTTCTTTCACAGTGCCCCGGAATATCTGAGAATCTTTGTGGTTCGGCTGTCACTTATCGTCCAGAAACGAAAAAACAATGGCTGTGGGTCAAAGCAAACACTGTTAAAAAATATTCATGTGAGAGTGAAGAAGTCGCTGATGAAATGGCACACGGTGCTTTAGCTCGAACCAAAGAAGCTGATTGGTCAACATCTGTTGTGGGTCATTTTGGACCGGGAGCACCAGAGGAAAAAGATGGAGTAATTTGGGTTGGTGTCTATCGACGCACCGCCCGAGACACATTGAAACCGATGGGTGTTACTCGTATTCAATTGAAAACAGAGACAAGAATTCAGAGGCAAAAAGAAGCAACAGAAGAAGTTTTCAAGACACTAATCAGCACAATCAATAAGAAGAACAAACCATGATCGTCGGACTCACCAGTGGTACATTTGACTTGTTTCATCACAGTCACCTTCTTTACTTGGAGCGTTGTAAAGCACAATGCGACAAGTTGATTGTGGGGGTGGATGCAGATGAATTGGTTAGAAAAATCAAAGGTGAATTTCGTCCCATTCATGGCGCACGTCACAGATTGAATCTCATTAACAGTTTGTCTATTGTGGACTCGGCATTTATCTTACACAAAGTTGAGGACTTAATGTCCCTTGCTGCAAATTTCGCTGTAGACAAGGTTTTTAAGTGTGAAAAATTTGCTGGGCCACATTTAGATGCTGCAATTAGCAAAGACACATCTGCTCAAATTGAGCAACATATTTTTGGAACAGAATTCGCCGAACTTGTTATCATCCCAGATATTCCGGGAATGATTAACACTACAAAAATTGTGGAAATGATCAAGGCGGGAAAAACTCGCTCAGGCCCAATCCCGTCAAGGAGTATGGAATAGAATGGATAACAAAGAAATAGTTATTGTCATGGGCTACAATGCCGGTGGCAAAACTACACTCGTAAAAGAGTTCACCGATCAAGGGTATCATCGAATCAATCGAGATGAGCTAGGTGGAACTATCGAAAAACAGGCCGCTCATGCAGAGGCGGCTTTTGGTGATGGAAAAGATAAGGTGGTGCTGGACAACACCTATCCGACCATTGAAAGTCGTGAGTCCATCATTGCTGTAGGAAAGAAACTCGGGGTGCCAGTCAGATGCGTCTGGCTTCAGACATCCTTTGAGGACGCTCAGCTTAATGCCTGCCTTCGACAGATCGATCAGACCGGTGATATTATCATGCCGGATGATTTCAAGGGCAGAGGACCAAATCTCTTTCCGCCTGTGGCTATCTTCACGTACAAGAACAAGTTCGAGAACAAGAAGAAAAACCAGAAGCATCCCGGCAAACAAACTCCAAAGACAGAACATGGTTTCAGTGAGGTCGAGAAGCGGCCTTTTGTGAGAGTGTGGCCTAGTGATTACACAAATGAAGCTGTGATTCTTGATGCGGATGACACACTTCGTACAAGCAGAGGGTTATATCCTTGGCCGGTAGCTGCTTTAGAAGTTGAAATCATTGCTGGTTGTGGAGATAAGCTCAAAGCAGATAAAGCCAAAGGCAAACTGTTGTTGGGTGTATCCAATCAGTCAACTCATGAGAAGAAAGAAACTCAAACTCCTATACATCTCATTGATGCTTGCTTTGAGCGAACCAATAAACTGTTGGATGTTGAGATTGAATGGCATTACTGCCCTCACTATCGATTCCCTGTAGCCTGTTATTGCAGAAAGCCACACAGTGGTCTCGGTGCTCGTCTCATTAGGAAGCATAAGCTTGATCCATCCAAGTGCATCTATGTTGGCGACAGCACATCTGACAAGACTTTTGCAGGTCGTTGCGGATTTCAATTTGCACATGCCGAGGATTATTTCAAATGATCATCAAGGGAATTCTGTCGCTGGTGTTTATTATTGGGTTTGTTGCTTTTGCAACATCCAAGATAGGATATTTCTGGGCTTTGGTCTCTGTGTTTTTGTTATTTTTCATGATGAGATCATTCAAGAAAAGGTAGTAGTATGAGTTTCCTCAACGAGCTTACTGGCATCATCAATAGCGGCCAGTCAAGATGTGTTGTCCTCACTGGCAATATTTACGATCTTTTCTACGACGGGGAAGATTACGTTCCGTTGATGAGCTATCTGTCTAAGAAGTACAGTTCTCTCCCCAATGCAGATACCAGCACAAAAGGAATCACTCAAGTAATTTATGAGTTGAATAATTCCATTTCTGTGTGCGGTGACGATGATCAAAAAGAAGATTTGAATCGCACATGGTCGAAAGTGTCTGGAAGCCAAAAAGGACTTGAAGATCGCTTAGCAGAAAGTGGCAAAAATTCCACTTTCGCTTTGCAGTTGCTTCATAAAATTTGTGAATGTTCCAGATTGAACAATCGCAATGCGGCCAATAATCTTTTGGTTATGATTGAAGCGGCAGATATGCTTTTGCCAGAAGAGCAAATTAGCCGGATGTCTCTGAATGACAGAAAGAGAGTGGCTATCGTCAAAGATTGGTTTTCAGAACCAGAATTTATGGATGGGCCAGATAGTGTCATATTACTCTCTGAGTCTCGATCTGGCATTCATTCCCGAATATCTCGTATGCCTCAAGTTCTCTCTGTTGAAATACCATTGCCTGACATAACAGAGAGAACTCATTTTGTTACAAATTTTGGATCAGACCATGGAATGACTTTTACGGCTGGTGCTGTAGCTGTTCAAACAGCCGGTCTTTCAATTCATGCAATACGACAATTGATGCTTTCTGGAGATTTGTCTCCAGATAACATTGCATCCAAAGTGGAAGAATACATGATCTCTCAACTTGGTGAGGGAGTTATAGAATTCAAAAGACCATCTCACAGTTTGGATGATTGTATTGGCAACACCAAGGTTAAAAACTTTCTCAAAGAAGAACTCATTCCGGGATTTCAGGATGGCACTATTGCTGGTGCTGCTGTTGGCGGTCCTATTGGTGGCGGCAAGACATTTATCTGTGAGGCCGCTGCTGCTGAAGTAGGCTGTCCGGTCGTTCTTTTGAAGAGTATTCGATCCAAGTGGTTTGGAGAGACAGACGCTATCTTCGAGAGGCTGTACAGGTTGCTCAAGACGTTCAATCAGATCATGATCTTTGTGGATGAGGCAGATGCCCAATTCGGAGACATCGATGGTGGACACGCCACAGAACGCCGTCTAACGGGCAAGATTCAAGCCATGATGTCTGACCCTAAATTGCTCGGCAAAGTCATCTGGTTTCTTATGACAGCCCGTATACACCGTCTCTCGGCAGATATTCGACGACCGGGCCGAATGGATATCATCATTCCGATTTTAGACCCTAAAGATCAGGATCGAATCGATTTTATCACTTGGACCTTTAAGGATTTCAAGATTGCGAGATCATCTACTGATCCTCAGTGTGAAAAGGATTTCAAAAAGGCAGAAAAGGCTACTGAGGGATATTCTGCTGCTGCGTTTGCAGTTTTGAAAAGAAGGATCAAAAGATGCAGCACCATTGACGAAGCGATAAAGATTGCGGATGATATGGTTCTGCCTGATATCCAAGAAGTCCGTGAGTATCAGACGTTGCAGGCCAAATTGAACTGTACACGGAAATCCCTCGTGTTTGATGATACAGAAGGGTTCAACAAGAAGCGTTCGGAATGGAAAAAGAAGATCGCTGAATACGAATTACAAGGAATCAACTGATGCCTGTTGCAGAACTAGAATCCTTTACTGGGGAGTGTCCTAGATGTGGCAAGTCTGTACTTCAAGATAGTCAAGGTGGTTGGTTCTAATCACGTTTGCTTTGGTTGAGCATACGTTGAGTCACCCAGACATCTTTTGTCTTGCGATCAACCTTCCATGCTTCAGGCATATATTTGGGATTCATCTTCTCTACAAAGTGCTCTCGCCATTCTTTGGCAAATTCACTGTAGTCTATGACGCTCTCGGCCACATGTTTTGAGAAGTTAATGTAATCAGATCGATCTGCGATCTTGTACTTGCGAACCGAAGTAAGATCGGCATCAGTGATTTCTGATTTGCCAAGGAAGTCCTTCACGACTTCTAGTATCTCTTTCTTGCGTTCGTCTGGGATGTCGCCGTTGTATTTTTGCAATGCGGCGGCTGCACCCATTGCTTTACGAACTTTCCTAGTTTCTTTCTGAGAGATTCCATACATGGGCACTCCGAAAGAGATTGACATCTCTTTTCTTTTTTCTTGAGAATGCTTTTCATAATCTCCGTGACATGGTTGGCACAGAGGAAAAATATCTCGGATGATGTCAACCTTATATTCGATCTTCATGTATTTGATGAATGAATACGGAATGATATGATGCTTGGTAAGATCATCTGGAGTCCCACAGGCCACACAGATGTTGGGTTTGCCATCAAGTAACAAAGGATCGCCAATCCCTCTTCGGCCACTAGGTTCAAACTTAAGACGAATAGTGGTTACGGGATCTGTTTCAATGATCTCTGCCAAGCCATTCTTTATGTACCATTCAACCTTTTTCATCCCGCAACGGCTTAGAATAACTCCGTCTGGTGCTTGAATGAGACAGTTTTCAAAAATACTCATGACAAATCTTTGCTGACCACGTTATGGCCTTCTTTCTTTAGAACTTCCATTCTCCATTCAGAGTGTTTTCGGAGATAGTCGTTATTTTGAAAATGAAAATCATGATAATCAAGTATGTCTTTGTCGTCTGCCAATCTTAGTCCACGACCCATGATTTGAATTGTGCTGTGTGCGCCCTCGCCTCCGCTGGCATTGATTAAGTCATGTATCTTCACATTGATACCAGCAGTAATGATCGGCTTCATTATGATAGCTATGACTCTATCTTTTGTTCTTAAGTCTTCAAGGACAGGTTCTCTTACTGCGAGACTATCTTTACCTTGAATCCAATGAGCTTCTGGCATCAAGCTTTTCAGGTAATCTCCTTGCTCCAATCTTTCGACAATTATGAGAGTTCTACCTTTTTGTGATCTAGCAAGATTTTTTACGATGTCATGAAAATGAAGGTTTTGTTCAATCCCCATTTTGATTGCATCTTGATATGGTTCGTATGCTAAATCAGGATGTGTAATTGGATAGAATGTGCAATTGCTTTTAGAAAGGATTCCTCTTTCTTGAAGATCCTTTGTATTCAATAATCCAGTTGCCGTAGTTTTTGTTTTGAATACAGGTCCGAAATGACCTTTTACTTTCCATTTGTGTACTTCATCAATTTTCTTTTTATTCCACTTGTAAGGAGTGGCACTGAATCCTAATCGAACACAACAGCTTTTCATCTTCTTGTAGTTGCGAATAGGAACTTCTGACATACATTCGTGAACTTCATCTACTAACAGAACTTTGAACTTTGGCAGAAGCTTTCCAAGTGACTTAAAAGTCTTTACATGAGATGTGGCACACATTATGTAATTTGGTTCTTTGTAATTTGCATACCATCTTCCAAGATTCTCAACGCCCCATGCTTTCATTTCCTTATAGTTCTGATGTACCAGTCCTGAATTTTTGGTAAGAAAAAGCACAGGCGTCTTAGGGGGAAGTGACTTTAAGATTGATATCAAAATCAAAGTCTTACCGGAACCTGTTGGGGCTTGTATAAGACCTCGATTGTATTTGAAGGCTTGGTTGGCCAAAGAAGACTGGAAGTCGTGCATAGACTCCATGTTGAAACCATCTGGAATCCATGGGTCTAAGAACTGCTGATCAATTTCTTTATAAATCCAATCCACAGATGTTGTTTCATCTATGAATGTATAAGGTACTTTCTGGTGCTTTAAGAGAGCACGTACCTCTGGCAAGAGACCGGATTGAAATTTACCAGTCTTTTTATCAAAGAAATTTTGCCATCCATCCCAGCGTTTTTTCTTATACTGCACATTGTGCCAAAAATCCTTTGGCCTGAACCTAAGTTTATCGTGCAGCAAAGCTATTAAGTCTGAATCAGTCGATATAACACGACTGAGGACGTTTTCGGCATGAAGCACCGTCTTGGCTTCCATAAGCGTACCCTCCTTGGTATTTATCGAATTGTAAACCAAAATGCTTTATTTTGGAAGAGAAGTTGGTTTACAACTCATAAAAATAAACGTAGAATGGAACAAAGAAAGAAGGTGCAAAATGATATACCCAATGCAGCCCAAATTCGGCATAGGATTTACATCCACTGATCTGCTATCAGCGGACATGGTTGAAGGCTATCGGTACGAACAGGTCGGACATCACCACAATTACCATGTCACTAAGGATCGATGGGATTGGCCCGTGAAACTCGCTCCATCTGAGTCACGTATTGTGGTGGATGGATTTTCCCCAAATCTCAACAAAGAACTCCATGTGGGTCATTTGCGAAATCTGGCATTGGCCAATGCTTTGCAAAATATGATGAAGTCTCAGAGTGACACAAAATTTGTAGCATTGCTGGGAACATCTCTGGGAGTTAAAAAGTCAGCGTTACAAGGCTGGAAGAAGTGGACCGAGTTCACAGGTTATTCTCCAGAAGTGTATTACGACACTGCGTTGCCAGACGACAGCATCAAGACACGAGAGCCGACCGTGGTGGAAGGCGGTGTAATTGACGTGAATGAAGGGCCTGATCTGGCTTTGCCCCAATTGTGGGACGGTCCTAATGGTCCTGTAATCGTCAAGCGAGCAGACGGCACGCCTTTGTATGCCCATCATGACTTGTCATTTTCAGATTGGGTAAATCCCACTCATTACATAACAGGTCATGAGCAACGAGAGCATTTCGCTTCACTCGGCTTTGAAAAGAAGCATCTATCAATGGGCCTAGTGATGGGGGCTGATGGTAAGAAGCTTAAATCTCGTGAAGGAACTGCATTGTCTGCTTCAGATGCAGTTGAGTTGGTAATGAAGAATTTGAACGAACGAGATGAGAAATTAGCTTGGAATGTTTTGGCTTGGAACTTGCTACAACCGGCTCGTGAGAAAAACGTAAAGTTTGAGTCCGAAAAATGGTGCCGACCAGAATCTCCCGGAATGTACATCTCTTACACCTATGCTCGGGCCTATTCAGCATTGGGGCGAAGAGTGTCAAAGGCAAAGGTAGAATGTCATATGACAAGATGTCGTTTGCGAGAATACATGCCAGTTAGTGTGGCGACTCGACCAAACGCTCCTACTGAAGATGATGAATACGAAATTCAACCTCTCACAGAACTTGATATTCGATTGTTAGGCATGTCTGAACAATATCTGTATTATTTTTACCAAGCTGTGGAAAAGTTTGATCCATCTCCGGTTGCTAATTTTGCTCACACATTGGCCCGAGAAATTGGGGCTGCATATGAGAAAGAACAGATTTATAATGGTCGTCCAGCATTTGCGGCTACTATGAATCACGCACTGTGGCGTTTAAGTCATTGCATGAAAGACTTGGGGATGTTTCCTATTTCCAATGTTTGACCTTGACTGAGATCGACTCCTTTCGTAAATTGGTTGTTGTTAAGGAAACACCAATCTCTTGAAAGGAGTCATCATGCTCAAGCGGTGTAAAACGCTAGCAATCGTTGTCTGCCTAATGTTTGTCGGCAGTATGATTGTTGAGGACGCATTTGCTCAACGACGTGGCAGCAGTCGCAGCAGCAGGCCATCTTCCTCACGTCCCTCGTCTTCTCGGCCATCTTCCTCAAGTAAACCAAAATTTGGTTCAAGCAGTAAGCCAAAGACTGGTTCAAGTACCAGTAAACCAAAGTTTGGTTCAGGTGGCTCTAAGCCTTCGACTGGAAGTAGCCGACCGGCCACAGGAAGCAGAAAGCCCACAACTGGCAGCACGTCTTCAAAGGCTCGTGCAAATCAACAAGCCGCCAGTAAGAGAAAGTATGAAACAACGTCAAAGGCAACAGCCCCAGCGAAGACTTCATACACAAACTCAAAAGGCAAATCTGTAAAAGTTCGCAAGGACTCGGCAGCGGTAACGAGGATGCGTTCTCGTCCTTCTTCTTATTACACTCCCGCCGCACGAACTACTCGTCACACGACCTATATCACCTCTCACAACTACAGTCATGGATATGGATGGTATCATAGCCAGCCATATTACAGCATGGGTGGTGGATATAGCTCAGCCTACTGGTATATGATGATGGAGTGGTCGGCTCAGCGTCGAGCGACGTGGCTCTACAATAATCAAAGCAACATCAGTTCTACGGCATATCAAAAAGGTATGCAAGATGCAGAAGTCCAACAACGACTGGCTGCATTGGAAGCTGGAGGGACAGCCAGAAATGGGGACTACGTTGATCCAGAAATGGCCGACAACCCCGGTATGCAATATAGTCAAGACTATGTTGAAGCTGCTTACAATCCAACTGTGGTCGCATCAGGGGGAGGTAGTGCCGCTGGCACTGTGTTTGTCTGGATGCTTGTCATCGTGTTTGGTTTTGTGGCGGTTTGGTTTGTGTCCACAAGGCTGAAATTCGGTAGTTAAACCAATTTTGAGAGAGCCGATTTAGCAACCGGCTCTCTCTTTCTTTTAGAAGGTGATAAACCATGACATCAGCCGATGGAAAAGGGCGTTCGCTCTTCGATATCCTAACTGGGCGAAATCAACGTGATATGACGCCTTTGGAACTTCAATATCACAATCCTCTGGAAGCCAAAATTGGTTGCACGGTTTGTTTTGACCATGAAGAGGACATGGCTGGAATCAATTTCGTCATTGAAAAAATTTCAGTGTATGAAACAAAAATCGGAAGAGAGAAATTTCATCACACAGACTATCACCTCAAGGGAACAAGTCTGGACACAGAGGGATACATTCGCATTCGACTGCGGTTGACTCCTGATGAAAATGTTGTTGACAAGCTTGGTCATCGAATCCAAATTTTGTATTTGTACGAAGAAATGGTTTGGGACGAAGACTTGTACAACATGCTCTGTGAAAACGGAGATCACAATCCTGATTATGATGATGCTGGCGAAACGAGCTTCAAAGTCAACTATGACGATGAAGGAAAAGAACTTGAATCTCCTCGACAGTATTGGAGGATTGAAAACGTCCCTGACCCATATGAGTCTAATTGCACTTTGCTCGCAGATTTGGATGGTGATGGTACGATTGAAGATGATGAGCTTGAACACCTCACTGTCTCCTCTTGGGATTTTCATCGTAGCACTGACGACGAGAATGGTCAAGAAATGACTGAGTATCTGACCGTCGAAATGGATGACGGTACTCGATACTTCACTTTCCTTCGTGGAACGGATATTAAAGCGTTCCAAATCACCGTTTTTTGACTTGACCAGATCAAGGGCCGCTAACTCTTGTTAGCGGCCCTTTATTCGTGGAGGGATTCTGATGAACGACTATATTCCTGTAATTGCTGTTTTCACAATTGGATTCATAGGGTATCTGGGCAAAGCTGGAGTCGATAGCATTCTTGCTCGTCGTCGAAAAGCAAAGGAAGTTGTAAAACTGCCTTTTCCCGGTGTCCGGTTAGGCTTGGCGGTTGGCAGAGATGCGATGAAAGAAATCTTTGCCAAAGATAAAGCTAAACGGGAATTAGCTTCAAAGCATTCTTGTAATATTTGCGGAGTCTTCACTACTGCTAAGTTGTGTCCTAAGTGTCGCCCGATACAAGAAGAGTTTTTGGAAAAACGGGTTGTTCACCCGACACAAGAAGAGCCAATACGACCCCCATCATGGTTGAAGACTCCAAAAACAGATTTCTATAATATTCATTTCTTTAAGCCAGCAGAACGTCATGATATAATTAGGATTATGGATACTCCCGGCAAGCCATTGTTCACGGCTGCTCGCCAACATTATGTCTCTCCTGCCAATAACAAGGTATATCAATGTGGTATGACCAGAAGTGAAGAAGGCAATTGTTGGGAAGGGAAGTGTCCGATTTGTGACCTTTATGAGCATGAGGTTAAAAAGTTTCATAGCTCGCAAAGGGACGCCAAAAAATACAAACCAACAGAACGGTTTTATTACAACATAAATCAGGGCGGCGTTGCAAGAATATGGTCTGTGTCTCGTAAAGTTCATGGGGAAATTCAAAAAGCTATCATGAACGATGATATCGCCTCTTCTGAAAAAGGAAAAGATATTGAAGTTTGGACACAAAGGAACAATCAGTTCCCTTCTGTTAAAGATGTGAAATTAAGGTTTTTTGTCTCAAAATCTAATTGGCATTCAACTCCAAATCACACATCGCTGGCGATTCCTTGGGACTTAGAAGCTTACAACAAACATTGTGAAAAAGACTTGTTGAAAGCGGTGGCGGAAATATCAAAATCCGTGTGGTTGCAATAGTGAGTATTGTGAAGTTTGCAGTGCTTACACTGAATTCCAAATGGATCAGGAGTTTGGTGGAGGTGTTCGAAATGGGAATACCCAGAAAGAACGAATCATCAATAGGCTTCACTTTGATCCTCTGGATTCCGAAGAAACCATGAGCGAGAGATAAACCCAAATAGAATATAGATGCAGACTTCCCACACGAAAAGGACAAAGAGGCCGCAGAATCATTTTCTGCGGCCTCTTTGCTTTACAACTTAAAATTTGTAACGTAGAATAGTGATATGGAAAGGATGGTGAATAATGAGAACTGGATATTTTGCTCGTGCCAGTGGTGAGCCAAAAGGCAGTAAAGCCCTTTCTACCAATGTTCACGTCACAGATAACAACACAAAACCCATTTGTGGATACAAACCACATAAAACACTTCGATTTCAGTGGTGTGCAAATCGCCTCGTGATGAAATACGTTGAGTGTGCAACTTGTAAAAAAGTTTTGTCCAAAAATTTGTAGGAGAAGGAAATGCTTACTAGAAGCAAAGTTCAAGGAATGGTGGTTGGTGGAGCGATTGGCGATGCTGCTGGCAAGCCTGTAGAAACATGGACTCCTGAAAAGATATTAGAAGTTCATCCAGAAGGCATCTGTGTTGGAAAGTATCTTCCGCCCATTGGACACAAGTGGTTCAAAGAAGAAGATCATCCACCGGGAACAACCACAGATGACACTCAACTTGGCTTAGCTGTCATGCGTGGATTCATTGAAGGCCGCCAGCAAGCGGCTCTGATGTCTTCTTTTGAAGAGTACCATCACGAAATTGCTGCCAAGCACGTTGAGGCTTTTGAAGAGACCACAGACGGCTGGGGAAACACGACCAGAGAAGCCGTGCGCAATATTTGTAATGGAAGTCGTTGGATCACCGCAGGATCGAGACTGAACTTTGGCGGCACCGGAAATGGTGTTCCCATGAAAGTTTCTCCATTTGCGGCATGGTACGCATCTCCTCAAGCCCGAATTTTTGATCCAACCGAATTGCATTTCAACCAACAAGTTGTCAGGCACTCGGCCATGACGCACTTCACAGACATTTCTGCTCAAGCAGCTTTGGTGCATGTTCACGCAGTTTACCATTGCTTGTTTAGCGGCGTAGACCATTATACCAATGAGTCTCTTTTGGATTTAATTACGGATCAAGTCTTTGAGTGGGGAGAAGAAAAAAGCAGAGGCACAGGGATGTATTATGAAATGAGTTCATTGAGGAAACATCCCACGGAAGAGAACGACAGCCTTGAAGATCGAATGATCTGGTTATTCCAAAATCGTTCTCGAATCGACAAAATGAAGCAAAGTGAAATTCGGGAAAGGTTTGGAAACGGATCATGTTATGTTCTGGACAGCCTTCCTTTCTCTTACGCTTATTTTCTCAAAAGTCCTTTCACTCCTCAATCAATTTTTGATGTGATTGAAGCTGGTGGCGATACAGACACAAATGCCAAGCTGGTCGGAGAGATGGTTGGTGCATTGAACGGGATCGAAATCTTCCTCACAGAAGATTGGAAGTGGACCTGTGACGGCCTTGGACAATTTCAAGAGCTTATGGATGCAGCAAACTTGTTCTGTGACACATTTGGCATTGGAGATGGGAATGACACAGAAGACCTACAATGATCTCGTCTTTGCAGTAGCAAAGAGAGCCAAAGAGCTTTCTGATATGACCATGCCTATGCTTCGTATGGGAGCAGGTACGGCTGATACAGAAGGAGACACGACCTCATTACTGAGACCGTCGATATTACTTTGATTTTGAATCAATGCAAAATGAAGTAATCGCTTGGCTGAAAACTAAAAATTATTTTGCCGAAGGTGTCTCGGCGTGGAAAAACAACGCCGGATCGCCGCACGGAGACTGTTGTAATGTGCCTAACTCAAAAGAATGATGTTGATATTCCAAAAATTGGAGCATTCAAAGTTTTCACTCGTGACGGAAACGGATTGCTCCAATCTGTGTTTGCATCAACTTTCAAGAGTGGATTGAAATACCCATCAAATGAAAGAATTCGTGTTGATGCAGAGGATTCCAGTTTCTTTGCGTTTGCTCTTTTTGAAGAAGCTGTTCGTCTTGCTCGTCAAGGGCGTCGTCGGTGGAACATAGTAAGAGGCGATTTGATCGTCCTCCCTGTCACCTTGCATGAGGTTGTCATTCAAGGGAAGTATCACATTCCTAGTGACGATCCACAGTGCTTGGACGGGTACTATGGTGCTTACCAGTCCAAAGAAGTTGAAGTACATGATACTCCGGTAACGAGGGATGATTTTCACAGAGAAGTATTGAGGCAGCATCTTCGCTTAGCTCGATACAGCATGTCTTTCATCGAGAAAGAAGCCTTCTCTCATTTTATCCCCGAATTTGAAAGCGTGTTGCAATCATGATTCATTTGAAGACATGAAGGCGGTCGGATGCAAATATTGTGGTGACTGCCGAATGTTCAAAGAGGAAGAGTGAGACTGGTTGTTTGTTTGGTTCTGGGAATGGTATAAAAAAGCCCTAGCAAAGTGCTAGGGCTTTTTTATTGCGCTTTTGGTAACATGTTATTATAATCAATACATAATAACATGCACATTTTCAACGAATACGTTCACACGGATGTAAAACATCAATTAAATACCGGGGAATGGCTCATTTCTTACGAGCCAACAGATCATATACCGGCTGAGATAGCAGGCTTTATTCATAAAGACGAAGCTAGAACTGAATTTGGAATTATACCACCAACAAGGTATCCCGGTGTCTTAGCTGGCGAACCTCACTCTTTTGATTATCGGTGCAGAAATCTTGTTGTTGATGGAGACGAGATTGTTAGAGGCTGTTTATGGATGGATAATGGCATGATAGAGCTTGCATGGAAAGAAGACCCCGGAGAACATTTTCTTTGTGTTTGTTACAGAACAAAGGAGAATGAGCCTACATATAAGGAAAGAAATAAGAACTGGTTGCAGGAGGGGTTTTGACATCTACAATTGACACAACAATATTGACTATGTTAAGTCGATATCCTGATATTCCAAGGTCTGAAGCTGATGAATACATAAATCAGATTGAGCATGAGGAGAATATCCCTTTGTGCCATGCTGTCATAGGACGCATAGATCCAGAAGAACTAGACGATGATGCTCGGCAAACTTATAACGAGTTTACACGTTGGTCTTTAGATCGCACTAGACGTTTCAGAAACGAACAAACAAGTGCAAGATATAGAAGAAAAGAGAACCGCACTGGTATTCGCATGGCTCAGTTGCATCAACAAGGAAGAATCTCTGATGAAATGATGCTTCTTTATGGACTATCTGGCGATCTTCCTGACAGGCCAAGTTATATTTCTTTGAATGAAGAAGAAAAAGAAGCATTGTTTAGCGAAAGAATGGAACGAAGATTCGGTCCAAATTGGAGAGAAAGATTCGACGATTTGCCAAGATTCCTACAAAGGCGTACTTGGATAGAAGATCCGCAATCACACAATTGGCTCAAGGAAGGATTTTAATGGGAGGTCTACTATGGATAGGAAAAAAGAGACCAAAATGGCTCTTAAGCTAAGAAACATTACTGGCAAGCAATTAAGAACTTGCTATTTTTGCCTGCGTCATCAACGAGGCAATTACAACAAAGCACTTTCAATGTGTTCTTCCCTCGATTCGGAGGGCGATAGACAAGCGGCGTAATCTATGGGATACCGTTGCTTTTGTGCATATGAATCGACTTTTTACTTTGTTGCACAAAAACACTATTGATCACTAGAGAATTTTAAGCTATTATTGGTTTTTAAGTTTTAAGGAGAGAACTTATGAAACTGGTAGTAGCTTTAGATTTACCAACTCCAGAATCTAACATGGATTTGGTCAGAAAACTTTCAAGCGAAAATAATGTTTTTGATGTAGCCTTAAAAGTGGGTCTTAACACTTTTGTTGCTGCTGGTCCTAGTTTTATAGACGATCTAAAAACCACCTTTTCTCGTTATGGTGGTGTCGTTCCAGAAATATGCTTGGACCTAAAAATTTATGATATCCCAAACACAATGGCAAGCACCGCTGAAAGAATAGCGGAACTCGGAGTAGACCTCATAACGATTCACGCATCTGCTGGTGAGCAAGGAATGCGTGCCGTTGTTGACGTTCTTAAAAACATTGAGAACTCTCCAAAGGTGCTTGCCGTCACAGTGCTCACATCTTTTACGCACGAACATTGTTTGCGTGTCTACAAAGAGGGACGAACAAACACAACACAAAGTCTGGCCGCAGAAGCTATTACTGCTGGCGTCGATGGAATTGTGTGTAGTTCCAATGATCTTGAAACGATTCGAGACATTCAAGATTCTCTAAAACCTCGTCCCAGCATTATAAAATTTGTACCGGGAATCGAGCTTCAACCACGAGATGATGACCAGAAGAGAAAAGGCACTTTGAAGGATGTAATTCAAGGTGGGGCAGATTACATTGTTGTAGGCAGACCAATTTACAAAGATGAAAATCCTTGTGATGTTGTATCCAAAATTCTTGAAAAAATAAAAGTCATGGAAGAGTCTTGGGAAACCTTTAATGAAACTGCCAATTGGTGATTTACAAAAGGGATTGACTTTCGTACAATGGAAGTGGAGATGAATCATGGCTGACCCTTACAATTGATTTGGAAGGTTTCTTTTTATTCTTTTTGACAGCAATGGATTTACTCTCTTGCCGCCACCCTTTGGCCCAGCAATCTTTTTCAATGGATGCGTGTAAGTTGATCGTTGATAAAGACCCCGGAGCTACTGTGGGTTCTCGGATGCTGCTCTCTCAATGTATTTGCAGCATTTCGAAAAGACTATGCTAAATAAGACATGGCAAAGAAATACCATCGTAAGAAAGACCCCAAATCGGTTGCTATAGTAGATCAAGCGGCCTGCACTGGATGTAACGCTTGTATCGAAGTCTGTCCTGTCAATTGCATCTACGAAATTGACTCGGATATCAAACCGCAGAAGGTCGTCGGCATTGATCTTGATACTTGCATCGGCTGCGAGTTATGCGTGCGAGCCAAGAAGAAAGGCCCGTATGATCTCAAGGTTTGTCCATGGGATGCTATTGAGATGTACGATTTTAACAGTGTTCCCGCCGATATTTTTTCAGAATGGAGAGATGCGAAAACTTTGGAGTCAATATGATTAGAACAATGGGTAACTTACTTCGTGCAGTGTTCTGCATAGGAGTTGCGGGATTGATTGGGTACTACAATTTTGACCTTAATGGTTGGATTGGACTTGCTACAAATATTGCATTTTTTGCACTTGGATTTTTATTGGTATCAACAT
>Ga0302123_10000416_pt1 | contig 34296 bp, 33 predicted proteins | sample CB21_321_MG_FD_203109 | JGI IMG/M metagenome (GOLD analysis project Ga0302123, IMG submission 203109) | Marine microbial communities from Western Arctic Ocean, Canada - CB21_32.1 | ecosystem: Environmental > Aquatic > Marine > Oceanic | place: Canada: Western Arctic Ocean | collected 2017-09-28 | reverse complement strand
GGATTACGATCCTTCCGACACGATGGCCGCCGTCAAGACTTTGCACGACCATGCCCAAAAGGGCGAAGTGTTGACCGGCGTGTTCTACGCGAACACCAAGAAAGACAACTTCCTCGAGTTGCTCAACTTGCAAGATGCGCCCTTGTGGCAGGTATCCGACACAGACGGCGGGCGCCCGCCCGAATCCGTTCTGTCCGAGATCATGGAAGAGCTGAGCTAGCTAGCTCGTTCAACAAAGTTCAAACAGAAGGGCCGGGAGCAGATCGCTCCCGGCCCTTTTCCGTTTTTTGGAGGTCGACGCCCGGTAGCTACGTTGGCACCGGCGCTCGGCGTCGCTTACCATGGTCGCCACTAGCCCCGGACAGCGGGCAAGGAGGCGGCCGTTTACGGCAACATCGAGATCTTCAAGCGGCTTCGCGAAAAGATCAACATCCCGCTCGCGACCGGCGGCATCGAGTTTCGTTACGAAGGCATCCTTGGATCCGCCGTTCTCTTCTTGCACGGGATTCATGACCGGGAAATCCGCTGACTCCGTATAGCCGACGACATAGGCATTCGCCGCGGCGTCGAGGCACAATTTTTGGGCGCTGTCCGGTTGGTCGCCACCCAGATAAGTGCTGCGGACGAGGCCCTGGCCAAGCGGCTCCAGCTTTACGACGAAACCGTCCCATCTACCTTGTGGTTCGTCCTCAAACGCGTCGACTACGGGAAAGTCAGTGGAGGTGGTGGATCCCGCAATGTGAGCTTGGTTCTCCGCATCAACGTCTATGGAGGTTCCCAAGTCGGCGCCGGAACCGCCCAGGTAGGTCGAGTAGACGAAGTTCGAACCGGTTGAACTGAGCTTCGCTGCAAAGGCATCGACACGCAACAGGCCCGGGCCGCCTCCGGATTCAGCCTGTAGAGCACGAAAAGTTGGAAAGTCGTTGGAGGTGGTCGATCCCGTAATGTAGGTGGAGTAGATGAGAGTCGTTCCCGAGGGGTCGAACCTGCTCACGAAAGCATCCGTCCCGAGCAGAAAGCCGGAGCCGAAACCCAATCCCGGCCCGCCAAGTGTGGGCAGGTTCTCGGAGGTCGTCGTTCCAGTGGCGTAGAGATTGCCGTCGTCGTCACGGGCGATGCCTGTGATGACTTCGCCGCCGGCTCCCCCGAGATAGCTTGCGTATGAAATCACGGGATCGATGACAAGCGGCTCGGCTCGATCGTAGGTCGCTAGCGCGAAGCCGACTCGATTACCGTCAATCACGTAGTTTGCCGCTACCTCTTGTTGAAGCCCTTTGACCAACTGATACGCAAACGGCTTTTTCAGGCTGACGATACCCGAGGCGAGTTGCATGACCAAAGCACCGTTGTCATCGAGCCGATACTCGTCCGCGCCTTCAAAGACGACGGCGATTCGGTTTGGATCAGCACCGGGGCTCACGACGAAGTCATATTCGAGTTCGCCGGGGTTCCCGTAGTACACGAGATCGACGCCGGGGTAAACGCCTTTATACTCGACCTTGCCGTAATGCGCCACCTCCGTCGTCCAGTTGTTCGCATCGCTACGGACGAGGTAGTGGCTCTTGCCGGGAAGGGGATCTTGCGGCGTGATTCGAGGGGAAGAAGCGGCATCGATGAGGCGCATCTGAACAGCATCCGGAGGCGCGGATGCCTTTCCCGTCGGCTTGGCGACAAGGGTAGCTTCGCCTGCGCCTAATAGCAGGCTGTAGCCCGGACCACGCGCGCGGTATCGAACTTTGGAGTCAGCTTGGCCCTCGTTGGTTTCAAAGACAAGCGGGATCGTAGCAGCGAATGCGCGCTTGATCCAGAGGATTGAGCTTTTCAATCTCTGGAGTGAACAGAGTCGTCAGTGAACCCCCGCCGGTCAGGATCAAGGCGCGGCAGCGAAACTCGGTGTCGTTCAACAGACCGGTGGCAGTCAGCTCCGTAGTTCGTGAAACTTCGGGCGCGACGGGGTTCACTTCGACGGCGGCGTCCCCATCAACGTCGGTGTCGACGGTCGATCGGTCGGATGAGGGCAGTCCCGAGGGCCCCGGAAATAGGTCGTGCGTGGCGGACAACATAACGGCGACCGGGCTGGTAGGTGATCGTTCCGTCGCTGTTCACTTCAACGCCACCCTTCTCTGGACCCATCTGAATCGCCAGCGACGCCGCGTCGATCGTACCGTCAGTGTCACGGTCGTTGCGGAGCACGTCGATCTCGACGGAAGCGTTTCTATTCGTTGTCGCGGTGTCCTCCCCTACGAGTGGTGCGGGTGAATCGGGGTGGATCGTGAACTCAAGAAAACCCTCGCCGGCACAGCACTCAAGGATGATCTTGGCAGTACCGGTATTGCGGAGAAGAGAGGCGGGGACTTCAGCCAGAAGCTTGGTACTACTGACAAAGGTGGTTTCGAGACGGGTGCTATTCCATCGAATGTTGTCGTCGTCGTCCAACTCGCTGCCCAAAATCGTCAGCGTGAGTCCAGGATCGTCCTCATTGGCGCAGTTCGGGACAAGACTGTCGATGGCGGATGCCGCTAGAGCGGAGAGAACGAGGAGAAAGAGGACTCTGGTTGCACAACGCGGGGCAGATGTCATGAGCGGTCTACCTGGACTCCTCAATCAAGAGGTCTTTTGCAACCCAAGTCTACAACAGCGGTTCGCGCGCGCAACACCCTCATGGGATGAGTATCATAGGGCCATGATTCGATCGATTGTGTTCGCCTTGTTGCTTTGCGTTGCGTGCCTGCCCACCGCCGAGCATCCCGAGGCTCAGATCTCGAACGGCCTGGTCACCGCGAAGATCTATCTGCCGGATTTTGAGAACGGCTACTATCGCGGCACGCGCTTTGACTGGTCGGGCGTGATTTACAGCCTGACGTACGAAGGCCACGAGTACTTCGGCGAATGGCAGCAATCGGACGACCCTCATCTGCACGACCGCATCACGGGGCCGGTCGACTCGTTCAGCATCAATGCGTCAGCGCAGGACTTCAGCAAGCTTCCTCCCGGAGGAACGTTTCTGCGCATCGGTGTCGGCGTTTGCGAGAAGCCGGACAAAGAGAAGTTCCAATGGCAGCACACGTATCGCGTGGTCGATCCGGGCAAGTGGACGATCCGCCGAGGTGAGAATTGGATTGAGTTTGTGCAGGACGTATCCGACTCGAAGTCGGGCTATGGATACAGCTACACAAAGCGCATGACGCTGACGCCGGGCCGCCCGGAATTGGTGATCGACCATGTGCTGTCAAACACCGGCAAGAAGGCCATTGAGACCAACGTTTACAACCACAACTTCTTCGTGATCGACGGCCAGGCGACCGGGCCGGACTTCGTGGTGCGGTTCCCGTTCGAGCTGACGGCGGACAAGGATCTCAAGGGATACGGTGAGGTTCGCGGCAAGGAACTGGGTTATCGGAAGGTAATCCCCGCAGGTGAGCACATCATCACGCTATTCACCGGCTACGGCGCCACGGCGGACGACAATCAATTCGCCATTGAGAATCGCAAGGTGAAGGCCGGTGTTCGGATGCAGACGGACAAGCCGCTCTCGAAGTTGCAATTTTGGTCGCCGCACACGACGCTTTGCCCAGAGCCATTCATCGATTTGAAAGTCGAGCCGGGGCAGGCGGACCGTTGGGCGGCGCGGTATGAGTTCTATACCCTGGACTGAAGCTTGCGTGTCCTTTTCGGCCAAAGACACGAGCGGCCTCGGATCCCTTCGTTGGAGGTTGATACCCACACCTCGGCTCCTTCTTGGAGCTAGTCTTCGACCGCCGCCACGACGGCGTTGGAGACGCGGCGTAGGAGGCGGCCGTTCTCGACCATCTTGTTTGTGAGGATGACGCAGAGCAGGCCGCGTTCAGGATCGGCCCAGGCGACGGTGCCGGTCGCGCCTGTATGGCCGAAGGTCTTCTCGGAAACGAGTTGACCGAAAAAGTTCCAGACCAAGGAATCCCGCAATCCCCAACCGAGGCCCCAAGGGGCATTGAGCGCGCCGTTATGGTCTCTCGTCATGGCGTCAACGGCGGCTTGGCTAAAGACACGCTTGCCGGCGTATTCGCCGCGGTTGAGCATCGTTTGCAGCAGAATCGCCAAGTCGAGCGCGCTGCTGTGCATGCCGCCCCAAGGGTGGCCCATGTCGCGCCAGTAGGGGCTATTCGCGCCGAACCGCTCCAAGTCCGCCCGGTTCGAATTCCGTCCATCCTCGAACCAAACCGTGTCCTCGATCTTCCAATCACCCATCCCGAGAGCGCTGTGGCTCATGCCGAGGGGCCCAAATATCTCTTCCTTCTCGAAATCCCGCAGCCGTTTGCCCGTGACGCGTTCGACGATCTCCGCCGCGAGTAGAATGCCCTTGCTCTGATAGCGGAAACTTGTTCCAGGTGAGTAGAGCAATGGCGTCTTGGCGGCGCCCGCCACGAATGCGCTCAGAGGAGCATGCGCTCGGCGTAGCTCGCGGTTCTCTGGAAGCATGTCCGGAAGGCCCGAGATGTGTGAAAGCAAGTTGCGCACGGTGACTTTCGCGCGCTCGCCGCCCTGGAACTCCGGGATGTATCGGGACACGGGGTCGTCGAGCGACACCAGGCCGCGGTCCACCAGGATCATCAGCGCGCAGCCCGTGACAGGTTTCGTGATCGAGGCCAAGAGAAAAATCGAGTCCGCGTCGACGGCGGGCGCGTCCGCAGCGTGAGTCTCCTTACCGAAGCCTCGGGCGAGCACGATCTTGTTGTGCCGGGCGACAACGATGGCCGCCGCCGTGATGGGACCATCCTCAACCTGTTTGGCCAAGATGGACGCGGCCAACTCAAGCTGCTCAGCCGACATGCCCACCGACGCGGGTGTTCCCTTTTCCAGTTGCGCGTTCATTGAAGCGGGCATCATGCAGATGATAAAGGCTAGGGCGAAACCCAGTGTGGGTCGGTGCACGGATACGGATCGCATCCGCCCACTGTAGCTGATCGCACAATCAACGGGCGTGGTAGCCGGGGCGTGCGCGAATCGTCACGTCTGTCCCGCCTGCTTTGACCTCGACGGCACGCCATTTCCCGTCGAAGTCCTGGTTGCTGGGATAGTAGGCGACGCTATAGACCCCGCGCAGTTCGCGTTCGATGAGCGGGAAGACCGGATCAAGATCCTGGATCGACATTGCCGCGAAGAGGCGACCCTGAGAAGCGGCCGCCAACTCTTCCATGCGTTCCCGCGCTTTCCGCGACCAACCCCGCCCGAAGCGCTCACCCGAGCGCAGAAACACGGGGTAGATGAGGGCGTTCATCTCGACCGCCGCCTTGACGAGCCGCTTGAACCGGATCGTGGAAGGAGCGTCGTCCTGTTTGCTGACCTGGTTGTCGATGCCGTCGCTGATGACGATCAGGGCATTGCGTTCACCGGGCCGCTTGTGCAGTTCCTCGGCGTAAGCTAACGCGATGGCATCGTAGACAGGTGAGCCCCCCGCTACGTTGGGAAGTTGGTCGAGCGTTTCGATGAGGGCTTCACGGTCTTCGCTGAGAGGCGCGACGACGTGGAAAACATCACCGGCGAGCGCGTAGACTGCGACACGGTCGCGCGGGCGGGCGAGCGATACGAATCTCTTGGCGGCCTCCCTCATCGCAAGACGGTCGGGCTTTGTACTTCCACTTAGATCGAGCAGAATCGCGAGGTTGAACGGTACGTCGTCCGACCCCGCGAAGCTAACTTCTTGTTCAAGGCCATCCTCAACAACGGTGAAGTCGGCGGGCGTTAGCTCAGTGACCGGACGCCCTTCCGCGTTCGTGGCCGTTACGACGAGGTTGACCATTCGCACGTCCGATCGAAATACTGTGTCGCCTGCCGCCCCATCTGGCTTATCCTCTGCCATCGTGGCGGGTTGCCGAGGCGTCGGTTTCTTCTCCTTCTTGCGGTTGAGGAGGTCCTTCAACACGTCCACGGACTGCCACGGCATCTTGATGGGGGAGTCCGGTGGTATGGGTTCGTTCGTGAGCCGGAGTTCGGCCGGCGCTCGTGCTCGGATGCGGACACGTCCGTAGGTGACCTGTTTGGGGGGAAGTCGATCGCGGAGCCGCCAGATGGTGCGCTCGGGCGTGATCGCAATTTTGCTCGTGATGAAGTAATACCGTTTCGGCAGATGGAGGTCCGCGGGTGCTTCCTCGGTATCCATTTGGAGGCGTGTCGCCCGCCAGGGCACGGCCAATCGGATGCTGCCTGTTTCCGTGGAGAGGCGCGCGCCGCGAACCATTCCATTGATCTCAATCGCGCCGTCGGTTGTTGCGATGTCAACGGAAAACCCGATCGGGATGAAGACGTCGAGGTCGATGGGTTCGGAATCGGCCGGCGCGCATTTCACGATCACGCGTTCGTCGGCGCGAGTGATCTCGGTATCGTCTTGGGTGACTTTGCGAGTCGTCCCCGTACCCTGGACTTGGAAGCGCGGGCTCGTTCCGATCGTGACGCGAACGTCGCCGTACGGATTGTCGACTTCAACCGTGATCGCGGGGAGCTGAGAGAGAAGGGCCGGCAGCAGTAACGCTCGCAGCACCCTCTTCGTCCACGGGTTTTGCGCGGCCATCATCAGTAGACGTCCTGCTTTGCGCGAATCGCTTTGTACCTCTAGTGCCTATGATAGCCGTCCAATAAATGCGAACCGGATGAGCGTGACGCGTCGCCGCTATCATGATGGCGATGTCGGAACGACCCGTAGCCGTAGTGCTGTTGAGCGGAGGAATGGATAGCTGCGTAACTGCGGCGATCGCCGCTCAGAACCACCGGCTGGCCCTGCTGCACTCGTCGTACGGGCAGCGAACCGAAACGCGCGAGAGGCGTGCTTTCGAGCAGATTGCTGATTTTTTTGGCGCGGAGGAGCGATTGAGAATCGACCAGAGCTATATGACGGCTATCGGAGGCTCGGCCCTCACTGATCAGACGATCAGTGTGCCGAAAGCCGATATCGTTGCGGCTCAGGAAGGTGAGATTCCTGTAACCTACGTACCCTTCCGGAACGCCCATTTCCTGTCGGCCGCGGTTTCGTGGGCTGAAGTGCTGGGTGCCGAGCGCATCTTTATCGGGGCCGTTGAGCAGGATAGCTCCGGGTATCCCGATTGCCGCCCTGGCTACTACCGCGCCTTCTCAAGCGCCGTGGATGCGGGGACTCGCCCGCAGACACGGATTGCCATTGAAACGCCGCTGATCGATCTTTCAAAGGCGCAGATCGTTCGGCAGGGAGTTGAACTCGGTGCGCCGCTCAATCTGACGTGGTCTTGCTACCAGTCGGAGCAGAAGGCTTGCGGCACTTGCGACAGTTGCGCGCTACGGCTGCGGGCTTTCGAGCAAGCGGGCATACCAGATCCGTTGCCGTATGACACTGTTCACGGATAAACGGGCTCGGTAGCTGGGCGCGAAGGAATATTGTATTCTTAACAGGGGGCTTGTGGGTCCTCGGAAAAGGAGTAGAGCTATGTTTGCCAAAGCTTACCAGGTTGCCCTACTGACGACTGGGCTGTTGATCTTCGCGGGTTTCGCATCCGCGCAGACGGGCCGTCTCGGCGGAAAGGTTATGGGGGAAGACGGGAACCCCTTGAAGGATGCAGTCGTCCGCGTGGAGCGGCAGGAAATGTCGGGTGGCGCAAAGGTCAAGACCAATAAGCGCGGTGAGTATCTCTTCGGCTTCCTTCAGATGGGGCTCTACAGCGTCATCCTGGAAGTTGATGGCGCGGAGAAAGCTCGCGTAAATGGCGTCAAGCCGGCGGTTTCTGGTGATCCGGCCGTCTTGGATTTTGATTTGGGCACCGAAGCTTCGGATCGAAAGGCGGCGGAATCGGGACAACTGACCGAGAAGCAGTTGGACAACATGTCCGCTGACCAGCGCAAGCGCTACGAAGAGCGGTTGGGCAAGCGCCGCGAACAGATTTCAAAGAACAAGGAACTCAACGACGCCTACAACGCAGGCATGGAAGCTATGGGCGCCAAGAACTATGAAGCTGCGATCACGGCCTTCAAAACGGCCGGTGAAATTGACCCCACACAAGTTGCCATCTGGGGCCAACTGGCGGTGGCGAATTCACAGTTTGCCGCCAGTCAGCGAGGTGAGGCGGCGACGGCAGCCCGCACCGAGGCGGTCGCTGCTTATCGCAAAGCCATCGAGTTGAAGCCCGATGATCCGAACTTCCACAACAATGTTGGTCTTGAACTGATCAAGATGGGCAAGATGGACGAAGGCAAGCAAGAACTGGCGAACGCCGCCCTTCTCTCGCCGAACGATGCCGGCAAGTTCCACTACAATCTCGGAGCCACGCTGATGAATCAGGGCGATGCCGACGCCGCGATTAGAGCTTTTCAGGATGCCGCCACCTCGACGCCTCCCTATCCTGAGGCCTACTATCAGATCGGCCTGACTCTCATGGGGAAAGCTTCCGTCGACGACAAAGGCAATACGGTTCCCGCCGAGGGTACGCTGGAGGCGTTTCAGAACTACCTGAAGGCGGCACCGAACGGGCCAAACGCTCCTACAGCTCAAAATCTGCTTGCCTCGCTGCAAGGCAGCGTTGACATGAGCTTTGAGAACCCTGACGGTAAGAAGCGCAAACGCCGCCAGTAAGCGGCTCTGCTTCATGTGATGACGGTTTGCTAAGTTTCGGATTTGAGAAGGCGTCGGTCGCGGACCGGCGCCTTTTCGTTTGAGTTGACATTGTGCGTAACATTCTCATCATTGCCTTGATCGTCATCGCGCTCGCATTGCTGCGCGGGTTGGTCTCTGATGTGGTGAAGGCCGTCAAGAAGTCCGTCGCGGCACCGGGAGACGGTTCCAAGAGCGCTAGCGGTACCGCCGGATCGACTGACGCGAACGACGCAAAGACGGGGCGTTTGGTGAAGGACCCGGTCTCGGGAACCTACATTGATGAGAACGTGGCCGTGCAGGAAGAGATCGACGGCCAGGTGTTCTTTTTCGAATCGAGCCAGAACCGCGACGAGTACATCAAGCGAGCCCGCGCGGAGCGTGGCTAGACTGCTACGTACCGCGAATTAGCCCCCAACCTCCTGCTAAACTAGGCGGTCTTATGATTGAGACGTGCCCCTCTAATCAGTGGCGTCCCGCCCTGGAAAACGCGTTCGACTTCGCTCAGAAACAGGTCAAGGGCCTGGTCGAGCGAGACCCTGATTTCTACCCGATGTACACCCAGAACGGGAAGTGGCGTCACGACGGCGAAGCGTGGACGCACTGGTGCGACGGCTTTCTGCCGGGCATGATGTGGATCTTCCATCGCCGCACCGGTGATGCCCAATGGCGGGAGCGGGCAGAACACTATACAACGCCCCTCGAACACCGCAAGATGGACCGCAACGTCCACGACCTCGGCTTCATCTTCTTGTCGACCTATCACCGCTGGTATAAGCTCACCGGCGAGAAGGCGCTCAACGATGTTGTGATCCAAGCCGGCCAGACTTTGGCGCTGCGGTTCAAGGAGAAGGGCGAGTACATGTGCTCGTTCATGGGACCGGATTCGCTGTTCATCGACATCATGGCGAATGTCGGCGTCATCTTCTATGCGGCTCTTCAGACCGGCGACAAAGAGCTTCTTGACGTTGCGATGAAGCACTGCCTGACGACACGCCGGGTATTGATCCGTGGCGACGGCAGCTCATCGCACGAAGGCATGTACGACCTGGAGACGGGCGAGTTTCTGCGCCAGACGACCCAGCAGGGCTATCGCGGCGATTCGTGTTGGTCGCGTGGGTTGGCTTGGGCGATTTATGGTTTCACATCGTCGTACAACGCGATGCGCGATCCGCGATTTCTCGAGACTGCCGAAGCCTGCGCTGACTTCTACATCCGCGAGACGCCGGCCGACGGCGTTCCGCTTTTTGACTATGACCTTCCCGCGGACGGTCCGCGCCATCTCGACACTTCGGCCGCTGCTATCGTGGCGGCCGGCATGCTGCGTCTCGCGAAGTTGAGTGCGGATCCGGCGAAGGGCGCCCTCTATGACCAAACGGCGCGCCGCATTCTACTGACGCTCTCGCAAGAGCCGTGCCTGGCAAGCGGGAAACCCGGCTGGGAAGGTATCTTGACCGAGGGCGTATATCACCTGCACAAAGGGCTCGGCGTGAACGAGTCCGTGATGTGGGGCGAGTACTTCTACGTTGAGGCTCTCGACCGCGCCTTGCGGTCCTAATCTTCAGCCTCAACGAGGTGAGATCGTATGGCGATTCGATGGCTGATTATCTTGGTTCTGTGTCCGCTGTTGTCGGCGCAGGAGCTTTCTCAATACGATATTCATCGCGCGACATCGCCGATTGTCATCGACGGCAAGCTGGACGAAGCGGCCTGGCGCGACGCGCCGTCAGTCGGGGAATTCCACCCGTTTCGCGGCGAGGCGCGGGTGCGGCAACAAACCGTCGCCAAGCTCGCCTGGGACGACGAGAACCTCTACGTCGGCTACTATTGCATCGACAAGAAAATCTCGGCTTATGTCACAGAGCGGAATGGGCCTGTCTCACGCGACGACTGTGTAGAGGTGTTCATCGGACCCAATCCAGCCAAGGTGCGCAACTACTACACGTTTGAGATCAATGCCATCGGCGCTATGCTCAACCGTGCCCGAACCGATTGGTGGAACGGACCGCCTTTCTGGGATCCGGACGGCGTGCGGTATCGCGCTACATGGCAGGGCCAAGCCAAGAAAAACCCGACTGCAGATGACGACCACTGGATTTTGGAGATGGCCGTTCCGTTCCGCAATTTCGCGAAAGATGCCGCGCATACGCCGCCGCACGATGGCGACGAATGGCGTTTGAACTTGAATCGGTTGGAGGGTGTGTCTAAAGATCACCAGCAGGAGAAAGGTGTCATACGCCGGGGGCTGAGTACGTGGTCGCCTCTGCCGCCAGAGCTACGTTCTTTTCACTCGCCGGAATGGTTCGGTCGCGTTCGGTTTGTCGACAGAACGCCGCTGAGGTAGATCTCGGCCCGAAAAACCTCAGAACGACATTCCCGCGAAGGAACCTCGGCAATTTACCCTAGGTAGCAACGCCTACCTGACGTGACTAGACGGCGACCACTGCGGCTTGCTCGTCGTGCACTCTTACGCGTGCCTCCGCGTTCTGCACTAGAGCTTCAGCCTCAATGTGACGACCGTCCACTAACAGGTTGGCGGCTTCCTCGACAATATCCCGAAGACTGGCGCCCAGCTCCAATTTTCGAAGCCGGATGATCTCAGTCCACAGCGTATTTTCGTTCATTAACGGACCAATAAACCCGATTTCAGTGTACCCTGAGTCCGGCGGAATCTGACAACTTTATTCGCTTTGAACTGGAAATACGGATGGGTTGGAGCTATCGCTGATAGACGACCTTGCCACCGACGACGGTCGTCAGCGCCTCGATGTCTCGGATCTCGGCCTCTGTGCACGTCAGGTAGTCCTTCGAGATCACCACCATGTCGGCGAGCTTGCCCGGTTCGATCGAGCCCTTCACTTCCTCATCAAACGAATGGTAGGCCGCATTCCAGGTCCACATCTTGAGGGCCTGCTCGCGTGTGAGGCGTTGCTCGGGATTGAAGACTTCACCCGTGATGGTCTCCCGCGTGATAGTCATCCACATGCCGTAGAACGGGTGATAGGGGTTGATCGACGTACGCGCATCAAACTTGATCATGTGGTCGGTGCCGCCGGCGACGACGAGCCCCGCATCGAAAAGCGACTTGAGCGGCTGAAAAGTCTTCATGCGCTCCGGACCGAGGACTTCAGCGAGCGCGGGCCCATCCAGGTGATACCAAGCCGGCTGCACGTCGACGAGGACCTCCAACTCTTTGGCCTTGCGGATGGAATGCTCGTTATGAAAGTTGGAATGGATCAAAGTGAATCGGCGGCCGCGGATTGACTCTTCGCGATCCACCGCTTCGTAGGCCTCGAGCAGTAGATCGGTCGACGCGCCGCCGGTGGTATGGGCGGACATCTGCCAGCCAAGCTTCGCCCCGTACTTGACCCAAGCGAAAAGCTTCTCGCGCGGCAGACGCAAGACGCCGCGGAAATCGGGACGCTGTAGCCGTAGACCTGCGTGTTCGTTCCGTAGGGCGTCCGCAGGTAAGCCGTCCCGATGAGGATGCCGCCGTCGAGGACGACCTTGAGTCCTCCGATGCGAAGGTAGTTGTCGCCGAAGCCCGTCAGCGGCGCAAACATCTCTGTTTGGGCCTTCAGCGTCTCGATCGGCTCTTCGCCAATCAGACGAATCGTCATGTTGGTTCGCACCTGTAGCTCATCCTTTTCCCAGAGTCGCTGATAGGTACGTATGCCTTCAGGACGCAGCGCACGATCGATGACACTCGTCAGACCGGCGGCGCTGTAGGCTTTCTGCATCTTGCGCAACGCCCAAAGCCTGTCTTCGGCGGTGAATGCGCGCTGCTCGAGCAAGCCGCCCACGATCTGTCGGGCGCCGAGAATCAGGCCGGTGGGCTCGCCGTCTTCGTTGCGAATGATCTTGCCGTTGGCGGGCTCGGGCGTGTCGCGGCTCACGTCCACCGCTTCGAGCGCCGCCGAGTTCAGCGAAGAGGCGTAGCCATTGTCGAGCATCACCTTATGGCTGGCGCTGAACTTATCGAGTTCCCAACGCGTGGGGTAGCGCCTTTCCTTCAGACGTGTTGAGTAGACCTTCGGTACGAAGATCAGCTTGTCGGCCGGGGTCGATCGAACGGCTTTCTCAACGTAGGCGCGGATATCGGCGAAGTCCTTCATGATCGGGATCTCGCCGTCGCGCTCGGCCAGACCGGCGTTGATGGCATGGACGTGCGCATCGATCAGACCGGGGACGACCGTCTTGCCTTTGAGATCGACCTGCTTGGTGTTCGGACCTACGGTGCGGCCGACTTGCTGCGTCGTTCCCACCGCCAGGAAGCGGCCGCCGGCCATCGTGACGGCCTCCGCGATCGGCTGCTCGGGCCACATCGTGATGATCTTGCCGTTGTAGTACATCGTCTCGGCGCGGCTCGCCGGAATCACTTTTCGCCTCGGTTCGGCGGTCAGCAATGCGGGCAAGATCAGCGCCGCGAGTAGCGCGAAAACAGCGGTTGAAAGTTTCGTCATCATCGTTGTCCGGGTGGTCGTGAACGGCTAGCCCTATACGGTTGCCAGCATATCAACCGAAGCCGTTATGATGGGACTCCCTGTTCGATTGCCCGTGACAGCGGCGTCAGTGGACCCCATTTTGAAAGCGCTCCTCTTCGATCTCGGCAACGTGATTATCGGCCTCGATTTCGGACGCGCCTACCGGACGCTCGCCGGGTTGACTCAACACGGTGCCGATGAAATCCCGAAGATCATTAGTCGCGCCAACCTAGCCGGTCCCTATGAGCGGGGCGAGCTCTCTAACGACGAATTCCACAAACGCTTTTGCGCGGCCCTCGATCTTGACCTCGCCTATGAACCGTTCGAGGATCTGTGGGGCGACATGTTCATGACGGAACCGTTCCTAGAGGAGCATTTCTTTGAGGGGCTGGGTCGGCGGTATCGTTTGCTCTTGCTGTCGAATACCAACGACATTCACTACCGTTTCCTCCGTGAGCGGTACCCGATGCTACGGCATTTCGATGACTTCGTCTTGTCGTACGAAGTGGGCACGATGAAGCCGGATGCGAAGATCTACAACGAGGCGATTCGACGGGCGGGAGTTGCCGCCAAGGAATACTTCTTCGTCGATGACAAGCAGATCAACGTTGACGCAGCGCGGCAGGCCGGTATCGACGCCGTGCGCTTTGAGAGCCGCGACGAGTTAGAACGCCAGCTTCGAGATCGAGGTGTTCAGTGGGACTAACGAACGACCGTGTCACGCGCCGGCGCTTCCTCCAAACCGCGAGCGCCGCCCTTCCGAGTACCCTGTTGGTGAACTGTGCGACGGATCAACCCATGTATCGCCTAGCAACGTTTTCCGCCGATGTGACGCCACCGCTCGGTCACGGCCTTCTGGCCGGTGTGATCGAACCCGCGCGCGAGATCGTCGATCCTCTCTTTGCGCATGGTGTCGTGCTGACTGGACCGGAATCGCCCGTCGTGATCGTCGGCGTTGATTGGTGCGAGATTCGGAACGATGCTCACGATCGTTGGCGTCACGTACTAGCCGAAGCGGCCGGCACGTCACTGGATCGCGTCATCGTGTCTACGTTGCACCAACACGATACGCCGGTGATGGATCTAGAAGCGCAGCGTCTGCTCGATGCACAAGGGCTGGGCAGACTTCTTTGCGATCTGGAGTTTCACGAGCAGGCGGTCGCGGGCGTCGCCGACGCTCTTCGCGCGAGCCTGCCGGACGCGCGTCCGGTGACCCATATCGGTACGGGGCAGGCCCGTGTCGATGCCGTTGCTTCGAATCGGCGTGTTGAGACGCCGGACGGACATGTGTCGTTTGATCGCTCAGCGGTGGTCCCCGATCCCGAACTGAGGGCGCTGCCCGAGGGACTGATCGATCCGTGGCTCAAGACGCTCAGCTTCTGGGATGGCGACGAGCCGATCGCAGCGATCTCGTGTTTCGCCGTCCATCCGATCACCAACTATGGACAAGGACTCGTTTCGAGCGACTACGTCGGCCTTGCCCGGCAGCGAATGCAACAAGACCACCCTTCGGTGGCCCAGGTTTACCTGACGGGCTGCGCCGGCGATGTCGTTGCGGGCAAGTTCAACGACGGCAACCTCGTCAATCGCGCGGTGCTGGCGGAACGCGTTTACGAAGGTATGCAAGCCGCATGGAAGGGGACCGAAAGAGTTGAACTCGAACAGGTCAAGTTCCAAAGCCTCCCGCTCGACTTGCCGCTGCGTTCTTCACCGGGGTTCTCGAGAGAAGACCAAGAGCGAGAGGTTGCCGATTCCAGCTTGCCGAATAAAACGCGTGCCGTCTCGGCGATGGGTGTGAGCTGGTGGAAACGATACGACGGGGGCGAACGCCTTGATATTCCGGTCGTTGATTTCGGCCCGGCTCGCCTGCTGCTCTGCCCGGGCGAGACGTTCGTTCAATATCAACTTTGGGCGCAGCAGATGCGGCCGGACCTTTTCGTTGTCGCCGTCGGTTACGGAGACAGTGCGCCCGGATACATTCCGACCAAGAAGGCGAGCGACGAAGGCTTCGACCTGCGCCGCCGGTCGATCAAGACTTGGATGTGGGCCGATCCCGACCGGGCTGAATCGGCCATGTTGCCCGCCCTCGCGCAAGCGATGGATGTACAAGGCGAGCCGGGAAACTGGCGGCGGGTTGAGTAAGGCCGCGAAGCCCTATTCGATCACGGCGAGAATTTCTTCCTCGCGCATGACGAGCAATTCCTCGCCGTCCACGGTCACATCCGATCCCGAGTATTTGGCGAACATGACGGTGTCTCCGGCCTTGACGTCCATCGGAGCCGTCTTCCCGTTCTCAAGTCGCTTACCAGGACCTGCCCCGACGACTTCACCGCGCTGCGGCTTTTCCTTGGCGGAATCGGGAATGATGATGCCACCCTTGATCTGCTCGCCCTCTTCGGTACGGCTGATTACGACACGGTCACCCAACGGCTTCAAATTCACGACGGTATTCTCCTTGCTGATTACTTAACCGCGGGCTTGCGCCCTGCTCAGGAATCGAATTCGCAGGCTAGCAACGGACCGCGACGGGTGTCAACAAGACATCGAGTCCAATATCGAAAGGGGAAGCCGTCCTGGCGCTCGTTGCCTATTGGGTGATGTGACGCGGTGGCCGACGGTCGAAGTGGAGTAGACTTCTACATGGCAGGCGACGCAAACCCGACTTTCTGGGAGGCTCCGGTGAGAGTCCGAACGTGGCAACCCGATTTATGGGTGTTGACAGTGGTGCTGGGCTTAGCACTAGTGTCTCCCGGGTTCTCGGCGGATTCACCAGACCAAACCGTCTACGTCACAAACACTGGCAAGAAATACCACTCGTCAAGCTGTCAGTGTCTCCGAAAAAGCAAGACTACAACCACGCTCGAAGACGCAATGGCGTCCGGCCTAACGGCTTGCAGCCGATGCCGAGGTGGGAGTGCGGGCAAGAGCGTCGAAGGCACGACGGTCAAGCCGAAGAAACGTACCGCATCCGAACCGAAGTCTCGCTCGTCAGCTACCTCCTCCCGCTGTACCGCTACTACGAAGAAAGGCTCTCGCTGTAAGCGGAGTCCGCCGAGCGGGAGTAGCTATTGCTGGCAGCATAAGTAAGAGGCTGTCAGCGCTCTGAATCATAGGCTGCGTCTGCTCTAACCGATGCCGAGTTCGTCGGCTAATTCTAGGAGGGCGCCGCAGCGGGGGCAGATGGTGGAGCCGCAGTGATTACACTCGAGCGGCGTGAGGACGGGTTTGGCGCAGTAGGGGCAATAGTGGTCCGGGTCGGTCGCGGTGTGTGTGGGCTGTCCAGCAGGACGGGGAACGTCGGCTTGGCAATCGCCGCAACGTAGGCGTGCGTCGCCTGTTTCAGGAGGGTTGGGCACAGGGTTGAGTGATACCATCATAGGCAAGTTCCGCGCCCCAAACGATCATCCCCAGGCGCGACCGACCCCCAAGGGTCACGATGGAGCGAACCACCGTGGATTGCGGTAGATACACGCGACTGGGACTGCTTCTCACCTTCGCAGTATTGTTATTCGCAGGCTGTTCGAGCGGCTCGGATGCGCCGGAAATCGAAGAGGCTTATGCGGCCCGCGAGGACGTGGGTCTGCGCGAGGAACTCAAGCCCAATGCAGCCGTGGTCGCGACCCTTGCTCTGGGCGAGCGCGTGGAAGTCGTCGAGCGGAGACGCCGCTTTGTCCGCGTCCGAACGGGAGCGGGCGTCTCGGGATGGACGCGCGACAGCCGGCTTGCGACGCGCGAGTTGCGCTGGAAGATGGACCAGCTCGTGCAGCAGACACGGTCGGAACCAAGCCAGGGGACGTACCGCGCACTGGATCGATTGAACATCCATCTGGAGCCGTATCGTTGGTCTCCGACGATTTATCAGTTGGAGGAAGACGAAGGGGCGGAGTTGCTGCGGCATCAGCTTGTGGACCGCCTGCCTCGCCCGCCGGAGGACGGCAAGCCACCACCGTCGCCGATGGGCCTTGATGATTGGTATCTTGTGCGCGCGCCGAACGGAGAGGCCGGCTGGGCGCTGACTACGGGTCTCTATTCGGCGGTGCCGGATGAAGTGAAACAGTATGCCGAGCGAAAGCGCATCACTTCGTTTTTTGCATTAGATGCAGTGGAAGATCGTCGGCAAGCCGAGCCGAAGACGACTTGGCTCTGGACACAGATCGACCGGTCCAAGCAAACCCAAGATTTCTCGCTGATTCGTGTTTTCATGTGGAGCCGCGGACGACAGGCGTACGGAACGATCAAGCTGGAGCGTGGGTTGACGGGCTACTTGCCGGTGCGGATGCATGGGCAGCTTGAGACGGAGCGCGGAACGGGACCGGGCTTCACCATCACGGTGGAGAACAAGGGCGAACGGCTTGATCGGACATACGTGCTCGTCGACCACCGGGTGTATCGCGTTGAGGAGAAGCCCGCCGGGCCGCCTCCGCTGCCGATTCGCTTTGTGAAACCCGAATTACCGACAGAGATGAAGACGGGCATCATGGACCGCGTCGCCGGCTGGTGGCGGGGCGGGTAGCTTCCAAAGCTGCTTGATATAGTCAGTTAAATGCTTGCCCCGCTGCTTGAAGCCTGTCACCGCAGGCCTGTTTCCACCCCACCTGTTTGGTTCATGAGGCAGGCGGGACGCTATATGGCGGAGTACCGCAAGATCCGCGCGTCGCATCCGATTCTCGAAATTTGCAAGACGCCGAAGCTTGCGGCCGAAATTACGTTACAGCCGATCGATGCGCTGGATGTCGATGCGGCAATCATTTTCGCGGACCTCTTATTGCCGTTTGAGCCGATGGGTTTGAAGCTCGAATTCATGCAGGGCGAGGGCCCGGTGATCCACAATCCCGTTCGGTCGGTTGCAGACGTTGACGCGCTCGAAACGCGGCATGCTCATGAACTGAATTACGTCGGCGAAGCGATCAGCGAGGCAAAGAAGCTGATCAACGGGCGAGTGCCCCTGATTGGTTTTGTCGGGGCCCCGTTTACGCTTGCGAGCTACATGATCGAGGGCGGCTCGTCACGCAACTATGTGCACGCGAAGAGCTTGATGTTCAGCGATCCCCAGACCTGGAACCGGTTGATGGGGAAGATTGTGGAAATGCTGATTCCCTATGCGGCCTCGCAGGTGGTGCACGGGGCTGAAGTGATCCAGGTGTTTGATAGCTGGGTGGGCGCGCTGACGCCGGCGGACTATGAGAAACATGTGCTGCCGCACTCACGGATGTTGATCCGCGCTATTCAGTCGACCGGCGTGCCGGTCGTTCATTTCTCGACCGGGGGCGCGGGGTTCCTGCCTTTGCTCCACGCGGCCGGCGGCGACGTGCTTGGCGTAGACTGGCGTGTGCGAATCGACGAGGCCTGGGACAGCATCCACCATGAGGCCGGGATTCAGGGGAACCTCGATCCGGTCGCGCTGTTCGCGCCGCGTGATGAGTTGCGGCGGAGGGTGCATGACATCCTCAAGCGTGTCGGCGACAAGCCGGGGTTCATCTTCAACCTGGGGCATGGGATCTTGCCCGAGACGCCGGTTGAGAATGTTAAGGCGGTTGTGAAGATGGTCCGGGAATACGAGAACTAGCTGGTCGCTGTGAATCGCGTCGCCGTCATCGGTGGAGGGATCTCGGGGCTTTCCGCCGCCTACTTTCTTACCAAGGCCGGCGTGCCGTGTGTGCTGATTGAGGAGCGCGCGCGGCTCGGCGGCGTCATCCATACAGAGAACGTGAACGGCACGCTGGTCGAGGCGGGGCCGGATAGTTTTATCGCGCAGAAGCCGTGGGCGATGGATCTGATTCGGGAACTCGGCTTGGCGGATGAAGTGATGGGGTCGCGCGATCATGCTCGGCGGACGTTCGTTGTCCGTGACGGGCAGTTGGTGCCGTTGCCCGACGGACTGCAATTCCTCGCGCCGACGAAGTTGCGGCCGATTCTGACAACGAAGCTGTTCGGATGGAAGGCGAAGTTGTCATTCGCCACCGAGTATTTTCGGAAGGCTTCGACAACGGATAAGGATCGTTCGGTTGCGGAGTTCGTTCGCGAGCACTATGGCGAAGAGGCGAACCGCTATCTGGCGCAACCGATGCTGGCGGGGGTTTACGGCGGGTCGTCGGAGAAGCTGAGCGTGAATAGCGTGCTTCCGATGTTTGTGGAGCTGGAGCGGAAGTACGGCAGTCTGACGCGCGGGATTCTTGTCGGTCGGGCGCGTCGGTCGGGCGGAAAAGATAGCGGCTCGCTTTTTCTCACGTTGCGGAAGGGCTTGCAGCAGTTGATCGATGCTCTTACGGAGCGGATAGAGGGATCGGTCGACAGGGTGAATGCGACGGCGGTTGGGATTGAGAAGACCGACGGCGGATTTCGAGTGCTGTTGTCCGACGGCGAGCCAATGGATGTCGAACAGGTCATCGCGGCGGTTCCCGCATACCGGGCGGCGGCGTTGGTTGGTGGATTGGATTCGGAACTGGCGGGAACACTGGGGGCAATTCCTTATCACTCATCGATCACGGCGGCGCTGCTCTATGAGAAAGAGACGTTCGATCATCCGTTGAAAGGGTTCGGTTTTCTGGTTCCGGCGAGTGAGGGCCGGACGCTGGCTGCGTGTACGTGGGTGAATACGAAGTTTGATCACCGCGCGGCGGCGGACACGATTTTTGTGCGAGGGTTCGTTTCGGCCGACGAAGCGGAGCGGCGGATGGATGAATCCGATGATGCGCTCGCTGGTTTGGCGCACGGTGAGGTCAGCGGCTTGATGGGGTTTCAGGCAAAGCCGCGGACAGCGAAGGTTCACCGTTGGCGGCGCGCGATGGCGCAGTACGAGGTGGGGCATCGCAAGCGGCTTGACGCGATTGAGAGTCGGGTCGGGAACCTGTCGGGGCTACACCTGGGGGGCAATGGGTATTCGGGAATCGGTATCCCTGACTGCATTCGCCGCAGCCGCGAGATAGTTGAACGGATTGTGACGGGCGCTGAATCGGCGTGAAGTGTTGCCGTGTCGTCAGCGGGCGTCACGCATTGCAAGCAGCGCGGACCGCGTCGACCATGCGGGACTGCAACTTGTCGACCGTGGTCATGATGGATCGGACTTTGGCTTTGGCCTTCGCTGGATCCCGATGAATGTCGCCTAGCCGCGACCAGAGTTCGTTGCCGTTGGTCTCGTCGATTTCGAACATCCAGTCGCCGGCTCCGAAATCGCGATACATTTGGCCCTTGCAGGTGTCGGTGGGTTGGCGAACGTAGAAGGCCGGCGTACCGTTGTGTAGTGAGATCAACGGCGAGTGGCATTCCGCGCTGACCACAGCTTGCGCCTTGGAGTAGACCGACGCCGCCTCATCGGGGAGCCAATAGCTGTCTCGCCACACTACGTTCTTCTTGATGTCGGCCGGTAGCGGATCGACAAGGACTTCCTTCGCCATTTCGACTTGGTAGGTCATCTCGGCGCAGGCGAGGACTTTGTTCCCCGTGTTCTTTACGTAGGAGATGATCAGGTCCCGCAACTTGGCGTGATCGGTATCCGTGGTGCGGTTGTTGATGGCGTCTTTGATATCGTCGGCGGGAACGCGGGGGATGTTTCGGATGCGGTAGTACGGCGTGTACCGCAGCCGTGGGATCACGCAGATAAACTTCCCCTCTCGCAGTTTGTGCGTCTCGAGAAACGCGAAACCCTTCGCGTCATCGCGGAGGGGCATGCCGAGTTGGGCGTCGGGACCGAACTCGACGGTCGGCGTTTTCACCTGCTGGGCACGGAGAAAGTCGCGAGAGATTGTTTCACGGCAGAAGAAGAACGCCGCGCGGTCGATGACGTAACGTAGGTCATCGCTGAGGTAAGTGGGCGGAAGTTTCTCGGCCTTTGCTCGGAGTTGCTCAAGTGTGCCGCCTTCGGGCTCGCGGCCGTCTCCGATGCCGGAGATGGGATCGGTGCTGACGCCGAAGACGCCGATCGGCTTTCCGGTGGCTTTGCGAAACGCGACGGCGTGGTTGCGGCCGGGGAAGCCCGAGCCGGAACCGTTTAGGTAGAGGTCGGTTTCGTCCCATGCCTTGGCCAACTCGGGTGTGTTCGGTTTGTCGTCCGCACCCAGCCTGCCTTCGGCGATTTTGAGGCGTGGGTATGCGTTCGTTAGGAGTTCGCGGGAACCGTGGCCGAGGTTGCCGGGCCAGAGAGTGATCTCGGCCTCGGGGAAGTGTTTCTCGATGAGCGAGATCGCGCCGGGGGTATGGCCGATGTCGCCGATGTTAACGCTTTGCCACGAACTGCGCAGTAGAATGCGTGGCGGCCGCGCGGCGGTGGCCCTAAGCGGAAGAATGGCGGGAAGCGCAATGGAGCTTTTCAGAAACTGGCGGCGGTCCATGGACGTTCAGTCTAGTGCAAGTAGGTTGGTTTCTGGTACAACGAACAGCATGCGAGTGATGATCGCGGTACTCTTCCTGGCGCTTCCGCTTTTCGGCGGCGATGCGAGTTGGTCGGCTGACTTCGAGAAGGACGAGCTGAGCAATTGGCATCTGCCGATCCCGGCGGATTGGGAACGGGCACACGAGGGTGGCAACGGCTTCCTGCGGTTGGTTACGAAGGGGCCGGTGGGTGCGCCGCGGCGTCCGGTGAAATTCGCTTTGTGGAAACCGGGCTGCGTGGGTGACTTTGAGTTGGAAGTCAAAGCGCGGCGGGCGGGGAAGAGTTTGCTGGTCGCGTTCGGTTTTCAGGACCGGAGTCATTTCTACTACGCGCACATTTCGAGCGACCCCGGTACGGAGCGGGTTCACAATGGGCTGCTGAAGGTGAACGGCGGCGAGCGGTATCGGATTGGCGGCGCTGGGGCGGCGCCCGCGTTGCCCACGACGAATTGGCACGACATCAGGGTTGTTCGCAAGGTTGAGTCCGGGGCGATAGACGTGTTTGTCGACGGCCAGACGGAGCCGCGGTTCAGCGTGATCGACAACGATTATGCGTACGGATGGGTCGGGCTCGGATCGTTTGATGAGACGGGCGATTTTGATGATTTCAAGCTATCGGGCACGGCGAGCGACAAGTGCCGTCCGGAGCGAATCAGCCCGTTGGATGCGCAATAAGCTAAGCTAAGCGGTCCTCGTCGATTCCACTGTTTTTCCCTTCCCGGCGGGGCCCAATTACCCAGCATGGTTTCTCAGATCGAAGTACTTCATCCCGAAGCAAACGCTTCCCGGGCCAAGGTGGCCATCTTTGATTTCGACGGCACGATCTCGTTGATTCGCGCCGGTTGGTTCGACGTGATGGTCCCGATGATGGTTGAGCCATTGCTCGACCTGAAGACCGGCGAGACCGAAGAAGAGTTGACGGCGATCGTCGAGGGGTTCGTCGGCCAATTGACTGGGCGGCAGACGATCTATCAGATGATCGAGTTCGCCGAGCAGCTCAAAAAGCGCGGCGGGCAGCCTCTTGAACCATTGGAGTACAAGCACCAGTATCTCGACCTGCTGGCGGAGATGATCAAGGACCGCATCGCGGCTCTTGAATCAGGGAAGACACCTCCGGAGGAGATGATGGTTCCGGGGGCGCGGCAGTTGCTGGATGCGTTGAAGGCTCGCGGCATGACGATGTTTCTGGCGAGCGGGACCGATCAGCCGTTCATGCGCGCCGAGGCGAAGTTGCTGCACGTGGACCAGTATTTTGATGGCGGTTGCTTCGGGGCGCTCGACGATTACAAGTCATTCTCAAAGAAGATTCTGATTGCGAAGATTATTCGCGAGAGTGAGTTTGAGGGGCATGAGTTTGTCGGCTTCGGCGACGGCTTCGTCGAGATCGAGAACGTCAAGGAAGTGGGCGGCGTTGCGGTCGGCATTGCGTCCGATGAGCCGGAGTGCAAGCAGGTCGACCCGGTGAAGCGGGAACGGCTAGTGGGTGTCGGCGCGGATTGGATTGTGCCGAACTTCAGTGCCCATGATGAGCTTATGGGCTTGCTGTTTCCGTAGGGCTATGGTGTTGACCCCCAAACAGGACGAATAGAGTCAGCCGCGAACCATACTCATGTTGCACTAGGCACACCCGGCTGCAACCGCTTGTTGGGGGACCGCTCCGGTGATACTCTCGGGTTATGACCATCAAGGCCCGCGTACAAGCCGGACGTCTGGTTGTCGATGAACCAACGGATCTTCCCGACGGGACGGAGTTGGATCTCTTACCGCTCGACCCTGGCGATTGGCTCGACGACGATGAACGTGCCGCGCTTCACAACGCCCTCCGCGAGTCCGATGCCGACGTTGCCGCGGGGCGGTTCGTTGCCACCGAGGAAGTACTTCGGGAACTCCGTTCCCGTTGACGCCGCGCCAAGTCAAGTTCACAGCCACGGCCAGCCGCCACGTCCAACGCGAGAAGGCTTGGTGGCTGGAGAATCGGGACTACCTGGACGTCTTCCCAACAGAGTTTGAACGCGCGCTTCGGGTTCTGTCGTTACCTGGACGTTGTACCCACAGGCGCACGTGCCCGGCCTTCGACGCCTCTACGTTCGCAAAGTCTCCTGCCACGTCTACTACACGTTCGACCAAGAAGAGGTCATCGTTCGAGCCTTCTGGGGTGCCCGCCTACACCGCGGACCTCAGTTGCGTCCCTGACATCGTGATGCAAGTCCACACCCAAGAACAAACACGGGCCGCAGAAAACGCTGTTTAGCCGAAAAGCTCAGACATCTCGCCGGTGCTATCCGCGAAGCCGTCGACAGGAACGCCCAGGCGATCGAGCGCCGTTACGAACAGGTTTGACAACGGTGTCTCTTCGCCGAACTTGAGGAAGCGGCCCGGTTGTAGGCCCATGCCGCGTCCGCCGGCGAGGATGAGCGGGTAGTTTGCGTTGTTGTGGGTCTGACTGTTACTGCTGCCGTAGAATCCGAGCGTGTTGTCGAGCAGCGTTCCGTCTTCTTCCGGCGTCGAGCGCAGCCGTTCGAGAAAGCGGCCGAACTCACCGGCCATGTGGCGGTCCCACTTGCCGAGGTTCTCGGCTCCGCCTGGTTTGTTCCAGTCGTGAGCGAGAGTGTGCAGCGTGTCGGCGAAGCCCAGCAGTTGCGGGAACTTGCCGGCCTTGGAAGAGAAGTCGCCCATGCTGCCGATTTGATAGGTCACGAAGCGGGTCGAATCCGTGCGGAAGGCCAAGTAGATGAGATCGTAGATGGTCCGCATGAGCTGCTTCGGCGCTTCGTCGTCGGCGTCGAGGTGGAGCATCTCGCGGTCGGCGTCGGTTAGCTCGGGCCGGGGAATATCGAGCCAAGCCTGCGAACGTTCAACACGCTGCTCGATCTCGCGCACCGATTCGAGGTATTCGTCGAGTTTCACCTGATCTTGCGTGCCGAGGTCACGGCGGACCTGTTTGGAATGGTCGCCAATGCGGTCGAGCATGCTGGCCGAACTCTGAAGAGATCGGCGCTGCCGCTCAAGGTTGGGGTCGTCCACGCTGAAGAGGCGATCAAACACCGTCTGCGGCGAGTTGAGCGCGGGTACCGGATGCCCATTCTCATTGAATGACAGCGTGCTGGCGCGGGTCGGTTCGCCGACACCGCCGTCGGTCGAGAGGGCCAGCGACGAGTAGCGCGTGTGATGCCCCATCGCGGCGGCGGCATACTGGTCAATCGAAACGGTGTTCTTGAGAAATTTGCCGACGAGCTTGCTGCCGGTCAGAAACGTGTCGCCGGTGTCGTGCGCGCCCATGTCGCGGCACTCGGGGTGCGACAGGCCTTCCAGGATCGTGATGTCGTTGCGCAGCGGTTCGAGGACATCCAACGTCTTGGTGAACTGGTAGTCTCGCTCACCGCCTTCCGGGAACCAGCGCCACTGCGCGTCCTCGGAATCTTTCTTGGGCAGCGACACGCCGTACGGAAAGTAGAACGCGCAAAAACGCCGTGGCGGCTTCTCGCCCGTATCGCCCCTGGCCATGCAGTCGAGAAACGGCAGGGCGAGAGCGACTCCCGCGCCTCGCAAGACGGTGCGGCGGTCCATGTGGCGTGTCTTCATAGAGGTGCCCCTATTTTGTCTGAAATAGATGACTGTTGACAACTTCGCGCATCAGCGTGCGCGGCTTCATATCGTTTGCGAGGAAGGCGGTTGTGAGCCGATCGACCTCGGTCTCGTCGCTCGATTCAAGCGATCGGCCCAGGGCGTAAGCGAGCATTTTGCTCACCGTCGTGCGGGCAAAGTCATCGCGCCGGGGGCCGAGCAAATAGGCGCGCAGATCGTCGACGCCGTGAATCTCGGTGCCATCCGGCAAGGTCTCGTGCGCATCGAGCGCGAGCAGATCGAACTCAGGCGGAGGCGGCTCTTTCTTTTTCTCTTCTTCGCCGCCCTCGGCCGGGTCCTTCGGTGGCTCCTCGGGCCGAGGACGCATCTTGCGAATCTGGTCGCGCCATTGACCAACGGCGTCGAAGTGCTCAAAGGCAACGCCCCAAGGGTCGATGTCTCTGTGGCAGGAAGCGCAGCTCTCTTCCTGACGATGTACGCGGAGTTGTTCCCGTACGGAGAGCGCCGCGAGTTCAGGGTTCTCGGTGTCGAGTTCGGGCGTGTTGGCCGGTGGTGGTGGCGGTGGGTCGTCGAGCAGCCGTTTGCGGACCCAGACGGCACGCTTAATGGGGTGCGAGTCTGCGCCGGTCGAGTTCCCCATGAGCAGTGAGGCCTGTGTGAGCAACCCACCGCGCGGAGAGGATTCGTCCAAGGGGACGCGGCGAAATGTCGAGCCCCGAATATCTTCGATACCCGTGCCCTCGAGACCATAGTGGCGCGCCATGGTTTCGTTGAGCACCAGGAAGTCCGAGTCGATCAGATTCGTCGCGCTCAGGTCGTCGCGAAGAATCTTCATGAAGAACTGCCGCGTCTCGTCGCGCATCTGCGTCTTGAGATGGTCAGTGAAATTCGGGTGGTAGTCGGCGTTGACCGCGACACGGTCCATCGAATCGAGATAGAGCCACGCGCCGAGAAATTCGTCGGTTAACTGCCAAGCCCGCTCGTCGGCGATCATGCGGTCGACTTCCGCGCCGAGGATCCTTGGATCGCGCAACTCGTCCGATTCCGCGAGAGAAAACAGGCGGTCGTCGGGCATCGTGCTCCACAAGAAGTAGGAGAGGCGCGATGCCAGCTCCCAAGCATCGAGGGGCCGCTCGTCGTTGGAATTCGGCTCTAGCAGGAAGAGGAACTCCGGGCTGATCAAGACCATCGCCAGTGTCTCGCGCATGCGCTCCTCAAACACCGGGAACGCTTCCTTCTGAGACTCGAAGAACTCGACATAGCGATCGACCGCGTCGGGTTCGGGCGGACGACGCCAAGCGCGCGCCATAAACTTCGCGAGCACTTCCCGGGCGTAGGCGGACGAATCGGTTTCGTGTAGCGCCGAATCGAAGAGAATCCGGCGGTGATGATCCGGAGGCCATACATCGGACAGGGGGCCGACGAGCGTTACTTTGTCGACGCGCACTTTCGGAAAATCAGGTTCCTCGACGTAGTAGCTCTCTTTCTTGCCGTCCTCCTTTTCCCGTGTCTGCATCTTGGGGCGCGGCGTGCCGTCGTCGTAGACGTTCGTCACGCGGACGACGAGGCCGGGGAACTTGCTTTGTCCGCGAACCGGTTGTGGGAAGTTCTCCATCTGGCCGCGGAACTTGAATGTGCGGGGCTCCTCGGACGTGAGTTCAACGGTTTCGAGCGTCCGAAATAGGATCTCGGTGTCGGGCCGATATCCCACCGAAACTTGCATGATGGGGAAACCCTTATTCGGCTTGAGCTCGGCGGCGGCTGTTACTTCCACCTCGAACTCGCCCTTCTCGGGGTAGGAGGGGTCCATGTGGCCGAGGAAGGCGTCCGTGCGGCTGACGACATTCTTCGCGATCCGCTCCGCCGGAATCTTCCACTGCTTGATATTGCTCTCGGTGAATGTGTAGCGCATCTCCAAGACGGGAGGCGGTTCGGATATGATGATCCGCTCCATGGCCTCGCGCGCGGCTTTGAGGTAGTACTCGAGTTGAAGGCCGGTCATGCGCAGGGAGGAAGCATTGTTGCGGAAACCGTCGCGCGAAAGACTATCGGGCGGAATGTCGCGCGCGTAGTCCATCTCGTAACCGAGCAGGTCGGTCATCGTGCGTTGGTATTCGGTGCGATTGAGACGCCGGAGGACGGTGCGGCCCTCTGTGCTGCGGCGCTGTTCGAGAACGTGATCGATGGCGGTCCGCAAGACGGCGACGGCGTTGTCACGCTGAGCCGTGTCAGGAAGCGGGGAACCCTTGGGCGGCATCTCGCCGCGCCGCATCCTGTTGAGGATGTTGCGCCAAATTTCGGTGGTGCGGCGGTTTTCGGCGACGTTCGCTGAGAGGTTGTCTACGCGTAGGTTGGCGAGTTGAACGTCGGGCCCGTGGCAGGATTGACAGTAGTCTTTGAGCAGTGGACGGACTTCGTCAACGGAATGGCCTTGCTCGGCGGCGCGGGCGGTCCCGGCTCCAAGTTGGAGGACGAGGATCGCTGTTATGACGGACGAGTACGGGAGCTTCATACGATGCTGGGTACAACGGTTCGATTGTACCTCGATGGGCGTGGATAAGACGGCTGCGGCGTGGGTCTTGTCGGTGTATGATTGGCCTGCTGTTAATCCAGCAGGCTTTTTATGCGGCTTCGGTCGTAGCCATGACAGGTGTTTGCGTGTGCTAGAATGGCGCCGGTCGAAAGGAGACGTCGTGGCCGGTGAGAAAGGCACTCTAGCCACTTGGATTCCCGTCGCCCTGGGCGTGCTTAGTCTAGTTTTCGGCGGGGGGTGGTTTAAGACCTATGTCGAATACGGACAGATGGTCCAACGTGAGAATCAGCGCCTTCTGACGGAGTATCTGGCTCCAATGGAGGTCCTACTAAATGACAACGACGAGATCTTCAATCGAATCTACAAGAATTACCGTGAAGGAAACTGGGGCGTTCTGGAATCTTATGTCGTCAAAGTGCGAGATCAACCGGACTCCAGTGACCTACCGCTCATGCGCCGGGACATAGTCACGCTAGCGCTGAACAACAAAGAGATTATGGTCCTGATCAAGGGCTATGCGGGAGAGGCGCGTGACGAAGAGTATCTGCGAGAGAGCCAGAAGTTTCGGCGGCATGCTCAAAACTGGATAAACCGCTGGGCTGCGACTGAAGAAGTAATTAGGACAGGTGACCAGCTTCCCTATGCTGAGCCTTTCCCAGACGCCTTTCCGAGTGCCTTGCAAAGGGAAATTCGCTTGCGCGAAACCCAATGACACTACTCTTATCCGTCTAGTGTGGGTCGCGGGGAACAGCGGCATTCCATTGCCTCGAAGTCGAGTTGTTCATCAGTTCGATGGTCGTAAGTCTTGCAGCGCTCGTGGTAGCTGAGCGACCTGTAGCGGCCATCTAAACGGCACCTCGTAGCTCTTGCCAGTGCAAGTTGACGTTCTTGGCCTGAGAGAAGAGAGTGTGAGCAGCCGGTCTTCCCGCGCTGGTCCGCTACGCGGCGCTCAGGGGCTTGATCCTCGCGACCTCGGGGCCGAGCGATTGCTCTGCGTCCCAAAGATCGACCGTGCGCTGCGCGTTGAGCCAGAACTCGGGCGAGTTGCCGAAAAGCCGCGAAAGCCGTAGCGCCATCTCGGGGCTCAATGACCGGCGCTCCCGAAGCAACTCGTTCACCGTTTGGCGGGAAACACCAAGGGCTCTCGCGACGCCCGAAACTGTTAGTTCGTAATCGGGCAGGAAGTCCTCTCGAAGCATCTCACCCGGATGGATCGGGCGCACGACCTTCTTCCTTCTATTCGCAATGGCCATCCGTCATCTCCCGTCAGTGGTAGTCCGCAATCTCGACATCGTAGGCATCACCGTCAACGAACCGGAAGCAGATTCGCCATTGGTCGTTGACCGCGATTGTGTGCTGGCCCTTCCGGTCTCCCCGCAGCCGATGCAACCGGTTCCCTGGTGGGACCTGAAGGTCATCAAGGCGTGACGCCAAGTCGATGTACTCTAGCTTTCGCCTCGCGCGCCGCACGATTTCCGGTGGCAACCGGCCTGCCTCGTCGCTCACAAACAATGCCTCCGTGCGCCTGTCCGCGAACGTCTTGATCACAGTTCAAATGTAATGCGTCACGTGACGCTTGTCAATCAGGCTATCCGGCAGCCGCCTACACTGCCACCCGCAGTTCCTGCCAGTGCATGGTTCGTTTGCGATAAATGGCTTCGCGCCCCAAGATGGCCGTGAGCGCGGCGGTGGCGCCAGTTTTGATATCACAGGCCGGCTTCTTGCCCGTGCGGATCGATTCGTAGAACGCCTGGATATGGGCGTCGCGTTCGGGGCGCTCTTCGGGGGCCTTTGCAAATTCAATCGGCTCGACGCCCTGCTCGCGAGAGTGGAAGGTTCCCGCCATTAGATCGACCGCGCCTTTGTCGGTGTAGAGGTGGATAAACTGTCCGCCCGCGGGCAAGGTGCGCGGGTGAAAGAAGACCTGACTGTAGGTCATCTTGACGCCGTTGGTGTATTCGTAGTTGAGCGAATAGCCGTCCATGTTGGTTCGTCCCGGCGGGTCGTTCACCCACAGCAGCGTTCCGCCAACGCCTGCCGCCCACTCGGGACGCGAGTCCACGGCCCAGTTGCAGAGATCGAGATTGTGAACCGACATTTCGACGAGAACATCACCTGAGCGGCTCGCGTCGAAAAACCATTCAGCGGACGAGCCCTCGTGGTTCAGGTCGTTCGAGGAATGCCGCCGCGCTTTGACCATGAAGACCTTGCCGAATTCGCCTCCCTGAACACGCTCAACAGCGGCGCGAATATGCGGGTAGGAGCGCAACTGCTGCCCCACCTGAAAGACCGTCTTCGTGCCACGGACGACTTTCAGTAGCCGGCCAATCGACTCGGGCGTGATGCCCACGGGCTTTTCGCAGTAGACGTGCTTGCCGGCTTGGACGGCGGCGATCGCCATCTCGACATGCAGATCGCACGGCGAGGCGATGTAGACGGCATCGATATCTTTGTCGGCGAGTAGCTTGCGGTAGTCGGTGAACGTTTTCGGATTGTCGCGGGAGGCCGTGCTGGCGGCCTTATCGAGGCGGTCGGGCTTAAGATCGCAGATGGCGGTGACCGCGACGTTGGGTTCCTTGAGCGTATTTCGAAGCAGCGAACTGCCGCGATTGCCTACGCCGATGAAGCCGGTTCGAACTTTGTCGGCGGCGCTTTGGGCGTGAAGGCTGGATTGTAGAGCAGCGGTGGCCGCGGCCCCCAGGAAAAAGTGACGCCGGTTGATTTGGTTCATAGACCCTCCTCGCACAAAACAAGTCTGCGCGCTCACGCCGGATTACCGCGCGTGCAACGGACACCATTCTAATGGGAGCCGCCCTTGCGGTGTCGGGCGGTCGCCGAGACCGGTCTTGATTCGACCGATAGGTTCGCCGTCGGGTTTGTGGATACAATCGATCGATGATGCCCTGGTTCATGCGCTGTTCCCTGTTCATCTGTGTTGTGCTCGCGGTTTGCGCCGGTTGCGGCGATGCCGGGCCGCCGGCCGACGAGCGCTTGTCGATCGCGGTCATCCCGATGGGGACGACCCACGAGTTCTGGAAATCGATTCACGCCGGAGCCGAGAAAGCAGCCGGGGAACTCGACGTCGAGATCATCTGGAAAGGGCCGCAGGTGGAAGACGACCGCGCGGCGCAGATCGCGGTTGTCGAGGACATGATCGCGCGCCGTGTCGACGGAATTGTCCTCGCGCCTCTTGACCGAACGGGACTTCGCCAAGTTGTGACCGAGGCGCGCATGGCCGGCATCCCGACCGTTGCCATCGATTCGGGTCTCGAAGGCGAAGAGCACCTGAGCTTTGTTGCCACCGACAATCGCAAAGGCGGTGTCCTCGGAGCACAACGGCTGATTAAAGCGCTTGGCGGCAAGGGCAAGGTAATCCTGATACGCGTGATGGTCGGTGCGGAAAGCACGATGGACCGCGAGGAGGGTTTCTTGAGCGAGATCGCCAAACACACGGAGATCGAGGTCCTCAGCGACAACCAGTACGGCGGCGTGACGACGGAGACGGCCTACCAGGTGGGCGAGAATTTGCTGAATCGTTTTCCAAATGTTGACGGCATCTTCTGTCCCAATGAATCGACCACGTTCGGGATGCTGCGGGCGCTCACCGATTCCGGCAAGGCGGGCCAAGTGAAATTCGTGGGTTTTGATAGCAGCGAGAAGCTGATTGCGGGGCTTGAACAGGGGCACCTGCAAGGGCTCGTTGTGCAGAACCCGTTCCAGATGGGCGAGCTTGGAGTAAAGACGGTCGTTGAGTACGTTCGCGATCCGACGAAGCAGCCGGTGAAGCGGATCGATACGGGCGTGGCGGTGGCGACTCCCGAGAACATGAATGACCCGAAGGTCGCTGCCTTGTTGCGTCCGCCGATTGATGAGTATTTGAAGTAGTTCTGTTGCGGGTGAATTCCTCGCATGACATCGGCTTCCTACGAATCGAATGGCGATGCGCCGCGTCTGCGAATGACGGGCGTGCGCAAGTCGTTCGGCGCGACGCGGGCGCTTGACGGTGTGGACTTCGCGGTTCGTCCCGGCGAGGTGCACGCATTGATTGGAGAGAACGGCGCCGGCAAGAGCACATTGATGAAAGTGCTCAGCGGCGTGCATCGCGCGGACGCCGGTGAGATGCAGATCGACGACCGCCCGTATCTTCCGGCCGATCCACTCGATGCGCGGAGACAGGGCGTCGCGATGATTTATCAGGAACTCGCGATCGCTCCCCAACTTTCTGTGTCGGCGAATGTGCTGTTGGGGATCGAGCCGGCGCGGCGCGGCCGGCTCAACCACGCCGAAGCGCGCAGCCGAACGCGGAAAGCGCTCGAAGACCTGGGGCAGAGCGAAATCGATCCCGAGGTGCCGGCCGGTTCCTTGAGTGTTGGCGCGCAGCAGCTAGTCGAGGTCGCCCGCGCACTGGTCACCGACGCCCGCATCATTGTTTTCGACGAGCCGACGAGCAGCCTCACACGGCCGAATGTCGAACGCCTTTTCCAGGTGATTCGCCGACTGTGCGAACGCGGCGTTTCCGTCGTCTATATCAGCCACTTTCTTGAAGAGGTCGAAGACGTGGCCGATTCGCTTACGGTCCTGCGCGACGGCAAGTCGGTTGGGTCGGGGGCCGTGGGTCAGGTTTCCACCGAGGAAATCATCCATTGGATGGTGGGGCGCGAGTTGAACGACATGTTCCCACGGGTACCGCACGAGATCGGCGAGCCGGTACTCGAAACCTCCGATCTCGAAGCCCCCGGCATCACCTCGGCATCGCTCGAACTGCGGCGAGGCGAAGTGTTGGGGATTGCCGGGCTCATCGGAGCGGGACGGACAGAGTTGCTGCGGGCGATCTTCGGACTGGCTCCGGTTCGGCGGGGTGAGATTCGCGTGGCGAGCTTTCGTGGAGCGGCTTCGCCCGCCGACCGGCTCGCGAACGGCGTTGGCCTGCTGAGCGAAGACCGCAAGGACGAGGGGTTGGCGGTCTCGCTGGCGGTCGAGGACAACATCGTGCTCTCCGGTCTCAGCGCCTACTCGCGCGGGGGCTGGCTCGACCGCGCCGCGCTGCGGCGTTCGGCCGGCGAGTGGATCGACAAGTTGGGTATCAAGACCGCGTCATCGGCCGCGCCGGTGCACTCGTTGTCGGGTGGCAATCAACAAAAGGTGCAACTCGCGCGGCTGCTTCATCACGACTGCGACGTGCTGCTGCTGGACGAGCCGACGCGCGGCATCGATGTCGCCAGTAAAGTGCAGATCTACGAATGGATCGGCCGGCTGGCGGCACAGGGCAAAGCGGTGCTTGTCGTGAGTTCGTACATCCCCGAGTTACTTGGCGTCTGCGATACGTTGGCCGTAATGCACCGTGGCCGACTCGGCCCGGCACGTCCGATTCGTGAGTGGACGGAGCACTCGATTATGGGCGCCGCGACGGGCGCCGGCGTATAGGATCTTTCGTTGACCAGAAAAAATGGGGACAGTCCACGGCGCGCCGATCGCAAATGCTGTAGGCAAGATACCAGCGAGATGGCGCTTGGTACAGTCCCCAATTTTTCTTACAGCACGTCAGCCAGCGCACTCGACAACTCGGTGGCGGCTGCCTCACGCAAGAAGTGCATGTCGTTCGCGAGGTCGATGAACTGAAACCCTTCCGCGATGCGGTGGGCCGCTTCAACTCCATCCGCGACCGGAATCCCCGACGGCTTGCCTGCCCGCTTGCACCCTTCGCGGAAGCTCTGGAGAGCCGCTTCGTGATCGGGATGCCTGGCCGCTACTCCCATCGACATCGCCAAATCGGCGGGACCGAGGAATCCCACATCAACGCCCTCGACGCGGGCAATCGCCTCCGCGTTCGCGATGCCCTCAAGGTCTTCGATCTGCGGAATGCACAGTACGAGATCGTTCGCGAATTCCGGGTAGTCGGGCGAGATGGTACGGCAGCGCCCCGTGCCGATCGAGCGCGTTCCCACCGGCGGATACCGCATCGCGCGGGCCACACTCGCCGCCTGCTCCGGCGTACTGATGTGCGGAAATACCAAACCGTATGCCCCGGCATCGAGAAGCCGCGCGATCGTGACCGGATCGTGGTCCCATGACCGCGCCAGTGGAATCCCGCCACGCGCCTCGATGGCGCGAAACATGTGCGCCATCGAGTCCATGTCGTAGGCGGTGTGCTCGGCATCGACGGCCAGCCAGGGATACCCGGCGCTGATCATCACTTCCGCCGTCAGCGGCGATCCGAGGTTTAACCACGAGCCGACGCTAGGCTTCCCCGCCGCCAGCGTTTCGCGAATCAGATTCTTCATAGACGTGCCTTCCCCAAGTCCGAAACTACCACTCGATAGCCGTAAGCCCCGCAAAATAATCTCAGAGCCGCGGGCGTGAGCCTGCGCTGACCGACTGCCAAGACTATCGAATCCGCATCCCAGAGCGTCGCCATCGAATGATCCGGCTCCGCCCGCTAGTCCTTGCCAAGAAACCCCTTCACTCGCGGATGTTCCAGTACCGCCGGGTTCAAAATATGGCGCGGTTCACGGCCTTCGATCGCGTCCATAGCCTGCTCGAATGTCATGCAATCTAACCGAATCGTCGACTCCACCGTAATCCCACCATTGTGGTTTGTGCAGATGATGCGCGGATGCCCCTTGTGAATCTCGCGCGGCCCGTTCACGGGATCATCGACCACGTAGTACCAGAGACGGCCCTCCTCGATCGCTCGGTGCACCGCCTCGTCATCGATCAGATTGCCTCGCGACGGATTG